>Ga0206890_1008_pt1 | contig 69485 bp, 71 predicted proteins | sample Alteio_BWOrgHeat_58_FD_152960 | JGI IMG/M metagenome (GOLD analysis project Ga0206890, IMG submission 152960) | Enriched cells from forest soil in Barre Woods Harvard Forest LTER site, Petersham, Massachusetts, United States - Alteio_BWOrgHeat_Nextera6 ... | reverse complement strand
TTGTTAACCCAAGGAAGCAATATGACATTCGTAGTGACTGAAGCCTGTATCAAATGCAAATACACTGACTGTGTGGAAGTCTGCCCGGTGGACTGTTTCTACGAAGGCGAGAACATGCTCGTCATCAATCCCGACGAATGCATTGATTGCGGCGTGTGCGAACCCGAATGCCCGGCCGATGCCATTTTGCCCGAATCCGAAAACCTGCTCAAATGGGTGGAAGTCAACCGCGAATATTCCTCACTGTGGCCCAACATCACCGCTAAAAAAGAAGCCCCTGCCGATGCCGATTCGTTCAAAGGCATAGAAGGAAAGTTTGATTCGCTCTTCAGCCCCAATCCTGGTGAAGGCACGAAGTAGACTGTATTTCCAGGCTAATTATCTATAATGGCCACCGCCTCCGGGACCCGTAAAAACATCACGAGCAGCAGTTATTGCTTCTTGTGACATTCCTTCAGTTAGCAACGAAAATCTTTCACGTTCACCTGCAACTAACCCAGTATAACGCTCTTTAAAAACAGGGGGCAGTTTCTTCATTATCTCATCTAGCAATCTAGCATCTGCCTCGTCTCCTAAAGCAATTAACGGACGAATGATAACTTCCGGGAATATCCCGCTCGCACAGGCATCCAGCACCTCCCTCATCACTCCATCCCTAGTATTCAAACAATTTAGACCGTCGGGACGCTTTTGCTGTCTAGCCCGATTTTCTCCTGCAAAAGTAGCGCGGGCTGTTGATTCCATATATTTTAGCTGCTCCCGAACTGTGCTTTTCTGAGGCAATTTCACATTACTATCCGCACCATTACGCAATAAAGTCACAATAGCATCTTGCGTTTTTGCCAGCACCAGCGGTGAATTTCCTTCGCCGTCTGGCGTATTCATATCCGCACCGGCACGTGCCAATATATGAATAACATCGGCCGAGTTACCTTCCGCCGCATAATGCATCACCGCTTTGCCATTTTGATCGGTTAATTTTGCATAGGCTTCACGTGCAGCAGGATCACTTATTCTCTCCAGAAGCATTGCAGCAACATTCGGATTATTATCTCTTGCAGCAAACATTAATAAGGTTTGACCTGCTGCATTCCTAGCCGCCCAATCGAGCTTTTTATCAAAACTAAGCAGCGTTTCAAATGCAGAAATATTACTGGGAGGTTCTGCAGTAAGATGTTCAAAAATCTCTCCCATCATTCGCGTTGCCTGATCTAAAGATTGTGGTGCGGCAGCTTGAAGTGCTCCATATTCCGGTCCTAATGGCATAGCGCTTTCCCTTTTTATTGTTCTATTGAATCTTAAATGAGCTCATACAATACCCCATAATGGTTACCTTTCGGTTAACACAGGCAACACTATGATATATTAGGCCTTTCTACTTCGGCAGCTTGCCTTCGACTAAAGGCACAAAGCGCACCATCATAAGATGTTGCTGGACAATGCCCTGAGGGGTTTTTTCAATCCTGAGGAGTATCTGCTCGGTGTCGCTGCCTACGGGAATCACCATAATCCCGCCTTCGGCCAGTTGCTCAAGCAAGGTTGCAGGCACCGAATGGGCTGCTGCAGTTACAATAATGCGGTCAAACGGAGCGGCAGTTTTCCACCCCTTTGAGCCGTCTCCGGCGTGGGTCATAATGTTATTGAGTCCCAGCATTTTGAAGCGCTCCTCGGCCACGCGCAGTAAATCCTTGTGGCGCTCCACCGTATAGACCATACGCGCAAGGCGCGACAGGATGGATGCCTGATAACCCGACCCCGTGCCAATCTCCAGCACGCGCATGCGGTCGCTCACCTGCAGCGCCCAGCTCATCCAGGCAACCACACTCGGCTGGCTGATGGTCTGGCCGGAATCAATCGGCAGCGCGGTATCCTCATAGGCTTTATCGTGAAATGCTTCGGGCACGAACATCTCGCGCGGGATCGATTCCATGGCGGAAAGCACGCGCGTATCCGTCACGCCGCTCGTACGCAGTTTCATGAGCAGGCGAATGCGGTTTGGCAGATTATCGGCATTGAGCGCGGATTTCATAGTTCAATGGTTTTCTTAATGCGTTCCAGCGTAGTGTAATGCGTTAAATCCAGGCATAAAGGCGTCACCGTAACGTAATGTTCGGCGAGCCAGTGAATATCAACATCGGGCCGGCGTGGGTCAGCACCGGCATCCGCCCAATTGACCCAGTAAGAATGATGCCCGTCTTTCTCTTCCGTTTTCAACAGCTCCTTGTAAAAATGGTGCTTGCCCTGGGCTACGCATTTTATGCCTTTAACCTCTTCGGGCTTGCAGTCGGGAAAGTTTACATTAAAAAATGTTTCTTTGTCCCACGGATTTTTGAGCAATTTAGCGATGATTTCAGCGGCATATTTCTCTGCCGTTTCCCAATAAACATACGGGTCGTCGGATTCAAAATCAATGGCCTGCGAGAATGCAATCGAGGGAATATGATAGAGTGCGCCTTCCATTGCAGCAGCGGCAGTGCCTGAATGAGTGACATCGTCAGCGACATTGGGCCCGCGGTTAATGCCCGATAGCACCAGATCAATCCGCTCAGGGATAATCGCGCGGATGGCGGTTATCACGCAGTCGGTCGGCGTGCCTGAAACGGAAAAACGCTTGGGCGCAAGCTCAGTAAAGCGCAGCGGCTTATTAAGGCTTACCGAATGCGACATGCCGCTCTGCTGGGTTTCGGGTGCGATCACCCAAACATCATCGGAAAAACCGCGCGCAATCTTCTCAAGCAGGGCCAGGCCCGGCGCATCTATTCCGTCGTCATTGGTGATAAGTATTCTAGGCAATGGGCTTGAGGCATTAGGCATATGGGCTCAATTCATAATTGTCATCCCCGCGAAAGCAGGGATCCATCAAGAGCGCTGTCCGGCGCGATATGATCTCTTTTAGGATGGATTCCCGCCTGCGCGGGAATGACACAATAATGATGCTAAAATCTTTCATCCCTATTGCCCAATGCCTATCTTATCCGCCCCGCCCATATAAGGCCGCAGCGCTTCGGGAATAAGTATGCTGCCGTCTGCCTGCTGGTAATTCTCTAAAATAGCAACGAGCGTGCGGCCAATCGGCAAGCCTGAACCATTTAGCGTATGGACAAACTGTGTGGCTTTGCTGTCTTTAGGACGGAACCGCGCTTTCATTCGCCGCGACTGGAAATCACCGCAATTAGAACAGCTGGAAATCTCGCGGTAGGCATTCTGGCCGGGCAGCCATACTTCAATATCATAGGTTTTGCGCGCGCCAAATCCCATATCGCCGGTGCAAAGCAGCATCACGCGGTAAGGTAGGTCCAGGCGCTGCAACAATGCCTCCGCACATTTCGTCATACGTTCATGTTCTGCGTCCGATGCATCGGGATGGGTGATGCTGACCATTTCCACTTTGGAAAATTGATGCTGGCGGATCATGCCGCGCGTGTCCCTGCCCGCTGAACCCGCTTCCGAGCGAAAACAAGGTGTATAAGCAGTGTAGCGCAAAGGTAAATCGGCTTCGCTCAGTATTTCATCATTCACCAGATTGGTAAGCGGCACTTCGGCAGTGGGGATAAGATAATGATCGGTGGTGGTTTTGAATAAATCTTCTCCGAACTTTGGCAACTGACCCGTGCCATAAAGAGCGTTGTCGCGTACCATAAATGGCGGTGCCACTTCAGTATAGCCAAACTCCTGTGTGTGCGTATCAAGAAAGAATGCCGCCAGTGCACGCTCTAACCTGGCCAACTGGCCTTTGAGCACGACAAAGCGCGCACCGGACATTTTGGCTGCCCGTTCAAAATCCATCAGCCCCAGTTTTTCACCCAAATCGAAATGTTCTTTAGGAGTAAAAGCAAAAGCAGGTTTATTGCCATGTTCACGGACTTTCACGTTACTAGTTTCATTGCTGCCCACCGGCACATCGTCGGCAGGAAGATTGGCAATGGAAGAAAGCAATTGGGTAAGCGCGCCTTCTTCACTCACCTGCGCCTCAAGCGCGGCAATGCGTTCATTGATAGCTTTGGATTCCGCCATAATCGCCGTTACATCTTCACCCTTGGCTTTGGCCTGCCCTATCGCCTTGGCAAAGCCATTGCGCTTGCTCTGCACTTCCTGCAATTCCGTTTGCTGTGCGCGTTTTTCTTCGTCGAGTTTCAGTATCTCCGCAGATTGCGGTGGCAGTCCGCGCCTTTTAAGGCCTTCATCAAAAGCGGCCGGGTTCTCGCGGATAAATTTAATGTCATGCATCGTGTTTGCTCTTCTCTATATGGCGGCAGGCTATAATGCTGATTTCATAAAGCAGGTAAAGCGGAATAGAAAGACCGATCTGGCTTAACACATCCGGCGGCGTCAGGAATGCGGCAACGGTTACAATCGCAAGCGCGGCATATTTTCTGCCGCGCGCAAGCTGAACCGATGTTACCATGCCCACACGCGCCATAAGCGTCAGCACCACCGGCAGCTGGAACGCCAAACCAAAAGCAACCAGCACCTGCATGACAAGCGAGAGATATTCACTCACCCTGGCTTCCAGCTGAATGGGCAAGCCGCCGGGAGCATTGGTTTCAAAACTCAGGAAAAATTTCCACGCCGCCGGAAAAATATAATAATAGGCCAGCGCCGCACCCGCAAAGAATAACAAAGGGGAAATAACTAAATAAGGCATCACCACTTTGCGCTCCTTTTTATACATGCCGGGCGCAAGGAACATATAGAGCTGATAGGCAATCACCGGAAAAGCCAGAAACAACCCGGCAAACAACGATAAATGCACATAGGTCATGAACGCTTCGGTAAGGCCCGTATAGATCAGGCGGCGCGATTCGGGATTGGGGTAGGAATTAGCAAGCGGCTGCACCAGGAATGCGTAAATAGTTTCCGAGAAATAATAGCTGACGCCAAAACCAATAACGAGCGCAACGCACGCCTTCATCAGGCGGTTTCTGAATTCCACCAGATGATTGATAAGCGGCGCACGGCTATGTTCTATGTCGTCGGGAGTCATGAGGACTGCTAAGTGTTTAGTGCCTCGTGCCTAGATTTTTTCTAGGCACTAAGCACAAACCACTCATTACTTTCTCAGCGGCGATCATTGAAGAACTGCAGCATAAGCAAAAAAAGATTGATAAAATCCAGATAGAGGCTAAGCGCGCCCATGATGGCGGATTTACCTGCAGCGACCGTGTTGCCTTGCGTCTGATAATAGAGCGCCTTAATCTTCTGCGTATCCCAAGCGGTAAGGCCGATAAACACAAACACGCCCACAACCGAGAAGGCAAACTGCAGCGCGGAGCTATGCAGAAACATATTGACCAGCGAAGCGATTATGACGCCGAATAAGCCCATAAACATGAAACTTCCCACACCGCTGAGATCACGCTTGGTAGTGTAACCCCACATGCTCATGGAGCCGAACATAATCGCTGTAATGAAAAACACGCGCACAATGCTTTGCCCGCTATAGACAAAGAAGACAGAAGACAGGGAAAGCCCCATTACTGCTGAGTACGCCCAGAACGTCGCCTGCATGGCGGGCAGGCTTAAACGGTTAATCCCCAAACTTAAAGCGATTACGAAAGCAAACGGCGCAAAAGCGACTAACATGCCAAGGCCGGTGAGCCCAGAATGGCGCCCGTCAAAATTATAAAGCGCGCTGACCAGCGGCGCCCAATGCGATGCCAGATAGGCAAAAATACCGGTCAACACCAAGGCGCTGGCCATATAATTATAGACACCCAGCATATAAGAGCGAAGTCCTGCATCATAAGACACCGCATCGGCGCTTGTTGAGTAAGACATAGGGTTGTTTTCGTTGTAATTCATTGCATTCTCCTAGTTGGATATATCTGGTTGTGGGGCATAGCCCAGACTTGGATAATAATATAGTGCTATTACTAGCGCGTTACAATAGCGCGTTTGCCATGAGTTTTTGCTTGAATATCCTATGGGAGATGAGTATAAAGCCCTTCCTTTAAAGTGGCCGGGTATTGGCATACCTTGGCGACTTGATTCGTTAACTCTTTGTAAGAGGATAAGAAAATGCCAAAAGTGAAGACCAAAAGCGGCGCCAAAAAGCGCTTCTCCCTGACCGCCAGCGGCAAAGTAAAAGCTGGTCAAGCCGGTAAACGCCACGGCATGGTAAAACGCACCAAGCGCTTTATCCGTGACGCACGCGGCACCACCATTCTTTGCGACGCAGATGCAAAAGTGGTGAAAAAAATGTTTTTACCCAACGGTTAAGGAGAATCCCTCATGGCACATGTTAAACGCGGCGTCACCACGCACGCACGTCACAAAAAAGTCCTCAAGATGGCAAAAGGCTATCGCGGACGTTCCAATAACTGCTTTCGTATCGCAATTGAAAAGGTCGAAAAAGGCCTGCAATATGCTTACCGCGATCGCCGCAATAAAAAGCGCACCTTCCGCGCTCTGTGGATTCAGCGCATCAACGCCGCAGTGCGCGAGCACGGCCTGGTGTACTCACAGTTCGCTAACGGCCTGATTCATGCCGGCATCGAACTTGATCGCAAAGTGCTGGCCGACATCGCCGTGCACCAGCCCGACGCGTTCAAAGCCATTGTTGAACAGGTAAAATCCGCACTCACCAAAAAAGCGGCTTAATATTGATATTAGACGAGGGATGATCGAAAGATTATTCTTCGTCTCTAATACCTTCCCATACCTCGTCTAAATCCAGCAGCGCATATCTCTATGCCTCGGAGTTTAACTGAGTTGGGTATTGCAACATTTTCTTGTTGGGCGATTTTATTGGCTTTTTCCCTGCAAAGCCCTTCTTTTACTAATACACCAAGTGCTATACTTATCTTATCTGAGGTAGAATCTATATATTCATAGCCAAACGTTATCCCTGTAGGCGTTATTTCCGTACGACCAGAGTGAGTAGTAATATTTATTTGCTCTTGCTCTTTTCTGCCCTGTGTACTGCTGACCCCATAAATGGCCAATTCTTTTTGTAACCACGCTGGATTGCTTGTTGCTATACGCATCTTCCCTTCATCATTAGTCGATATGGCATAAATAAGTGTACCGTTCCTAAGTGTGGGTTTAAATTGTGAATAAAATTGGGAATCATTAAGAGAATCTATATGATGAACGGGCATAAAACTCCTACTAACTATCCTTCATAACTACCAGAAAATCGTTACATTTTTATTAAGAAGCTTGTTTTTTCTTGAGGGTTACGCTACCCGTTTAGCCCCTGATTTTCCGGAAAAAGGCTTAAATGACTGATTTAGCACAACTTCAATCGAAGGCACTAGCTGCCATATCCGCCGCCACCAGCATGGCAACGCTTGAAGAATTGCGCGTGGCGCAGTTGGGTAAAAAGGGAGTTTTTACAGAGCTGCTTAAAACACTGGGCAGCCTCCCGCCGGAAGAACGCAAAGCCCAAGGGCAGATTCTCAATGTAGCGAAGCAAGCCATTAGTGACGCCATTGAAGCACGCGCAGAAATATTGAAGATTGCCGAAATCAATGAGCGTCTGGGTAAAGAATGGGTGGATGTCACCCTGCCCCCACGCCCGATGTATAAAGGAACACTCCATCCTGTTTCCTACGTCATTGACGAAATTACCGCGCTCTTTGCCGAGATGGGGTTTGCAGTGGCCGTTGGTCCGGAAATCGAAGACGATGAACATAATTTCACTGCGCTTAACTTCCCGGAAAATCATCCCGCGCGGCAGATGCATGATACGTTTTTCTTAAAAGGCACAGGCAATGCCAAAACGCTTCTGCGCACACACACCTCGCCAGTGCAAATCCGCACGATGCAGGAAAACAAACCGCCTTTGCGTTTTATCGCGCCGGGGAAAACCTTCCGCTGTGATTCCGATATGACGCACACGCCGATGTTCCATCAGGTCGAAGGCTTCGTGATTGATAAAGGGATCCATATGGGGCATCTCAAGGGATGCATCGAAACATTCCTGCGCCAGTTCTTTGAAGTCGACGATGTACCCATTCGCTTCCGCCCCAGCTTCTTCCCGTTCACTGAACCTTCCGCAGAAGTTGATATCGGCTGCTCACGCACAGGCGGCGAGCTCAAAATCGGCGCCGGCAAAGACTGGCTTGAAGTACTGGGCTGCGGCATGGTGCACCCCAACGTGCTCAGGAATTGCAATGTCGATCCAAATGAATGGCAGGGCTTTGCCTTTGGCATGGGCGTAGAACGCCTGGCCATGCTTAAATACGGCATCCCCGATTTGCGCACTTTCTTTGAATCCGATATGCGCTGGCTTAAGCATTACGGCTTCTCTGCTTTGGGAGGTGCGTTATGAAATTCACCCTCTCCTGGCTGCGTGATTTTCTGGATACTTCCGCAACGCATACCGACATAGATAAAACGCTCACCTCAGTAGGGCTCGAGGTGGAATCCATCACCGATGCCTCCGAAGCACTTAAGCCTTTTATCGTCGCTGAAATCGTGGAAGCGGTGCAACATCCCGGTGCCGACAAATTGCGCGTATGTCAGGTGAACGACGGCAAAACCACTCGCCAAATTGTCTGCGGAGCGGCCAATGCGCGCGCAGGCATTAAAGTGGTGCTGGCGCAGGAAGGCGTAAAAATTCCCGGCAACGGCATGATTATTAAAAAGACCAGCATACGCAATGTTGAAAGCAACGGCATGTTGTGCTCGGCAGAAGAGTTGGGCATTGAAGGTGACGCAAGCGGCATCATCGAATTACCCGCATCAGCAAAACCCGGCGAGTCGGTTGTGAGCATACTGGGACTGGATGATCCGGTGATTGATATTGCCATCACACCCAACCGCGCCGATTGCCTTGGCGTTTACGGCGTTGCGCGCGATTTGGCAGCAGCGGGCTTAGGTATTTTAAAACCCTTAGCACTCAGCACTCAGCACTCAGCATTTACTTCAACCATTTCAGTCAACCTCACTACCCCCACCTGTCCTTTCTTTATCGGCTGCAAAATTGAGGGCGTAAAGAATGGCCCCAGCCCTGAATGGTTGCAGAACCGTTTAAAGGCCATTGGCCTGCGCCCCATTTCAGCACTTGTCGATATCACGAATTACATGACCTACAGCTATGGCCGCCCGCTGCATGTGTTTGATGCGGGGAAGCTTAAAGGCAATATCACAGTGCGTGAAGCGCGCGCAGATGAAAAACTTTTGGCACTTAACGACAAAGAATATACGTTGTCCGCTGGCATGACCGCGATATGCGACGATAGCGGTATAGTGGCGCTTGGCGGCATTATCGGCGGCAAAGACACTGGCTGCACGGATGAAACAACGGAAGTATTTTTAGAAGCGGCGTACTTCGATCCAACCAATATCGTTGGCACCGGACGCGCGCTCGCGATTGAATCCGACGCGCGCTACCGTTTTGAACGCGGCGTTGATCCTGCATTCGTCAAAACCGGCGCGGAAATCGCCGTAGCGATGATAGTGGAGCTTTGCGGCGGCAAGGCCAGTGAGCTGGTGATTGCCGGCAGCGAACCAGAGTGGCAGCGCAGCATTGTTTTTGATAATGCGAAGGTCGCAACGCTCGGCGGCATTCATCTGCCTTCGGAAGAGATCACCAAAACGCTTACTGCACTAGGCTTTGCCGTAAAGGGCAAAGACGTGACGCCGCCGTCATGGCGCGCAGACACTATGGGCGAAGCCGATCTGGTGGAAGAAATTCTGCGCATTACCGGCTATGATTCCATTCCCTCAACACCCCTGCCAGTAGCAGCACATAAAGCGACATTACTGCCCCAGCAACAACGCGCCGGAATATTGCGCAAAACGCTGGCTGCAAGCGGTATGACGGAAATATGCAGCTGGGCATTCATTCCTAATGCGCAAGCTAAACAATTTGGCGCTGTGGGCGACGCGCTGGTATTGCTCAACCCCATCAATGCCGAGCTTGACACGATGCGCCCCAATCTTTTGCCGGGGTTGCTGAGCGCCATTGCCCGCAACAGCGATCGCGGATTTGCGGATTTGGCGTTGTTTGAAATGGGCAATGTGTTTGAGGATATTACGCCAAAAGGCCAGATCTTCATGCTCGCAGGCATACGCTCGGCACAAACTTCCGCGCGCACGCATTTTAAAACCGAACGTGAAGTGGACGTGTTTGACGCCAAGCATGATCTTTTCAATACGCTTGCCGCCGCAGGATTGAACCCGGCAAAACTCCAAATCGACCGCACAGTGCCGAATTGGTATCACCCTACCCGCTCCGGCCGCATCTCTTTGGGAGGCAAAGTGACGCTGGGATATTTCGGCGAAGTCCACCCGCTGATTCTTTCCGCATTCGCCATCAAGCACCGCGTGGTTGCTTTTGAAGTATTTGTGAGCGCAATTCCGCTGCCCAAAAATAAAGGCACTGCAAAACCGCCATTCAATGTATCCAACTTCCAGGCGGTGGCACGCGACTTCGCCTTTATCGCTGACGAGCGCATCCAGGCGGCGGATATTGTAAAAGCATTGGAATCTGCCGAGAAACAACTTATCCAATCGGTGAATATCTTTGACGTTTATATGGGCAAAGGCGTCGAGCACGGCAAAAAGTCCATCGCCGTTTCCGTGACCCTGCAAGCCATGGATCGCACCCTCACCGAGCAGGAAATCGAGGCCGTAGCGCAAAAGGTGATTACGGCGGCAGCGGCTCTGGGCCTTACGCTTAGACAATAAGCCCACATCTTAATAAAATCTTCATTAAATCTTCACACTCGCAGCGTCACTCCTTTGTTATATTCAGGTTACGTTAATAAAAATTAACTTCTGAAGGAGCGCGTTATGTCGGCATCAGGTAATACCAGAATAGTTAAAGAATATTATAAAGATAGTCGCTTAGGTTTAATCACCAGTGAACTGTCTGCTATTATAGGAAATGCAAGGGACAATGCGATAGATGTAGACGCCATCACGCCCGCTTTTAATCAACTGCAGCATTTAGACAGCGGGATTCAGAAGCTTATCAATTCTCCAGATACGGCTTTAACCGAAGAAGAACATAAAGCCTGCACCCAAAATCCACATGCCATTCTGCAAAACATATCCGATCAGATTGTTCCTCTTTTTGACGCAATAAACAGAAATGAACAGCTCGCTAGTGAAACTAGCTCATTAATTAACATTTACGATTATATGGGTACAATTATCAAGACAACAAGAGAGAACGCAGCGGCACTCAGCGCAAGCGCCGCAGAACGCCCTCCCGTGATAGAAGAAGCGCAAGATACAGTACATTATGCTGGAGGCTCTACAGCACCACAAAAAGCAGCCCCATCACGCAGAACCACCGGTAAAGCTTTGGAAGCCACAACCACAGACTTTCCTGGATTCTCAGTTAATTCTGATTCGGGGTTATCCCTGCCTGAGCGGTTTGTGCCTGGCGCAGTGGATGAAATCAATGATCACACCTCCGCCGAAGTGGGTAGCCTGCGTGGGATTATTTCAGCCCTGCTTGCAGCAAACGGCACAAATAGCGTGGATAAAGAAACTATCGTGTTGCTGATGGATGCTGCCCAAAAAGGTGAAGGATTGCGCAAAGAAGATGTCGCCGCACTGCTGGCCACTCATAGTTCAAATCTGGATGATGATACCATCGCCAAAATTATGACGCATGTTAATGGCGCGCTACGCATACAGACCTATAGACTTACGCAACAAATAGAATCAACCCGACGGATGGTTGTGGGGGCTGTGGAAACCGGAGATAATAAAATCACAGAGGCTGTGGAAGCCGGAGACAGAGAAACTCAGCGAGTTGTTAAGGCCGGAGATGGGACGATCTTAGATACTGTGGAGGCCGGAAACAGAGAAACTCAGCGAATTGTAAAGGACGGAGATAAGACGATCGTAGAGACTGTGGAAGCTGGGGATAGAGAAACTCAGCGAATTGTAAAGGACGGAGATAAGACGATCGTACATACTGTGGAGACTGGTGACAGAGAAACTCAGCGAGTTGTGAAGGCTGGAGATAAGACGATCGTACATACTGTGGAGGCCGGTGACAGAGAAACTCAGCGGCAATTAAAGGATGGGCTTGATACAAATAAAAGAGCAGCCGATCTAGTAGTATATAATTTAGAGCAAACAATAGATGGCCATACAAATGACGTGCACAATCATATAGATAGTGTTCAAGGCGATATTGTAGAATTGGGAAAAACAGCAAAATTAATCCGCACAAGGCAAGAACACACAATAGGCGGATTGACGCGAGAAATAGAGGAATCTGAAGCACGCAGCAAGCAACATGCCCGTAATATAGGGATAGCAACAATTGCAGTACCCACACTCGCTACAATTATTACTGGCGGTGTAATAGTCAACAAACTCGATCACCAACCCGCTCCCATTGTGCAGCAATTAAACCCAACGGCTTTGAACCCAACGCTTGATGCTGCGACCGTCGCTTTATCAGATAGCCAATCTCCCACTGGCACACTGAAAGTTGTGGGAAGACACACTACACATATAGACGGAGCCAATGTAATTGCGGTAACGGCATTACCAGGCGGCGGTCCGCAAGGAGATATAACTGTTACTCCGCCTTCAAAGGGCGGAACAGTAGTGGCCGTAACTGCTAATACGCTGCAAAATTATAATATGACGCCGGATTCACAAAACCCTAAAACACTGGATTTTGATCCTACTTTAACAGGCCAAGAAAATGGCGAACATTCTTTTAGATTGGTGAATGCCGCTCCACGCCTCCTAGTACTGACCACACCATCCGGGCAAGAGATTGCGTCCAGTTCAACAATAGGAAACTCAATAACTGAAGTTGACGGCATGTTGAGAAAAAAAGCACAACTAGGAGACAATCCCGGCAAGCATTTATTATCAGAAACAGCCGCCGAAGAGGGTCGTACAGGCTGGACAGCGCGCACAACACAAACACCAGCAAAAAGACAGTTATAATTCTGGTGGGCTATGTTTTAGGCTTTAAAACATTCACATGGCCCATTTTGCGGCCCGGGCGGATGTCTTTTTTGCCGTAAAGATGCAACTTGGCGTTAGCATCTTGCATATATTTTTCCCATTCCAGCGCGTCATCGCCGATGAGGTTCTTCATCTCCGCGTCGCATAAGCGCTCCGGATTGCCAAGCGGAAGCCCGCATACTGCGCGGATGATTTGCTCAAACTGGCCGGTGACGCAGGCATCCATCGTCCAGTGGCCGGAATTATGCGGGCGCGGCGCCAGCTCATTGACCAGCACCTTATCATCCTGGGTGACGAACATCTCCACCGCCAGCAGGCCTTGCAGCCCCATAGCTTCGGCAATCTTGATGGCCATCGCTTCGGCTTTATCCGCCAACACTTTATCAATCGGCGCAGGCGCGATGGTAACGTCGAGAATATGGTTCTTATGGATGTTCTGCACCGGCACATAAGCGCTTGTTTCGCCGTTTGCACTGCGCGCCACGATGACAGAAATCTCCATGCGGAAATCCACAAAAGCCTCAAGAATAGCCTCGTTAGTGCGCAGTTTTCCCCAGGAAGGGTCCAATTCCGATTCAGAACGCAACGTCACCTGCCCTTTGCCGTCATAGCCCATTTCCGTGGTTTTGAGGACGGAAGGAAACCCTATGACCCTGGCCATCTTCTTTAATTCTTCCAGCGAAGTCACTTTGCGGAAATCGGCCGTGCCAATGCCTAAGTTATTTACAAAACTTTTCTCGCGCAGGCGGTTGCGGCAGATTTTAAGCGCAGCGGCATTGGGGCATACGGGCTTTTTACTTTCCAGCAATTCCAGGCTTTCATGGGGAATATTTTCAAATTCAAAAGTAACTACGTCCACCTCTGCGGCAAAACTCTTCAATGCATTGTGATCAGTATAAGCAGCTATCGTTGTCCTGAGCGCCACTTCGGACGCCGGAGCATCTTCTTCCGGGGTAAATATATGTACCTTATAGCCCAGCGCCGAGGCGGCAACCGCCATCATCCGCCCGAGCTGCCCGCCGCCGATAATGCCAATGGTGGAGCCGGGAGCAATCATGGTTTCTGTTTAACCGATTTGGTTTGCTTGGCACGAAATTTTTCAAGTTTTTCCGCCAGAGGTTTATTAGATACTGCCAGAATGGATGCCGCCAGTAAGGCCGCATTGATTGCTCCTGCTTTGCCAATGGCAAGTGTGCCTACCGGAATGCCCGCTGGCATCTGCGCAATCGACAATAAACTATCAAGCCCCTTGAGAGTTTTGCTCTCCACCGGCACTCCCAAAACGGGAATTGTGGTAAGCGATGCAGCCATGCCTGGCAGATGCGCCGCGCCGCCTGCTCCTGCTATAATAACCTTAAACCCATATTCTTTTGCGTTCGCAGCAAAATCATAGAGCCTCTGTGGCGTGCGGTGCGCCGAAATAATCTTAACTTCATGTTTTATATTAAGTTCTTTGAGCTGCTGGGCGGCATGCTGCATGGTCTCCCAGTCGGACTGGCTGCCCATGATGATGGCTACTTCAGCGTTTTTCTGTGTCATATGCTTCCTTACTTATAAGAAGCGGTTACTTATACTGAGCTTAAGCCTCACTGTCGATTTTCTTATTACAAAAAACATACTTGCCTTAAGATGTGCTATTTAGGCAACATATTATACTCATAATACAACAAAAGATTAAAGATTCCTTACTTACACCAAATTTATGTTTATTATTTTGTAACTCACTATATATAGTGGGTGTGGATAAGTTAATTTTACTAAAATTTATCTAAAATTTTATATAAATTTTATGCAACGTGAACTTCCCTTAAAGAGGAAGGCGGGCATGCGAGGGGCGGGACGGGCACGCATGTTTTGGATATTCTGGAGTCATTATATGAGCAATGATACGATTGAGCTCGCTGCCACGCGTAGTCCGAAAAAGAGCAGGACATCCGCGCGCTATAAGGAAAATACTCATAATACTGAAGCAACCCCTTCTCATTACCAGGGCCGCGAAATATATTGTGTCCTGGACGATACGCTTCATTGCCGGTTTTTATCGGACAACTGGCATATCATCAGTGGCTTCACCGCAGAAGAGGATTTGGGAGAAGGCTTTAAAGATCGTATAGCCCCCGATCACATGCGCAAAGTGAAACATTACCTGACAGAGGCTGGCAACAATACAACCCCCGTACGCTTCCAACTCAAACATAAAGACGGCGGGTGGCGCTGGTGCGAAATGCAATGCGTGGAAGTAAAAACCGAGAATGCTTCCCCTAAAATCCAGCATGCCTGCCTGCTGCGTGACATCACCGAGCTGGTGACCACCCAGGGAAAACTTGAGAAGGCAAAGCTGGAAGCGGAACTGGCCAACAAATCGCGCTCAGAATTTCTTGCCAATATGAGCCATGAACTGCGTACGCCGCTTAATGCCATATTGGGGTTTGCCCAGATGATTGAAAACGGCACGTTCGGGGAAATCGGCCATCCCAAATATCACGATTATATCGGCAGCATTCAGGAAAGCGGCTCAACGCTGCTTTCTAAAATCAATGACCTGCTTGAAATAGCCAATATTGACTCAGGGCGCATGGTGCTCAATGAAGAGCTAACCGACCTTACCCAGGTAATACGCCACGCCATTGAATTTCATTCACACCATGCGTTTTCCGAGCAGATTACCTTGCGCGAACGCCTTCCCAAACAACCGCTTCCCGTTTTCATTGATCGCATACGCATGCTGCAGGTGCTGACCAACCTTATCAGCAACGCCATTAAATATAACGGTGCTGGCGGCGTGGTGGATATTACCTGCGATACGCGCAAGGACGGCGGCATTAATATCATCATTGAAGATAATGGCGGCGGCATTCCAAGCACCCACTTGCAAAACATCCTCTCGGCCTTCCGCCAGGATAACAGTTTCTTCGCCCGCAGCCGCGACTGTGTCGGCCTTGGGCTGGCGCTTTCCAAGGAAATCGTAAAACTGCATCATGGTCGCATCGAAATCGAAAGCGAACAGGGCAAAGGCACGCTTATCACCATACGCCTGCCGAAAGAACGTACGTTACCAATAGCCGCAGCAGAAGCACCTATAGAAAAACCTCTTGAATTTTGCTCCGGCGAAGCGTCAAACTGACGCGATGAAAGATCACCGCCCAACCATTCTTGAGCATATGCTGCCGCTTGTTCCCTTTACCGGCTGGACGGAGCATACGCTTGCCCAGGCCGGAAAAGATTCGGGGCTGGAAAGCGCACCTATACATTATGCATTCCCCGGCGGCATTAAAGACGTTATCGATTACTTCTTCCGCTGCGCTGATGAAAATCTGGCCGAAGCCTGTCCTGAAACTGAGCTCTCCACGTTGCGCATGCCTGGACGGATTGAGAAAATTATCCTCACCCGCCTTCAGCAGTGGCTGCCGCACCGTGAAGCGGTACGCCGCTTCGTGGCGGCACGCCTGCTGCCATGGAATAAATTCGCAGCCTGCCAATCGCTTTACCGCACGGTTGATCTGATGTGGAAACTCGCAGGCGATAATTCCACCAATTTCAGCTTCTACACCAAGCGCATGACACTGGCCGCTGTATATTCCAGCACCCTGCTCTTCTGGCTCAATGATGCGTCGGATAATCAGACTGACACACGCGAATTCCTTGAACGCCGCCTGCAGAACGTCGCTGATTTTGGGCGCTGGAAGAAGAAAATGGCTGGGTGAGTGAAATAGACTACTTCCCGCGTGGCGGTTTTTTCTGTTGTACTTCTAGTGTTTCAATTAAAGTGGGCGCGCCAGCTCCTTTATGCATTGCGTACGCTCCTTTTCCAAGCCTACCCAAAAGATCTGAATGATAATCACCTTCTGCACGTATTATTCTAGCATAGCGCACACCCTCATTATCCAGGCCATTTTCCATGTGATGCAATGTATCGTCGCTTGCCACTCCAACTAATTCATCTGTACCTATTTTAGGGAAAAACCTTTCCTGCTTGCCTTTCCATTCGTAAAGTGGCTTCGGCTGCTGGCGCAGTTCATCATAAACATCTTTCTCATGAGCATCTAATTTATTACACTTAAGTATACGCCCATCATCAATTATCAGAGGAGTTCCGTCAGGCAAAAGTCCAACGCCGCTTTTTCCCAGATCGCTACAATAATATCCCTTTTGTGCCATGCGTATCTTTAATGTTTTTACATGTTCCCACGTAACATCCTTTGTGTTCAATTCGGGATATACTGCAACACTGATATTACCGATAGTTTCTCTAAGAATGGGCTTAAGAATTTCATCGCATTCGAGCGTACCTTCGTCATGATGCCCAGGGGCAGTCAATTTTACCAGTTGATTGTCTGTTGTCCTAAAAACTAAAGAATATTGGCCGTGATTCAAATAGCTGAATTTCCTCATCCCCTTCTTGCTGAGAAACTCAGATACTCTTTCTGCAAGAAGAGGTTCTGATTCTAAAAGGCTTACACAATGGTTCTTTATGCTATATGTGTAATTTTTTGAGTCATAGCTTTGCATAGCTTCCATTACCTCGGATAAAGGAATGGATACTGCAGATAAAGAAGCTTTTATGTCTTCCTCAGCTTCCTTTATTTTTATTATATCTTCCTCTGATAATTTCATGAGGATATTATCAGAGGAGAAGATTAAGAAAATCTAAAGAACCGATAGAAAATCTAAACTATTGCATCCTACATATGAATCACGCGGCCGAAGGCATCGAGCACCGATTCATGCATCATCTCCGATAAGGTCGGATGCGGAAACACAGTGTGCATTAGCTCAATTTCCGTAGCTTCCAATGTGCGCGCTATGGCGTAGCCCTGGATCATTTCGGTCACTTCAGCTCCCACCATATGCGCGCCTAACAGCTCGCCGGTTTTGGCGTCGAACACTGTCTTGACTAATCCTTCGGGCTCACCCAGCGCAATCGCCTTGCCATTGCCGATGAACGGGAATCGGCCGACTTTCACTGTAAATCCTGCATCTTTAGCGGCTTTCTCGGTCATGCCGACGCTTGCCACCTGCGGCATGCAGTACGTGCAACCGGGAATGTTCTTGGTATTGAGCGGATGCACGTCTTTTACGCCGGCGATTTTCTCGACACAAATCACTCCTTCATGCGAGGCTTTATGCGCAAGCCAGGGCGGACCGGCCAGATCGCCGATGGCATAGATACCGGGTTCACCGGTAGCGCACCATTTATCAATGACGATATGGGTTTTATCGACTTTAATTTTGGTATTCTCAAGTCCGAGATTTTCGGTATTGCCGACAATACCCACTGCGAGCACCACGCGATCCACGATGATTTCCGACGTTTTGCCGCCTGTCTCCAGCGTGGCAGTAACGTTATTCTTGCCTTTCTTCAGTGCCTTCACCTGCGTGGCGGTGAGAATCTTCATGCCTTGTTTTTCAAACTGCTTGTGAGCGAATTTGGATATTTCTTCATCTTCCACCGGCAGGATGCGATCCATCACTTCCACCACCGTCACTTCCGCACCCATATTGCGGTAGAAGCTCGCAAACTCAATGCCGATTGCGCCCGAACCCACGACCAGCATGGATTTTGGCATGACATCTGGAATCATAGCTTCTTTATATGTCCACACCAATTTGCCATCCGGTTCAAGGCCGGGCAATGACCGCGCACGCGCGCCGGTTGCCAGAATAATATTTTTGGCTGAAAGTTCAGCCACCAGCTTGCCGTCCTTTTCCACCTTCACCTTGCCTTTACCGGCAAGCTTGCCGTGGCCGTCAAACACCGTGACTTTGTTCTTTTTCATGAGCATGCCCACACCGCGCGTAAGCTGGGCGGAAACGTCACGCGAACGCTTTACCACTTTATCCAGATCAAACGACACGCCTGAAACTTTAAAGCCAAACTGGTCGGCATGCTGCAAAAGATGGTTTATCTCTGACGAGCGCAGCAGCGCCTTGGTAGGAATACATCCCCAGTTAAGGCATATGCCGCCCAGGTGCTCGCGCTCCACAAGAGCCGTCTTGAGACCAAGCTGCGATGCGCGAATGGCCGTAACGTAGCCGCCAGGGCCGCCGCCGATGATAACGATATCAAAATTATTTTCAGTCATAGAGTTCCTTAACAAGTTCCGGGCGAATTATAGGTTGGGTTGCAATGTTTGAGCCAATCGTCATACGTGATGTAATGGATTTCGTCCAGAGGATCAGTAGGAATGCTTTCCACAAATATCTCAATGCCCGACTGCATGACGCAAAAACGCCGCCAGACATGCACGCCGTCAGCCGTCTCTACGCCCACCGCTATATCCCAGCATTTATGCCCGTCCATCTCCTTCACCTCCTCGCCCCAAGCGGTAAGGGCGCTATGTTTTTCAGACAACAGCCATTTTTGCCATCCTTTCACGATGGGCAGCTGGAGCACGGAGCTGATAGCGGAGTCGGGCCTTGGCTTATCAGGCGGTTTTGCCTTATGTTCATGGCCGCCTTCCTCTTCCGCACAGGCCCCCCCTACCCTCAAGACAAGTGCAATAACTACAATCAGGAATGCATATTTCATGGCATGGCAGGAGAATTAATGTTAGGGCATGTTATTATGGTTATTTTCTACATTATTTTGCCCGCCCGCAACAGAATATTATGCAATAAATTATGACACTGCGCATCGCCACCTATAATATTAACTCCATCCGCATTCGCCTGCCCATCCTCAAACGGATCGTGAAAGAGGCTAAGCCCGATATACTCTGCCTGCAGGAAACCAAGGTGGAAGACGCTTTATTCCCCGTGGAAGAAATCAAAAAACTTGGATTTCAGTATGTTTATTTCACCGGCCAGAAGAGTTATAATGGCGTAGCGATTCTCTCGCGCGTTCCGCTTTATGACGTGACAAGCATGAACCTGGTGGACAGCGATCACAAGCGCCATATCAGCGCAAAATTAAAAGACGGAACTGAAATTCATAATTTTTATATGCCAGCGGGAGGTGATATTCCCGATCGCCTCCTCAATGATAAATTTGATTTTAAATTACGCTCTTTTGACGCGCTTGTGGAGTGGTCAAAAGCAGCGCATAAAAAGAAAAAGCGCATGATATTATTGGGCGATCTCAATATCGCTCCTCTTGAGCATGATGTATGGTCCCATAAGCAGCTTTTAAATGTGGTAAGCCATACGCCTGTCGAAACGGATCTGCTGAATAGATTGCAGAAAACCCTCGACTGGGTTGACACTTCGCGCCATTTTGTACCGCATTCAGAAAAGCTCTATAGCTGGTGGAGCTACCGCAATCAGGACTGGCAAAAATCCAATCGCGGACGCAGGCTCGATCACATCTGGATTACGCCTGAATTACTGCCCAGCCTTAAATCTTCGGTCATCTTGCGTGAAACGCGTGGATGGGAAAGTCCATCCGATCATGTGCCCGTCATCACAGAGCTGGAAATATAATAATATATTACAGCATGTTAATCAAAAAGGCTGTCCGGCATTAACCTTGTGTTAACCTACGGAAATATATGACATTGTAACAAAAGTTTCATGCGCAATTTCAGCATGAGATGTTATAGTTTAGATGGGATATAGTAGGTGTACTGTGTCTTATAGTGATTGGAATGAGTGTAATCGTGGCAACTGCAACATTGGATAAGAAGCTGCACAGCAAGACCACCACGGAGGTATCGAAGCCTGCGGGTTTTGGCGCGTACGGAGATAATATGGGCGTGCAGCAAAGCCTTATCGATGCGATCGATAAACCACCCGCTTCCAAAGTGAATGGCTCGCTTGATTTTGCCGATAAAGATAAACGCTGGCTCAGAGAGCTTGGTGTTACCACCACTACCCCGCTTGATTTCCGTAATGCCTGGGGCAGCGTACACTATACCGATCATCAGAAACATCTCAAATGGTCTGAGTCCTACACAGGCAGGCTGGCCATACGCAGTGTATCGCGCGGCATCATAGGCTGCGCATTTTATTCTCTTGCCAATATCTACGGCAGCAAACAGCTGGGAAATTACGATCTCCAGAAAGATCCTGAAAACGTTCTCCAGCATATTACACGGTTCATCGATAATACCGCCGGCAAAGGCATCCAGAAGGTAGTGAAGGCAGTCACGGGCGATGAGGTAAGAGCACAGAAATTCACTCTGTTCCGCGACACCCGCAATTACGGAAACGTCATTAAACTTGCCGATGGCACAACGCAAGCCGTGATGGGACGCAGCCTGGGGCATGAAGCCATGGCCGTCACATTCGACTTTGCCACTATGAGCTTTTTCGACTACATGATGCGCTATTTTATCGGCCTTCTTGATCCCAATGCACGCGATAAATGGATGAAGGATGGCCATATTGTTTTCCCCGAAGCCCTCAAGGATTTGCTTAAAAATGTTTTCAGAGGCGTTACGTACGCTGCGGGTGAAGATATGGCGGTAGCCATCCCTTATGTGTTCCTCATGCGCAAACAGCGTAACTTTTTTGATAAGCTCAGCCCGGGATTTAAATACGACGCGGATAAAGGCCTTAACGGCGGCAGTTATAAAATCGATGGCAATGGCCACATCATTGGCAATTACAATGCGGAAGGCATGCTCGATCTGATGAGCAGGTTCAGCTGGTATAACGTCGGCACCAAAATGTTCCGTGATGCCTACACAACCGGAGAAAGAAAACTGCTGCAATGGCAGAACGGCGATCACAAGATTGCATTGCCCGCGCTTGATCCTTCCAAGAGCTGGGTCGATATACTGAGAGCTGGAGTGCACAAGATAGGTGATGGCGTTTTATATGCGTTGAGCACCACCATTAAAACGATGATGTATATGATCCCTGCGTCTTTTACATTTGCAGCGATACGCACCTCGCAAAGCAAAACCAGGGGATTGGCAATCAATGCTGAAAAAGGTGTTCTGGGAAGGATGACGCGTGAAAGCGAAGCTGAAGATCCAGGCATAAATGCTCCCGACAATTCTCCTGAAGATAGTAAAAAATATACATTCAAAGCGGTAAAGCCAGGTTCGAGGGTATCAACAGAACGTCCTAATATATCAAAAGAACGTCGCGGAAAGGAATTCTTTTTCAAAAAAGGGGATGAAGAACTTACCAAAGCAGAATACAGGAATATTTGGCGTTCCATAAAAAATAATCCTGATTCTATTGCAAATCCCTTTCAAGAGGGCCGTGAATCTGCCTTTTCAAATGAAACTAACAATTATTACAAAAACAGTGCAGTAGCCCCCTGGCATGACAAATTTATTAATCCAATCGGACTAAAATGCTATCAGTTCGGCAAGAAACTGAATGATGGCTTTCTTGCGCCCATGTATGAGAAACTTGGCATTACAGACACGCCGCGTTTAGATAAGCTCAAAAGATTTTCCCATACCTATGCCGATGCGGCAACGGCATACACTCCCTATTTCATGTTAAAAACCGACATATTGTCTGAGTTCTGGGATATTCCGCGTATGGATATGGGCATCAGGCGCGGCTTGATTGGTGCAGCGCATTTTAGTTGGGGTGAATTCAGAGCAGGCTGCAGTGAGGTATTTCGAACCATCCGCCATGAACCATTTACCGATCCAGTGCGCGAAGAAGAAGCAAAACAAAAAATGTGGGATTATGGCGCCCGCGCTTCAAACGAAGCCCATCAGCTTAATGATGTGCCGGAAGAACTTAACGATAAACAGGAAAGCCGCATCGAGAAAAAGAAGCTTTTTACCACTGAACAACTTAAAGCCCAGCGTCCTACGTATAATGAGCTCCGCAATCCCACTGTTCCCACGAACTGGGGAAATCATGAAATGATGAAAAGAGCGGAGGGTCCTGTATCGCTTGAACAATCCGTGCCCCGCCCGACCTCGGGCAAACCGTCCGACCCCATTCTCACCAGGCCGCGCCAACCAAGCTGGGCAGCACAGCATGATGCAATGAAACAACCCCAGGATATAACAGTGCCGCAAGGATACACTGTACATTAAAATAGTGGAATAGATTCCCATCGCAAACCTTGTTGCGATGAAAGATGACTTGTTATAGCATCGCGCAAAATAAATCTGCAATAAGGCGTTGATGTGAAAATTCTTATTCTTGGTTCCGGCGTTATCGGCGTAAGTGCCGCCTATTTTCTGAGCTCGCGTGGACATGAAGTGGAAGTCATTGATCGCCAGAGTGAAAGCGGGCGCGAGACAAGTTATGCCAACGGCGGTCAGCTGAGCTTCAGCCATGCCGAGCCCTGGGCCAACCCCAGCACACTTCCCAAAGCCGCACAGTGGATGTTTAAAGACGATGCTCCGCTGGTGTTTCGTCCGCGCGCCGATCTCGACATGATAAACTGGGGCCTCAAATTCATCATGAATTGCACGGCAGCGCGCACGCAGAAAAACAGCGTCAGCCTTTTGCGCCTCGGCCTTTACAGCAAAAAGAAGCTTGAGCAGCTGCGCTCCTATAGCGGCATTAAATTTGATAATCGCCGCGAGGGCATTCTTCATATCTTTTCAAAGCAAAAAGATTTTGATCATGCAGGCGAACAGGCGCGCTTTCAGGAAAAACTGGGCTGCAGGGCCGACATCGTGAATACGCAAAAATGTATTCAGCTGGAGCCCATGCTTGAACATGCCGGCAAGCCGATTGTCGGTGGAATATTCCAGCCACTGGATGAAAGCGGCGATGCATTTATCTTCACCCAGGAACTTGCAAAACTATCCGCAAAAGAACACAAAGCTGTTTTCCATTATAATACGACAATACATTCTATTGATCAGGAAGGTGGAAAAATAACTTCGGTCACTACCGATAAAGGCGTGTTCAAGGCTGACGCCTATATTGTGTCGCTGGGTTCTTACAGCCCGATTTATTTAAAGCCGCTGGGCATTCACGTGCCCATCTACCCCATGAAAGGCTACAGCATCACCTTTCCGACCAATCACTATACCCCGCAGATGAGCCTGACGGACGGCGAGCATAAAATTGTCTACAGCCGCCTGGGCGATCGCCTTCGCGTTGCCGGAACTGCCGAGTTCGCAGGACATAATACCGATATACGCCCGGAGCGCATTGCCCCCATCGTGCGCGCCGTGAAAGAGCTGCTGCCCAAATGCGAATATGATGCTCCCTTAAGCGAGTGGGCGTGTCTGCGCCCCTCCACGCCGGACGGTCCTCCCGTCATCGGCAAAACCAAATATCCCAACCTCTACATGAATACCGGACACGGCACTCTCGGCTGGACGCAGGCTGCAGGCAGCGCTGCCCTGATTACCGACGTGATTGAAGGCCATAACACCGAAATCAGCCTCGACGGGCTGACGCTGGATAGATACTAACCGTGTCCACTCTCCATTACCTTACGCTTACCGATCCCGGCAATCCTGCCAGGCCCAGGCATCTGGCATATTACCAGTGGGGCGATGTCGAAAATCCCGACATCATCGTCTGCGTGCATGGCCTGTCGCGCAACGCCCGTGATTTTGATTTCCTTGCCGAAGCCCTTGCATCTCGCTACCGCGTCATTGCTATGGATATGGCCGGACGCGGAAAAAGCGACTGGCTCACTAACAAGACCGATTATAACTATCTTACCTATATCGCTGACTGCTGCGCTTTGCTGGATGGGTTGAAGCTGGAGAAAGTGACATGGCTAGGCACGTCCATGGGCGGCATTATCGGCATGATGCTGGCAGCCCAGCAGCCGCAGCGCATCAAACGCATGGTGCTCAATGATATTGGCGCCGTCGTATCGGCGCAAGGCCTTACGCGCATTCTTGGCTATGTAGGTTCATCAGTACCATTTGCCAACGCTGAAGAGGCCTTAAGCCATCTTAAATCCATCCTCAGACCATTTGGCATTGCGTCGGAAGCGGAGTGGCAATTCATGTTTGAAATTAGTTTTAACCGGCTGCCGGACGGGCGTTATGCGTTTGCCTACGATCCCGACATCAGCCAGCCTTTCAGGGATGCAGCAAGCAAAGCCGATGCCATCGCTGATATTGATTTATCGGCCGCATGGAGCCAAGTGCAATGCCCTGTTCTAGTGCTGCGCGGCAAGGAATCCGATATCCTGACGCATGAAACCGCCGCCGCAATGCTGAACCGCCCCATACCCACAACTCTCAAAGAATTTGATGGCGTCGGCCATGCGCCCGCACTGCTTAACGATGTGCAAATTCATACAATCATCGACTGGCTTGACATTACGCATGACTAACGCAATGCTTGTTTCATGAAGTATCATAAGCCAGGGTGCGCAATGCGAAGCATAATTATAGCGTTTTTATTATTCATTCCCGTATTGGCCCAAGCAGGGTTCCCTGCCAATCCTCCGGTTGCAAAAGATAAATATCTCAAATGCAATTGCCACATCACTCCAGGCATCACCTCTAAAACTGCAGCCGTTAAAACCGTGCATAAAAAACACAAGGCCAAGCCCTCTGATGCGCAACCCTCCGCCACCCCGGCTAAAGCGGTGCAGAAGCCTGTCCATAAAACCGCCGCGCACACGGCCGCAGTGACACAAAGCGACAGCAAATATCCCGGAAGAGAGGCGATAATTCCCTCGAACAAGCTTCCGCTGCCGGCAGGCAAGGCAGTCTATGCGCCCGGGGAATTAGTGTATGTTTCCGGCCGGGTGCTTGATGAGAATTGCGTGCCGGTAAGCGGCGCCATTGTCGATATATGGCAGACCGACCCGACAGGAAAATATGTGAAGTCAACCTTAGGCGATCGCGTGAGCCCTGACCCGCATTTCACCGGCTCAGGCCGCGCCATTACCGACAATCTGGGGCATTATAGCTTCGTGACGCTCTTTCCCGGTCCCCGTGCCAGCCGCGCGCCGCATATCAATGTGCATATCGTGCAGGAAGATTTCCCGACGCTTGATACGCAGATGTATTTTGAAGGAGACTGGCGCAATGCCAAGGATCCGGGCTTGAGCAAAGTACCTGCCGATCAACAGCCTCTGCTCATGGCGAAAGTAACGCCGCATGATCCCAAAGACGAAGATAAGAGCCTTAATGCCGAGTGGGATATTTCGCTTAAAGGCAAAAACCCCTACCGCCATTTTTAACCCATGACTGCGCTCGTTTCCACTGATGCACTTGCAGGGAAACTGGGTTCTCCCCATCTCAGCATTATCGATGCTTCCTGGCATATGCCTTCGGAAAAGCGTAATGCTTACGAAGAATATAAGACCGCGCATATTCCCGGCGCCGTGTTTTTTGATATTGACGCCATAAGCGATAGCAAAAGCCCCTACCCTCATATGTTGCCCAACGCTGATACGTTTGCCGATGCCGTCGCAAAATTAGGTATCGGCAATAATCATGAAATCGTCGTCTATGACAGCAATGGATTATTCAGCACCGCGCGTGTCTGGTGGATGTTCCGTATTTTTGGCCATGACAATATTAAAGTGCTAAATGGCGGCCTGCCAAAATGGCAAGCGGAAGACAGACCAATTGAATCAGGCAGCCCTTCTCATAAAGCCGCATCTTTCAAAACGACTTTTCGCCCCGAACTTTTACGCTCGCTGGATCAGGTGCGCGCCAACGTCAAAGAACAACGCGAACAACTGATAGATGCCCGTTCCAAAGGCCGGTTTGACGGCAGCGAACCCGAACCGCGCCCTGGGCTTGCGAGCGGCCATATTACAGGCAGCGTGAATGTCCATTATAAAGAATGCCTAATGCCGCCCTATAATATGCTTAAATCCAATGCGGAACTGAAAGTATTATTTGCCGGTAAGAATATTGACTATAGCAAGCCCATTGCCGCTAGCTGCGGCTCCGGTGTCACCGCCTGCATCCTGGCGCTTGCCTTGTATGAGTTGGGCCAGACGCAGGTTGCCGTATATGACGGCTCTTGGGCTGAATGGGGCAGCGAGGGTGCTTAAGCTGCTGTAAACAAAGCAAGCAGTTCTTTTGCCTTGCCGCGGTTCTGGCCATTGCAGCTGATATTGCGCTGCACATCAAACCGTTTAAGCGCAGCATTGCGGTACGCCTGAACAGTAAATTCCGTGTCGTGATTGGAAATCACCACCGTAACGCCGCGCGCTGCAAGCGATTCTGCCAAAATGGCAAGCGCAGCCTGCTCTGCTTCGCCAAACTTACCTGTTCCATAACTGGTGAAATTTGCCGTGCGTGAAAGCGGCACATAAGGCGGATCGCAGTACACCACATCCCCTGCCCTGGCTTCCATCATGACGGAGCGAAAATCGGCCACGCGAAACTCCGCATGTTTTGCCTTGGCACTAAACTCTACCATCTCTTTGCGCGGGAAATAGGGTTTGCCGTATCGCCCGAAAGGCACATTGAAACCGCCTTTCGCATTATAACGGCACAGCCCATTATAGCCATGCCGGTTCAGATAAAGGAAAAGCGCTGATTTACGGCAGATATCATCCGTACTGTTAAACTCGCTGCGCAGGGTATAATAATTGTCTTCACGATTATTCTCGAGCGTAAAAAGTTCAGAAGCATAGGCGATAAACGCATCGCCTTCTTTTTGTAGCAGCTGATATAAATGAATTAAATCGGCATTGCTGTCGGCAAGAAGTGCAGAAGGGTAATCCGTGCCCAGAAAGACAGCGGCAGAACCAGCAAAAGGCTCAATAAGGCGCGGCGATTCCGGCAGCAGCCGCTTGATGCGTTCAATGATGGCGTATTTATTCCCGGCCCATTTGAGAAAAGGTTTCATAGCAAAAATTCCATAGCACTAACCTTCTTTCCAGGAAAGGCCCAGTACGATATGGGTGATTTTACCTTTCTTGGTGCCAAAAGGCAGCATGCAGCTGCGATATTTTACAATTTTACTTTTATCATTGATGAAGCGCCCCTCGTCCATAAGCGGCATAGGGTTTTTTGCAACTTTATCAATATTATGCACAATCTGCGCACCTGCAAATCCACGAAGTTGCCCTGTAAAAACGGTTCCTGTGGGATCGGCGCCCAACGCTTCCTTCACCGCACTGCCCACATATTCATAGGTATAGACAATGGATTCGCTCTGGCCCGGCTCAACGCGCCACTTACAGCAGGATTTCCATAAATCCTGGAAAGCCACGGTGTTAAACTGCTCCCATTGCGGAAGGATGTTATCTTTACGAAGCCGGTTCCAGTAATCGGTAAGGCGGGTGGTAAGACGATTTTCTTTCATGGATATAGAACGACATATCATGGCCGATTGGTCAAGTTTTCCGTTGAATAATGTGCCATTTTTCGTCTAGTGTGCTGGCTCACTACTATATAGGCAATATGAGCACTTCACCCAAACATTATCCTGACATTGATCCCAATCCCGATTTTGCAAAAATTGAGGAGCGCGTTCTTGCCGGCTGGAAAAAAGAGGGCGTTTTTGAATCGTCAGTCAACAATCGCCAGGCCACTCTCAATAATCATAATAATGAATTCATTTTTTATGACGGCCCGCCTTTTGCCAACGGCCTGCCGCACTATGGCCATCTGCTCACCGGCTTTGTCAAAGATCTGTTTGCACGCTACCAGACCATGCGGGGCAAGCGCGTAGAGCGCCGCTTTGGCTGGGACTGCCACGGCCTACCAGCGGAAATGGGTGCGGAAAAGGATTTAGGCATTTCCGGCCGCCAGGCCATCATCAAATACGGCATCGGCAAGTTTAATGATTACTGCCGCACCTCGGTCATGCAATACACCCATGAATGGGAGCGCTATGTCACGCGCCAGGCGCGCTGGGTGGATTTCAAGGATGATTATAAGACGATGGATACCAACTTCATGGAATCCGTCCTCTGGGCATTCAAGCAGCTTTACGATAAAGGCCTGGTCTACGAGGCATACCGGGTGATGCCCTATAGCTGGGCTGCGGAGACGCCGCTTTCCAATTTTGAAACCAAGCTCGATAACTCCTACCGCGAACGTGAAGACAAAGCCATAACGGTGGCGTTTGAGCTTAATACACCCCCCACAGGCGCGCCCAAGGCAGATAAATATTACGTGCTCGCCTGGACGACCACGCCCTGGACACTGCCCAGCAATCTGGCATTGGCGGTGAATAAAGAGATTGAGTATGTGTGTGTTGTCAAAGATGGGATCGGTTATATTTTGAGTGAGCGGTCGGCAAATAATTTAACCAAAGAACTCACCGAAAAAAATGGAGATGTGTTCGTATATACCAAGGATAGAAATTTATTCTTTCTTCTGAAAGGCGCTCTCATCGGCCTATCCTATCACCCGCTCCTGCCTTATTTTGCCAATCACAAACATGCATTCAAGATTCTTGACGGCAGTAATTTCGTTACCGATGCCGACGGCACCGGGATTGTGCATATTGCGCCAGGCTTTGGCGAAGACGATCAACGCGTGGCCGAAGCTAACGGCATTGAACTGGTCGTGCCCGTAGACGGGCAAGGCAAATTCACCGATGAAGTGTATGATTTGGCGAATTTAAGCCTCAAAGGCCTCAATGTCATCGCCGAGCCAGGCGGCAGTAAATTTGGTTTGGCGAATGACCGCATCATCGACTATCTGAAAGCCAGCGGCCAGCTCATCAAGCAGGAACAGATAAAACATAACTATCCGCATTGCTGGCGCACCGACCAGCCGCTTATCTACCGCGCCATGCCCAGCTGGTATGTGGAAGTGACCAAGTTCCGCGACCGGGCAGTGGAGCTTAACAAGCAAATCAACTGGATTCCTGATCATATACGCGACGGCCAGATGGGGCATATGCTTGCAACCGCTCCTGATTGGAGCATTTCGCGCAACCGTTTCTGGGGCACCCCTATTCCGGTCTGGCGCAGCAAATCGGGCAAAGTAAAAGTATTCGGCTCCATCGCCGAGATTGAAAAAGCCAGCGGCCAGAAAGTAAGCGATCTGCACCGGCCGGTAATTGACGATATTATCGTGACCGAAAACGGCGAAGAATATCGCCGCGTGGAAGATGTATTCGACTGCTGGTTTGAATCCGGCTCCATGCCGTTTGCGCAGGTGCATTACCCGTTTGAAAACAAGGACTGGTTTGAAAGCCATTTTCCTGCGGATTTCATTACGGAATATGTGGGCCAGACGCGCGGCTGGTTTAACACGCTTATCATGCTCAGCACCGCGCTCTTTGACAAACCGCCGTTTAAAAACTGCATCTGCCACGGCGTCGTGCTTGATGCAGAAACAGGGCTTAAATATTCCAAGCGCCTTAAAAACTATAAGGACCCGCTCGAAGTTATTAACCAGTTTGGCGCTGATGCGCTGCGCTGGCTGATGATCGCCTCGCCGGTCATGCGCGGCCAGGACCTGATGGTCGATCCGGACGGCAAATTCATCCGCGATGTCGTGCGCCTTGCCATCCGCCCGATATGGAATGCCTATAATTTCTTCTGCCTTTATGCCAATGCCGACAATGCCAAGGCAAAATTTGCTGTGGACTCCACAGACGTCATGGACCGCTATATCCTGACCAAATGCAAACATGCGGTGGATAAAATTGCCGCGTCTCTTGATGCCTACGATGCTTCCGGCGCAACGGAAGCCGTAACCCAGTTTTTTGAAGCGCTCAACAATTGGTATATCCGCCGCAACAAGGAACGTTTCTGGAAAAAAGAAAAAGATGCCGACAAGCAGGCAGCGTACGATACTTTATACACGGTGCTGGTGGTGATGTGCCGCGCAGCAGCACCTTTACTGCCTCTTGCAACGGATGAAATTTTTCAAAGCCTGACGGGCGAGAAAAGCGTGCACCTGCAGGATTACCCTGATGTTTCAGCATTCCCCGATACTATCCGCCATATGCAGCAGATGGACACGATACGCGACATCTGCAATGCCGCACTCGCTATTCGCAACGCCCAAAACCTGCGTGTAAGGCTGCCGCTTGCCAAACTGACGCTTGTCACTCAGGCGGAAGGCTTTGCAGAGGAATATACCTCGATTATTGAAGATGAGGTGAATGTGAAGCATGTCGAAATATCGAAGAATTTTGATGAAGTGGCGACGCTTAAACTGCAAATTCATTTTCCCGTGCTGGGCAAGCGCCTGCCGGAAAAAATCAAGCAGATTATCCCTGCCTCGAAAAAGGGTGATTGGAAAAAGCTGGCGGATGGAAGCATAGAAATTGCCGGAGAGATATTGCAGAAAGAAGAATTCGCCCTGCTGCTTGAACCCAAGCCCGCCTATAAAACCAGCGCCCAGCCGCTTGCCAGCAATGACGCGCTGGTGATTCTGGATACGCGGGTAACACCCGATTTGGAACAGGAAGGCTATGCGCGTGATTTGGTCCGCCTTATCCAGCAGGCGCGCAAAGATGCCAAGCTGCACATGACAGACCGTATTGAGTTACGTTTGCGCGTGTCCAAGAGCTTAGAGAGCGCCGTACAGACCTACCACGATTATATCGCCGAGCAGGTGCTTGCCGCTTCGCTGACGCAAGGCGATATGAAGGGCTGCAGCTTTATTGTCAACGAAACGATTGAGAACGAAGAAGTCTCCATCGGCTTCTCAACACAGGCGGCGGCCGCATGACGGTTACACCCACACATATAGGCATCGTCAGCGCCGGCGGCTGGGGCACGGCGCTGGGTGTTGTCGCAAACCGCGCCGGCAGCAAGGTTACATTATATACAAGTAATCCCAATGTGCTTGAATCCGTGCGCAGCAAACGCACCAACGACGCCTATCTGCCGGGAATCTTTATCGATCCGCATATCGGCATTACCGATGATTTTGCCCAGATATGCAATTCCGACATGTTACTGCTTGCCATTCCTTCGCAGCATATGCGCTCCACCTGCATATGGATGTCGGACCAAATAGATCCCAGCGTGCCGATTGTCATTGCCACTAAAGGCATCGAGCGCGGCAGCCTGGCGCTGATGAGCGAAGTTGTATCCGCCATATTGCCCAAAAACCCGCTGGCCGTTCTGACGGGCCCCAATTTTGCGCAAGAAACCGCACGCGGTCTTCCCACCGCCACCACTATCGCCTGCGCCGATGAAACACTTGCCAACCAGATTATTTACGGCATCGGCGGAAAATATTTCCGCCCCTATCATACCGACGACATAATAGGAGCCCAGGTTGGCGGCGCGATTAAAAATGTCATAGCCATTGCCTGCGGCATCGCCCTTGGCAAAGGGTTTGGTGAGAATGCGCGGGCCGCCATCATCACTCGCGGCATTACAGAAATGGGCCGTTTATGCCATGTTAAAGGCGGCAGGCCAGAGACGTTAATGGGGCTTTCAGGCATCGGCGATCTGGTGCTTACCTGCGGCAGCGAAGTATCGCGCAATATGTCGCTGGGACTTGATATAGGACGGCAGACGCGCTCCATCAAAGAAACGGTGGAAAGCTGGCAGAAACGCCTGGCGGAAGGCATTACCACATCAGACTCTGTGACCGAGCTTGCTAAAAAAATAGGCATTTCCATGCCTATCTGCAAAACGGTGCGGGATATCTTATATGAGGAAATAGACATTGATGTGGCAATCGGGCAGCTTTTAGAACGCCCCTTTGTATCGGAGGTCTTGCAGACCAGCTTTTAAGGAGGCTCACGTTAGCAATAAAACATAATATACTGATATAAATATATAATTTAATATATACAATGTTCAAATAATGTTCACATATCTGTCATCGTATGTTCACATAACTGCCCTATACTCTCCCATAATGAATATATTATTAACCAATTCTATAGATTCTTTTAACAAGAAATTAATAGATTTACGCTAGACTGGAGACAGTTAATGTTCACTGACAAAGCGAGCGACGTTATGAAGAAAGATGCATTGGAAAAACACTATCGTCAGATTACTTCCCTATATGACATGGCAGAAGAACTTGCCAATACGGTAGAAAGTGATTTTGTATCCAATCCTGAAGCGCAATTGGCGCTTGTGGAGCCGCTCCTTACTCAGGTGGCAGATTCGGCTGATGTTTTGAGCGAAGAATTCATCAATTTATTTGAAAACCCTTCGCGCAAGAAATCGGCAAAAGGCCGCATTGAATCAGCGCTTCGCAAAATCTTCATGGCGCTGGAAGAATACCGCAACGGCCTGGGCATGCGCAGCAAGAAGATGCTTGCCGCACTTGCCAATATCGCCGACCCTATCGTCGACAAAATCCGCAAGCAGGCAGAAAAAATCATCATCATCTTCATGCAGCTCACCGAGATATCGCTCGATCGCATCATGCATAAATATGAAATTGAAGAATTCAAACGCGCCAACGAAAAAGCGGTGAATATGATTCTGCAGTTGGGGCACTGAGCCCATCTCTCTTCTTCAATGAATCACAAAATGAATCGTTCCACTTAAATCCTTATCCTCCCCGCACAGGCATTTTGTTTTCCATTCCGCCCGGTAAATACCTGCGCTGCCTTGCTTCAATGACGGCATTCTGATCACCATAGCGTTAACATTAGTCGTGGCTTTGCCATCATTGAGCGCATTATTATAAGGGTCATAAAGAGTGATTGTGTTGCCATCTGGCGCAATGCCTTGCGAGAACGTTACTGTAATAGTTTGCGGCAGTGTATCAAACGCTTCGTTATCGCGGGGTGAAGAGGAGACAAACTGCACGCCAGCCGGAGCCGGAGCCGTTTGCGTAACAATCAGAAAATCCGTGCGGGCATAAACTGCGCCCACAGGCAGCATTATTAAACAAGCAATTAAAAAGCCTTTTAGCATAATTTTCCTTCCCCGCTTCACTGATTTTCATACCACGGCTGCACAAAAAACGCTATAATCCTTAGAAAGCATGTCAGTGAAATCCATAATTATAGCTGTGATTACAATGTTGGCGCTTGCTGCCGGGGGCTATTATTATTTTGCATATCCCCCCACCCTTTATAAACGCATCGCACAGCATGCGCTTGATGATTTTGGCCGCGCCATTGCAACCAAAGACCGCGCAAAAATAAGCGATGGCTTAAAAAAATTATTGGCTGATCCCATTCATATACGCCTCGAAGTGCGCTATTTTTCCATTTTGCAGCAAGGTGCAAAACCCATGGTGGAAGAGTTTGATAAAGCAGGCTTCGCTGCGTTCATTGATAATATATTATATTCCCTGCAGGACTATGCCTATAGTGCCGAGGTACAGGAATTCAAACTCAGCGATGATAAAAAATCAGCCGATCTGACCTTCAGCCAAACCGCATGGGGCGACGGCATTTCCTATTATGCAGGCACCGGGGCAAATGTCCGCTTCTATACCGATACATTGTGCGCAGGCAAAGTCTTCTTCGAAGGAAAAAAAGCCACGCTGGGAGATGTCGTTTGCAAAACGGAGCTTGCTACCCTGCCTAAGGAAGGTGAAGAAAATAAATTGCGTAATCCCGAAGCCATCAGAGAAATAATGCGTTAGCACCATGAAATCACAATCCGCCCAGATCCGCACACCGCTTACGGAAACGATGATAGACGAATGCCCTGCAATCGACATACATGTCCATGCGCAGGGAACCATATCGCCGCAAACGGCATGGGAACTAGGGCTGTGCAATAAGCTCATTACGGTGTCGCAGCAGGCGGACGGCACATGGCAACTGCAGGATGGCCCCCTACATATAGGCAAGGGTGATCCGGCAAAAAGATATTCCAATATTTTCTGTAGCCGCGGCGGGTTTGAAATAAGCCTGGACGAGAACGGCGCCCCAATCGATCTGGCCTATAACTATAACTGCGTAGGCGACGGGCATGATAAATTCACCGGATTTGATGCCGTTATGGCTACCGTGCAGGGTCATCGCCATCCCCCCGGCGGTCTGCAGACGGAAGAGGATTACCGTTTTATCATGGAACGCTATTTGCAAAGCTGCGTCCGGCAGAATGTTCGCTATACGGAAGCGCTGCAGAATATTCATATCGCCCATGTGCTGCGCCCCGACCTTCCCCCTAAAGAAGCACGCGCGCAATTTTTCCGGTTATGCCGCGATATCGTAAAGCAGTTTGCACAGCAAAACGTTCATCTCAGGTTTCATCATTGTCCCAATAAAACCAGCAAGTCGAACCTCCCGGGCGCGCTGGCGGAGCGGTCACTGGAATGGCCAGAATGGCTGAAGGAAGCAAACTCCATAGCCCCCAACGTCTTCGTAGCGCTTAACTCTGCCGGACATGAAGAGCAGGAACGGTTAGACGGCGGCCCCTTTGCCATGAAGAAAGCCTATGAGAACGCCAAAAATGCCGGCTTTGGCTGCGAAGCCCATGCCGGCGAAGGTATTGGCGTCGAACATATGCTTGATACTATGCAGTGTCTGCCGGTAACCCGCATTGCCCACGGTGTCCAGGTTATAGAATCACAAGCTGCCATTAATGAGGTGCTGGGACGCGGCATCACCCTTATTATGATGCCTTATATCAACGTGACGCTCGGCGCACCGCTGCATGTAAAAGAAACGACACAAGGAGAAATACCGCATGCAAAAATGCAGGACGGCATGCGTGATCCTTCGGTGCATACCAAACATATTCTTGATTTGACCAAACATCCTATTTTTACACTTATGCGTGATCACAGCGTGCCTATTGCTCTGGCAACCGATAATCCGGAAATGGGCGGCATGACCTATAAGGAACAGGTGAAACTTTTGGCAGGGTTTGGCAGCAACTTTCCATCCGGCTTTCTACCCCTGTCTGCGGAAGAACTGGCCCTGTGCAACATGCATGCACTAAAAGCGGCGTTCTGCAGTCGTGGCGTAAAAGAAGAGCTTGCCCAGGCGTTATTGAGCTGGATGACCAAGTATAATATAAAGATTGGTCTCAGCATTTAAAGCCTCGCTATCCCATTATATTACTCGTGAATCCATAGGCTTGACACAACCTCTGCGTTAGTATTAATTTGGGACGGTTATTGTTATTTACAATCAGGAAATACATGGGGCTCCTGCGTCTCTTCCTTGCAATCACTGTGTTCATCAGCCACTTTGGCAATATAGAAAAATTCAATACATTGATATCAGGTGAGCTTGCCGTACGTGTATTTTACGTTATTTCCGGTTTCTATATTCAGCTCATCATTTCACAGTATGAGCATCAGAAACACTGGAAAAGAAATTTTTACCTGAGCCGTATTTTTCGGCTTTTTCCCACCTACTATCTGATATTAATACTGACCATGATATGGAGCGGCACCAGCTGCAATCGCTATTGCATCAACATGGTTATTAACGACTCCCTGTCATCGCTGGCTATTTACTACGTCACCAATTTTTTTATCGTCGGGCAAAGTATCGTCCGGTTTCTGACATACCATTACAATACCGGGTCATTTTCTTTTGATCCGAATATTACCCGGCCGAGTTATTGGCTGTCGAATATGGAAATAGTAGGACAGGCATGGTCACTTGCCATTGAACTATATTTCTACTGTATGGCGCCTTTTATTCTTAAAAGGCGCTCAAGCACACTTATAATCATTGCCTTATGCTCTTTTGCGATAAAGATTTTTCTGGCAATGCATGGCTACGATAATAGCAACACTTGGTACAACGCCTTCTTTCCGGCTGAAATCCATACATTTCTGCTAGGAGCATTGGCTGCAAGAATCGCTATGGATTCATCCAGGCTGAACCCGCTGAAAAAATATTTGGCCGTCTCCGGAATATTTTATTTTATAGCATGGAATTATAAACAAATTGCATTTATTGCCGAACCAGATGAACTGCTCATCCTGAGTGTTTTCTGCTTCTTACCTTTTGTCTATGCCGCCACCTGCAATAGTTATATCGACAGGTGGATAGGAGAACTCTCATACCCTGTCTATTTGAACCATTTGCTAGTCATCGCCTTTCTAGGGCAATATATCACCAATCCGCACCTCTATCTCTTAAGCAGCATTGCCTTATCCATAGTGATGGGCATTTGCATGATATTGCTTATAGAACACCCTATCGCCCGGTTCCGACATAGAAAATTCAGAACAACTTCTACACTGTCAGGGGATTTGGCGCCCACAGTTACTTCTGTTCCAGCAGAACTCCAACCTTTACTCAATATCGTTTCGAGCTCAACTGTGAAACCGTTCCTTTAAACGGAGCATGGGTTCTTCCACAAAATAAAAGGATAGAGCTGCACACGCTATAGTTCCGCCCGCATATATGAAATAAAAAAAGACCCCGCTGATTCCACATTCCCTTACAATTTCGTTCCACCACCAATGCCAAAGATAAATCCCATAGGAGCGCCTGCCGATCCACACAAGAATGTCTGAACTTAAAAAACGACTTATATAAGAATGCTGCGATTCCTTCAGCAACGAGTAAATCAGGCTGCATGTAAGTACGGCAGAACACGTTCCTGTCCAGCCATCTCCTAATTTCCACGGCACCTGGGCAATAAGAAGGATTAAAATCAGGCTGCATCCTCCAGAAAAGATTCCAGAGATTCTTTGAAGAAAATGTTCCTTCCCCAATGCCGGGCGGCCACATATCATTACGGCCAGCCAGCACCCAAGCAGCAGGCCCGACGCGCCATCACCCCATATCTGGAAAACTTTAACCCAGGATGTAAAAATTCTGCTGGAATGATATGGCGATAACAGGAAAAGCACCAATGAGGCGGCTAAAAGCACAAGACCTATCCATTTTCTTGTTTTCTCGCGGCACAAGACAGGCGTCAGAATAAGAGGCCAGATCACATAAAACTGCTCCTCAAGGGAAATAGACCAGAGATGGGTGAGCGCACCTAAATCCGATCCCCCTTCAAAAACATGATTAAACTGGAGGATATTGGCAAAAAATAACAGCCCTGATAAGAGATGCAGAACAGGCCTGCCTCCAAGAAAGGAGGGCAAGATTAAGACAGTGATTCCGCTTGCAAGCAACAAAAGCCATAATGCAGGAAATGTTCGCAGCACGCGGCGCATTAGAAAATTGCGTAATTTGATGCTGCCGCTGCGCCTATACTCACGCATCAGTTGGCAGGTAATCAGATAGCCGCTCAATACAAAGAAAATATTTACGCCAATTGAACCTGTTTGGAAGGCAGGCAGCCAGGCATGGTAAAGCATAACCATCAGCACTGCCAATGCCCGCAATCCATCCAGCGAAGGAATATAAGGCAGACTTCCTGAGCCTGAGTTCTGGTTTTTATCCATACATTAATCAGACTGATTTACAATGCGAATAAGCTTAAATATCTGCTGATGCCGCAGAATCATTTCTGCATTGGCGAATGCAAAATAGACTGTCTGAATTCCAAAGCGATGTGCCGCCTGGACAGGAGGTTTGAATTGAATTCTCCATCGATCTTTCAATGGTGTTATGCTTTCCACATCAAGCAACTCATTTTCAACTTTTGCCCGAATTGATTTGAGTTGATCGGATTGAATCAAGGCAGCTCCTGAAGACTGGACCTCAATCATAATTCGTCCCGGATTCTGAAATAAAATCATAACACAGTCCTCTACGGCGCCCGTCTGGCTGCTCCAGCCAAGCGTCTGAAGGATTTCGGCATCCCAGGATCGTTCTGCCAATAATTTATCGCCTTCCACTGAACTTCCATCACCCAGGACTAACTCGTTTTTCAGAGGGCGCGGATCATGACGTTGAATGGATTGAAGTGCCTGCTCCTTAGAAAAAGCGCCAAAACTTTCCGCATTCGGTGAAAATTCCGACGTTGCCCACTGGCTTATCCACCATGCTGTAATTAATAAAAACAGTCCGCCTTTGCGCAGCCGCACCCACCGATCACCCCATAAATCCCGGCCCATCAATCCTGTGGCCACTACCAGAAAACCCGCCATGGCAGGGGCAAAATCCACAAAGTAACGCGAAGTAATGACAGGATAGCGAACGTAAAACACCGTCAGTAATATCGTGCTGCACAGGGACCATATAAAGGTGATGGTCAAGCGCTTTGCCTCCAAAGAAGCAGCTTTGTTGGATCGTAAAACCAAAAGAAAGCATGCGAGTACAGCAGCAATAAGCATCCATATGAGCATCGTCTCATCAAAGACTGAAAAATAAAACTCCCGGAAGCGCAATATATTCACCTGCCCAGGAAAAAAATGCGGACGGAAATAATCTGCTCCATTTAAAGGGGGGCGAAAAAATAATGCATACAATAATTCATGCAGCGACTGCAGCCAGGAAACAGACAGCATCGGATTCTCGAATCGCGTTACATAGGCCGAGTCAGGAATCCGGCTGATATTAATCCGGTGGCCGAATTCAAGCCAAGAGCCAAACCGAATCTGATTGGTCCACAAAAGCATGGCAAATCCCAGAAGCCATGCACCCAATCCACCCATCAGTGGTTTAACGCCCCAGCCCGCTTTCTTCCCCTTGATGGCGGCCAATACAAGGCTTACTCCGCCATACGCCAAAGCAGTGGGGCGAAGAAACCCGGCCAATCCCGCTAAAAACGAAAGCCGCCAATAGCTTTTCCGCGTAGGCGCTTCCCAAAAGCAGATAAGACTAAAATAGAGCGCCGTAGAGTACAGAATCGTGTATGCAACCACCTCTTCGTATACAAAAAACCGCGTCCGGCAAATCCGGACGAGCGGCACAGAAAATACCATCAGGAAAACGATATAGAACCGCTCGAACCGGGATGTAGTGCTTTCCCGCGAGCCCATTGCCCAGAGAACTCCCTGGCCAAGCACCAGGAGTATGTAAAACCCAAATACCCAGCGATCAGGAAACGCAGACAAGCCCAAAATTCGTGCGCAGAATTCAAACGGCATTCTCAGTGCCGGAACTCCAAGGCCCCACACCTGCGACAGTTGCCCATTAGCCCATGCAAGATCATGCATGATTCCGATCGGCGCCCGATTAAGCGCAAAGTCACCATGAAAAAATGCATCCGTCTGCCATCTCAACGCTCCGCCGGTATAGGCGAGCAAGGGGCTGCGAATTAATTGGCAGAAAAATAAAAACAACCCCACAGACAACACACTAACAACCACAGCTGCCAGATTAGCCAGAATAGTTCGAGAACCGGCAGAAATTCTTGATTTCCCTGCTTCCATACTTTACCGGACAATTCTGAGTAAAATAGACCATCCATCACGAAATGCATGGAGTTTTGAGTGCGTTGTTTTTTCCCGTGCATAGTATGCCACTGGAACTTCAATAATTTTTCCGCCATTACGAAATACTTCCAATATCAGCTCTACTTCAATCTCAAAGCCATTCGCCGTTAGGTGCAATTTATCGATAAGGCTTCGCGGCAGCACTCGATAGCCCGAGAGAGCATCGGTCAATTTCTCCCCTGTACGTACTTTAAGCAAATAGGTGAATATCCAGTTTCCTATTTTTCTAATCAGGGTCATGGATTGAAGGCTGGTAATGCGTGATCCGACCACCATCGTATCCTGATGATTACGGGCAAGCGCAAGCAATCGCGGCATATCGGAAACAGGATAGGTTGCGTCTCCATCAATCAGCACCACATATTCTGCCCTGACCAACGTTAACCCGCTGCGAATAACAAATCCTTTTCCCCCGGAGTTTATCGGTATTACCTGAGCGCCGTTTTCAAGTGCAGCAGAGGCGGTATTGTCCGTAGACAAATTATCAAAGACCCATATTTGAATCTGCGGAATCGTTCTGCGAATCTCCGCAACCATTTTTCCGATTGTAGGACCCTCATTCCGGCATGCAATAATGACCGCAAGCTCTACGGATGGCAGCGCACCGCTTGTATCAGCTCCCATCACCTGCATAATCTTGCGTTTAATATTGTGATGCGCATTGCTGTTCTGGGGGGTAAGGTATTTCTTTATTTAAAAATCTTTTCGCCGCAATATGTTAAAAATATAATAAAGATATACAGCTATAGCAACAAATACAGATTAATCTGAACTGATAAGAGGTTTCGCAATTCTCATTGCAAAGCCTTACAGAAAGTGCAAAATCGCCGTGGAGTATGCTTATGCCAAACCCGATTATTCAACTGCTTCTGACCGTTATACAGATCTATAATTATGTATTATGGGCCTGGTTCATAATGAGCTGGCTTATCTCATTTAACATCATCAACCGGCACCAGCCTATAGTGCAGCGGCTGAACTTTGCGCTCTTCAGGCTTACGGAGCCTTTGTTGCGCCCCATACGCAAATATATGCCTGATTTAGGCGGACTGGATATTTCACCCATCATTCTTATTCTGCTGATGCATTTTGTGCAGGATACGCTGCTTTACTATTCATACCGGTGATAGCTGCTTAGGGCGTTTCCATTAATCAGAGTCAGCACTTACCACACGATTACGGCCATCATGCTTTGCCTGATATAGCGCTTTATCAGCGCGTTTTAAAAGCGCCTGCCCTGAATCGCCCATTTCATTGAGAAATGCGATTCCTATACTTACCGTTTTGTTTATCTGCCCGACGGAATGGGTCACTTTCAATGAGGTCGATTCCACCACTTTGCGTAAACGCTCAGCACCTTCTTTGGATTGTTTTGCATCCGTTTCCGGCATGAGCACCACAAATTCCTCGCCGCCAAACCTCGCCGCCAAATCAGCACTGCGTATCGTCCTGATAACAACATCAGAGAGCTGTTTCAGCACCTGGTCGCCAACATCATGGCCGTAAGTGTCGTTTACCTCCTTAAAATGATCCATATCCATAATCATAAGGGAAAGCGGCTTATTATTGTTAAGCGCCTGGCGCACCATATTGTCTAAATGGGCATCCAGATAGTGGCGGTTATAGAGGCCTGTAAGCCCGTCGGTAATCGCCCGCGAAATAGTCTGCTGGTAGTTGGATTTAAGCGCATCCTGGTATTTCTTGCGCCGTATCTGGGTTTTAACGCGCGCCGCCATTTCATTATAATCCACCGGCGTAATAATATAGTCATTCACGCCCAGCTCTAACCCTTTGAGCATAGCGCGCGAATCATCTTCGTCGACCAGCATCAGTATGGGGACGCTGCGTGTTTCTTCCTGGCTTTTAAAATGCGAGGCAAGACGCAACCCGTCTGTATCCGCCAGTTGCGTGCTGACAATAATCAAATCAAAATTACCGTGCAGCGCAATATTGATTGCTCCTTCTGGCTTGGATACGCCTTCTATCTTATAATCCTGCGCCAGACGTTCCGTTAAACGCTTGAGCTGTATTACATCATCATCAATGACTAATATTTTTGAACCCGATACGTCCTGGGTGAAGGTATTCTGCCCCTCGGTCAACACACCCATCTGCAATCCGGTTTGATCGCGCAGGCGCAATTCATCGAGCAGCACTTTAATGCGCACCAGCGATTTCACACGTGAAAACAGGGCTATATCATTGATAGGCTTAGTAAGAAAATCATCCGCGCCTGCCTCCAGGCCGCGCACCCGATCGGCAATGTCAGAAAGTGCGGTTACCATGACCACAGGAATATGAGATAGCTCCGCATCTTCTTTAAGCTTTTTGCAGGTTTCAAATCCGTCCATGCCGGGCATCATGACATCGAGCAGAATTAAATCCGGCTTATGCTGCTGAGCCTGGCTCAGCGCTTCATATCCGTCTTTCGCAACAATGACGTCGTAATATTCATTGGCGAGTTTTACCTCAAGCAATTTGACATTGGCAGGCACATCGTCAACAACCAGCACCAATGCGGACATGAATTAATTCTCACCTAGGAATTTACGGATAGTCTCTAAGAAGCTGACTATGGAAATAGGCTTGGAGATATAGGCCTGACAACCCGCACGAAGGATTTTTTCTTCATCGTCTTTCATAGCGAACGCTGTGACGGCAATAATAGGAATATGCATTATTTCCTTATCAGCCTTGATTTTCTTGGTGACATCCAGGCCAGATATTTCAGGCAATTGTATATCCATCAGGATAAGTGCCGGCTTATGGCGCTTTACAACCGCAACCGCGTCAATGCCATCCTTAATCTCTACGGTTTCATATCCATGTGCTTCCAATAGATCCTTGAACAGCTTGAGATTGAGATCATTATCTTCAACGATGAGAATCTTTTTGCTCATATATTTCCGCATTACCCTTTATCAGATCACTATTGTGTGGACACAACTTTGCCACGCTTACAAGCGTTGTATCACGGTAATTATTAAAAATGTCTTAGCAAGGAGAAAAAATTATGCATTTAAGCATTTTAATCTGTTCTTAATAAGTTCATTAACAATATCAGGATTCGCCAGCGTCGATGTATCTCCCAAACCCGCACTATCACTACCTTCTGCAATTTTACGCAATATCCTGCGCATAATTTTTCCTGAACGTGTTTTAGGCAGCAATGGAGTAAAGTGTAGATAATCGGGAGTAGCAATGGGACCGATAACGTTACGTACCCATTTGGTGAGCTCTTTACGCAACAGTTCATTCTCTGATGCATCAGCCTTAAGCGTCACATAGGCATAGATGCCCTGCCCCTTAATATCATGCGGCACGCCTACTACTGCTGCTTCTGAAACATGTGGGTGCGCTACCAACGCGCTTTCAATTTCGGCAGTGCCCAACCGGTGGCCTGATACATTAATAACATCATCCACGCGGCCGGTTATCCAGTAATACCCATCCTGATCGCGTCTGCAGCCATCACCTGTAAAATAATATCCTTTGAACTGGCTGAAATAGGTTTGCTCGAACCGCGCATGATCGCCGTATACGGTACGCGCCTGACCCGGCCAGGAATCGGCAAGACATAATAATCCTTCACATTCCCCTTCCAGCACATTGCCTTTCTCATCGACAATCACCGGCTGAACACCAAAAAATGGCAACGTTGCAGAACCGGGCTTGAGGGCTGTGGCACCAGGCAACGGCGCAATCATGATACCGCCGGTTTCCGTCTGCCACCATGTATCAATCACCGGGCAGCGTTTATCGCCTACGACATTATAATACCACAGCCATGCTTCGGGGTTAATCGGTTCGCCTACGCTTGCGAGAATACGCAGTGACTTGCGTGATGTCGCAGTCACATAATCATCACCTTCGCGCATTAAGGCGCGCAGCGCCGTGGGCGCCGTATAGAAAATATTCACTTTATGTTTATCAATCACCTGCCAGAAGCGCGAATGATCGGGATAATTGGGCACGCCTTCAAACATCAAGATAGTGGCGCCATTACAAAGCGGGCCATAGAGTATATAACTATGCCCCGTCACCCAGCCGACATCGGCCGTGCACCAATAAATGTCATTCTCATGATAGTCAAAAATCAATCCATGGGTGATGGCAGCATAAAGCAGATAGCCCGCCGTGCTATGCAATACGCCTTTGGGCTTTCCTGTTGAACCGGAAGTATAAAGAATAAAAAGCGGATCTTCCGCATCCATTACAGCAGGCGTGTGCTCGGCTGAGGCTTTGGCCATTTCGTCATGATACCAAAGATCGCGGCCCATCTGCCATGCGATATTTCCGCCGGTGCGTTTTACCACCAAGACTTTGCGCACCTGTGATATATTCTTAATCGCTGCATCCACATTGGCTTTAAGGGAAATAGTTTTACCACCACGCAGCCCTTCATCCGCCGTGATGATGAAATCACTTTGGCAGTCTTCTATACGCCCGCGCAGCGCCTCAGGAGAGAATCCGCCAAATACAACGGAATGCACTGCGCCAATACGCGCGCATGCCAGCATCGCATAGGCGGCTTCGGGAATCATTGGCATATAGATAGTAACGCGATCGCCCTTTTTGACCTGATGTGCAGCGAGTACATTGGCAAGTCTGCATACCTGCTCATACAGTTCGCGGTAACTGATGTGGCGCGACTCGGAAGGATTATCGCCTTCCCATAGTATGGCTGTTTTATCGGCATGCTTTGCCAGATGCCTATCAATACAGTTGGCGCTGGCATTGAGCTTTCCACCTTCAAACCAGCGGATGGAAACATTGGGCTGGAAGCGCGTATTCTTTACTTTTTTCCATGGGGATATCCATTTCAAACGTTTCGCTTGCTCTGCCCAAAATGCTTCGGGATGCTCTATGGATTCTTTGTATAATTTTGTATATTCATCTTGCGTAATATACGCATTACGGGCAACGGCAGGATCTATCGGAATAAGCGTTTCGGACATAGAGGATTCCTTTATTTAGAATAAAAAGACTTTATTCTTCTCCGAAACGCTCCTCAATAAGCTTTTTAAGTTCTGCTATGACTTCGTCGGCTTGCGCGCCATTTGCACGCAGGCGCAAGGTTGAGCCGCATTCAGCACCCAGCATCATGAGCCCCAATATGGAACCGCCGGAGGATTCTACAACAGGCGCATTCGGGATAACGCCCGCCCCTGCTACTTTTCCCACCACCACTTGTGCAGAAAACTGGCCCGTCACTTTAACAAATTTTGCCGCTGCACGCGCATGCAGGCCCTTTTTATTGGCAAGGCAGACATTGATTTCTGTTTCACCTGCCATAAGAGCAAAACCTTATGCTGCAGGTTCTTTGGACAATAGATTACTTGCCACGTTAATATATTTTCTGCCCGCTTCCTGAGCAATCAATACGGCTTCCCCCAAGGGTTTCACAGAACGGATAGTGGCGAGTTTGACCATCATCGGAAGATTAATCCCTGCCACCACTTCGACCGGAACTTTTCCCATGATGGAAATGGCAAGATTGGAAGGCGTGCCGCCGAACATGTCGGTAAGCACCGCAACACCGCTTCCCGTATCGACTTCCCTCACTGCCGCAAGAATATCTTCACGGCGTTTTTCCATATCATCTTCAGGTTCGATACATACCGCTTTGATATTTTTCTGCTTGCCAACCACATGTTCCGTAGCCGCAATAAATTCCAAAGCGAGTTTTCCGTGAGAGACGACGACCAGACCAATCATATATTCCCCGAGCTTAGTAAGACCTAGCTTTTCTTGTGTTCAGCCGCGAGATCGCGGTGACGAATGCCCACCTTATACTCTTTTTGTTTTAAAAATCCAGCAAGCTTTTCAGCAACGTATACAGAGCGGTGACGCCCCCCCGTACACCCAATTCCTACCGTCAAATAACTCTTACCTTCCTGAAGATATCGCGGCAATAAAGGTTCAATTAATAGTGTCAACTGATTGAAAAAACTAAAAAATCCAGGATCAGATTCGACAAACCTGGCAATGGGGCCATCGAGTCCCGTCATATCGCGCAATTGTTCATCGTAAAAAGGATTTCGTAAGAACCGGACGTCAAATACCATGTCTGCATCGCGGGGTAAGCCGCGTTTAAAGGAAAAAGAGGTCACAAACACCGATAAAGCCCGGTTTTCATTGCCATAATATTCGCGTATGGCATGGCGCAAATCACCGCCAGTCCATTCACTTGTATCAAATGTAACATCCGCCACATCGCGCAGAGGAGCCAGCAGGCTGCGTTCATGCAAAATGCCGTCCATCACCGGGCGATCAAGGGCAAGCGGGTGTTTGCGGCGGGTTTCGGTAAAGCGGCGTTGCAGCACTTCATCATCACTGTCAAAGAACCACACCTGCACTTCATGAGCACGGTTGGATTTGAGCGCCTGCAGCATCTCGTGAAAATGCTCCAGTGAAAAATCGCGGCTGCGGGCATCGGCACCAATGGCCAGGCAATGCTCAGCGCCGCCGCCGGAAGCTACAAGCGAGGGAATGAGTGACAGAGGAACATTATCCACCGCCTCACAACCAATATCTTCCAATGTCTTAAGCGCTACCGACTTACCCGCGCCGGAAAGCCCCGTCACCAGCAATATACGCATATTATTCTTTCAGTGCCCCAACCGTCATGGAGCCATCCTGCAACGCGGCGACTGCTTTTTCAACCTTAATTGCAGCAGACGGCTCAAAAGGAGACAGGCGCAACTGGGCAATATGAGTATGCATGCATTCATAAGGCTCCGGATACGGCAGGCGCTCAATCCATTCCTGCTTCACCAGCTGCACCACCAGCAATACACGTGCCTTTTTCTGCGACCTCACTTTAAAAATTCCCACACCGCGCACTTCCAGCAGCCCGTATATGCGTCTGGGCGCAGTGGCAATGATTGTTCTGCCTTTTTTAGTTAGCTCAACCTGATCATCGGCAATAAGCTTTGCACCACGATCCATCAGACGCAGCGCTAAATCAGACTTTCCCGCTCCTGGTTCTCCCAGCAGCAAAACACCGCGTGATTTGACTACAACGCATGTCGCATGAAGCCGTAATATATCCATGACTTCGCTTTCTGCTTAGGATTAAGGCGTAGCTAAAAACTTAAATTAAGCTGCCTTGCCTTCAGGATCGACCCAGGAAATATTGCCATCCACCCGTCGGTACACTACATTTATCCGGCCGCTTGCCGAATTAAAGAACATGAGCGCCGGCAAATCCGCCAGATCCATTTTCATGACGGCTTCACTGACGGTAAGCGTTTCTACCGCCGTCGCCTTCTCGGCAATAACGACAGGCGCTTCATCCTGCGCTTCAGCTTCATTATCTGATTTGAGCACATATTTCTTTGCGCTCACCAAAACGGTATTCCCCTGGCCGTGGCTTTGTTTATGATGATTGGTCAAGCGGCGTTTATAACGGCGCAGTTGCTTTTCAATCTTATCTGCAGCAGCGTCGAAACAGGCATATACATCATCCGCCTGTGCGCTGCTCTTCAGTATTATCCCGGAAGAAGTTCCCATATTGCCATTAATATCGACTTTAAAACGATGCGCTTCTTTGCTTATTACTACATTGATGCTGGTAACACGTTCTAAATACTTATTCACACCGTCTTCAAGACGGCGTTCTATATGGGCATGCAGGGATTCACCAACGTCGACATGCTTACCGGAAATCATTATTTTCATATGCGAAAGCCTTTATTTTATTTTTGAACAACTGAAAATGCAGCGCGTGGCGCTGTTCTGATAGAAGCTATGAATAAAGACAAGGAAAAAAGAATGAGCATAACTACCAGATTCATTATAGCACAATGAAAAGAAAAGGCAAAGCTCCCCTCTTTGTGCTGGAAACATCATTTTGTTATAAATTATAGGAAAGATCCCTTTTAGGGGTATGCAAACATCCGAAAACCCATGCTTTAACTATAAATAAATAACAATATGTTAATAATTGGATTCTTCATTGCAAAAAATTAATATTGCAGGAAGCTTACCTTAATATCGCTTATGCTACTATTTTTCTGCAAGGTCATGATGCCTGCACATCAACTTAACAAGGGGTTTTTTATGAAAAGAACATTATCACTCGTCGCACTGCTTACCACAGTGTGTTTTGCGGCACCGGTCTTTGCACAAGATGCCGGTCAAATCCAGCAAGATCAGCAGCAGATCCATGATAATCATCAGCAGATAAACGAGGATCACCACCAGATTTCTCAGGATCACCAGCAGATTGACCAAAACCATCAGCAGATCAATCAGGATCGCCAGCAGGTTCAGGCAAATCATCAGCAGATAAACCAGGATCGCTCACAAATCAGCCAGGATCGCCAGATTGAAAGACAGGATCGCGCCAGCGGTAATTATGCCGGTGCCCGCGCAGAACAACACCAGATCAATCAGGATCGCTCACAAATCCACCAGGACCACAGCCAGGATCGCAGAGACGGCCGCCAAATGCGCCAGGACAAACGTCAGGATCGCCAGGACCGTCGCAATATCCGCCAGGATCACCGCCAGATCCACCAGGACCGCCACCAGGATAATAAAAAAGGCCGTCAGATCCGCCGCGACGAGCATCGTCAATAAATCTGATTTTATCGGAATGAAAACGGCTCCACATTTGTGGGGCCGTTTTTTTATGGAGCCCGTGTTTTATAAAGCGACACCACAACACCGCCCATTAATAGAACCAGGGTTACTGCTAGCGAAATCGTAGAGGGAATGACTCCGATAAAAGGGACGAACAAAATTTTACCGCCGATAAATACAAGCACCAGGGCAAGAGCATATTTAAGATAAGAGAAACGATGCAGCATCGCCGCCAATGCAAAATAAAGGGCGCGCAATCCTAAAATTGCAAAAATATTGCTGCTATAGACTATAAAACTATCCGTGGTGACGGCAAAGACCGCAGGCACGCTATCCACCGCAAAAATAATATCCGCTAATTCTATGAATATGAGCACAAGAAAAAGCGGCGTGGCTTTACGCGCCATTCTACCCGCCAACGTGGAATCACCTTCATAGATAAAAAACTTGTTGCCATGCAGACTATTGGTCACCCGTATGGAACGCTTAAGCCAGGAAAGCAGTTTGTTATTTTCAAGATCGGCTTCTTTTTTACCGGCAGAAAACAACATTTTAATGCCGGTAAAAATTAAAAACGCTCCAAACACATAAAGGATGGAATGGAATTGCTCAATCAGGAGCGCCCCCACTCCAATCATTACCCCGCGCAGCAATACGACCCCTAATATCCCCCAAAATAAAACCCGATGCTGATAACGCTGAGGAATCGCAAAATAATTAAATACCAGCGAGATGACAAAAATATTGTCCATCGACAGGCTTTTTTCCACCAGATAGCCGGTAAAGAAGTCCTTGCCCGCTTTGGCGCCGATAAAGTGATACATGGCAAACCCAAAACATACCGATACAAAAATATATCCGGCAGAAAGCCACAGGCTCTCGCGTACGCCAATGTCGCGCTCGTTGCGGTGCAGCAGACCTAAATCCAGTACCAGCAAAAATATGACAACAGCAAAAAATCCGGCCCAGGCTATGAAGGGGGTGTCCATACGTCCAGAGATAAAGGAATGTGCTTAGCGGGTCAAGGTTAGCCCGCTCCCAGGAACCTTACATTCTCATCATAGCCGAATAAATATAAAAGCGTTTTTAATGCTTGTCCGCGGACCGATGTAAGTGCCGCATCCCTGTGCAAGATCAGCTTGGCGTCGTCGCGCGCCGTGCGTAGCAAATCATAATGCTCGGATAAATCAGCAAAATGGAAATCCGGCAGGCCGCTCTGGCGCGTGCCTAATATATCCCCCGCACCGCGCAATTTTAAATCTTCCTCGGCAATGCGGAACCCGTCATTCGTTTCGCGTATCACCCGTAGGCGCGATTTGGCAATATCGCTGCAACGGTCCGTATAAAGCAGGATGCAGCTGGAAGGTTTATCGCTGCGCCCTACCCGTCCGCGCAGCTGATGTAACTGAGCAAGTCCAAACCGCTCAGCATGTTCAATAACGATAATGGTGGCGTCAGGCACATCCACTCCGACTTCCACCACTGTCGTAGCCACAAGGATATCAAACGCATTCCCGGCAAAACCGGTCATAATTTTATCGCGCTCTTCGGCTGGCAACCGTCCGTGCACCATTCCCACGCGCGGCCCGAAACGATGGGTGAATTCCACGAAGCGCGCTTGCGCCGCCGCCAAATCGCTAGGAAGATTCTCGTCGTCGCTTTCTTCCACCAGCGGGCATATCCAGTAGACTTTATCGCCCTTGGCAGTGGCGCGCGCAATGCCTTCCAGCACATCATTCACCCGCGAAAGCGGTATCGCTTTAGTGGCAATCTCACGCCTGCCCGCCGGTTTTTCCGCCAGCACCGAGCAATCCATATCGCCAAACGCCGTCATGGTGAGGGTGCGCGGAATAGGCGTGGCCGTCATCACCAGCACATGCGTATCCTGCGCTTTGGAAGTCAGCGCCAGACGCTGCACCACGCCAAAACGGTGCTGTTCGTCTATGACGGCAAGCGCCAGATCCTTAAATACCACCTTGCCCTGAAACAGGGCATGCGTGCCGATTACAATGGATACGTCGCCGGAGGCAATGCCTGTCAGGGCATCGTTATATTCTTTAGCTTTCATACCTCCCAAAAGCAGCAAAGTCTTCAGGCCCAAAGGAGCGGCCAATCTTTCTATAAAGGCAAAATGCTGCTTGCCCAGAAGTTCGGTCGGCACCATCAGCGCCACTTGCCTGCCCGCAGCAATGACGTGCAGCATGGCCATGACCGCCACGATGGTTTTACCACTGCCGACATCACCCTGGAGCAGCCGCAGCATACGATTGCCGCTTGCCATATCTTCATCAATCTCTTGAATAACTTTTAGCTGCCCTTGCGTGAGTGCATAAGGCAATATCTCCAGCACCCGGTTACGCAAGCCATCATTAGCGCCAATGGGGGATGCTACGCGCTTGCGCACGCGCGCGCGCACCAATGCCAGCGCCAGCTGGTTGGCAAGAATCTCATCATAAGCAAGCCGCATGCGCGCAGGGCTTGCAAAAGATAAGTCCGCCAGCGCCTGAGGATGGTGGGCTGCAAGCAATGAAACTTTCCAGCTCTTCCATTGCTGCTGGGCGAGATACGCCGGATCAATCCACTCCGCTAAATCCGGCAACAATGCCAACGCTGATGCCATGATTTTGCTTAAGTGCCGATTGGTAAGCCCGCCCGTTAAAGGATAGACCGGCTCCAACGCCTGAATCTTTTTTAACTCTTCTACAGGCGCTATAATATCAGGATGGGTAATCTGCGCGCCGTAACCGTAACGTTCAAACTTGCCGCTGACTACGCGCTTAGCGCCCAGTGGCAGATGCTGCTGAACATAATCCGGGCGGGCATGGAAAAACACCAGTGTAAGGTACCCCTCAGGTGTATGGCAGACAACCTTATAAGGCAGCTTGGCGCCGCGTTTGCGCGCTGGTGGCTCGTGCGTTTCCACTGTGATAATCAGTGTTACAATATCGCCTTCCCTGGCAGAGGCGAGCGAAGGGCTGTTCCTGCGATCAACGACGCTCACCGGCAAATGAAACACCATATCGCGCACAGTGACAGGCAATGACTCATCGCCGCGGAAAAGTCGCGCCAGCGCTTTCTTTGCACCAGGGCCTACGCCTTTGAGCCGCGTAACATCGGAAAATAAACTAAACAGCTTGTCTGGCCGCATGGGCGGCAGTGTAACGTGGGGAAGGCAGGAATTACAACGACAGAATCACCATAAATATAACACCCATGACAAAAAACGCCGTCGCACTTAAATAAACCATCATATCGTCGTAGCGGTAGGTAACGATTTCGCGCACCGGAATATTATCCAGCTTGTCGCTTATAATTTGCATAATCTCTCCTGTTAATTGTAGTACCGCTCTTGGGTGGCGGGTTTGGCAGTAAAGCGGAACTTTATTAAAATTTGGTAAACAAAACTCAGTTTTTCTGTTTACCCAGAAAATCAGCGGCAAATTCCTGGAGTTTCCCCGCATCTATGGCAGCACGTATTCCGCTCATAAGAGACTGATAATAATGTAAATTATGCCAAGTGAGTAAAATTGCCCCCAATATTTCCTCAGCTTTGAATAAATGATGCAGATAGGCGCGGCTGTAATGCGCACAGCACTTGCATGTGCAGTCTTTATCCACGGGCGATGCACCCTCTGCATGGCAGGCGTTTTTAATATTGAGCTCGCCTTCCGTAAATTATGGACAGAACTATAGAAGTTGCCTGTCTGAACCTGAACCCCGCCTATTGTCTAATCTGTTACCAGCACTCCCGCTGCCTTTTTCAATACTTTGTTCAATATTAGCCATCTCACTTGCAGTAACTCGCGTTTTATTGCGTTCTGTATTAACCACACTTCTATATATCAAGTATTCCGGATTTATTGAACCAGCCCTAGTATAATCATCTGGGGTAAGTGTAGATGGCCGGTCAGAGTAGCGAATATTTTTTGTCTGTTTGAAGACTTCTTGCCCACTCATAACATCTGACATTGCCGAAAGCGCTTCTAAATCTCGGTTGGGCGTGTAATTAACGTTAGCAGATGCCTCCACATACCGAGTTTTAGTTACATCCTCCCCCTTAGCGAGTTGCTCAACTCTCTTTAACGTATCCTGATAGATAATATTTTGGTAAAGCACACCATCATCAAGCTCTGCACATGCTGAACGAATAGGGCCATCTAAACATAACCTATTTGCATAGGCAGATTCGATGGCTTCACTGCTGCGCGGGGTAAGGGGTAATTCATTATGTTTTCTCTCTATAATGCCTGCCATTTGATGGATTGCCACCTTCAAATGCCCCTGTACTGTAGCAAAGTTTGTAGGTACATTAATATATCCACCCCTATCATTTCGAGCCGTACCTCTAAAAGGGTTCGCCAAATCTTCTTTTACATTACCAGAGCGGCGATATTTTCCTATTCCCTGCCGCAGCAGCAGACTCTCAAACATTTTCCCGGCTGACGTTTTGCCTTCGAAACTAGAGGCGGCAGCCAATGATTTATCGTAAAAGGATCTATCCTGATAAAAAGGGGTATTTTCGACTGTTTTTTTTCGTTCATCATCTCCTAAAAAAGCGCTTATCTCTGCCCCTTCTGCGAATATTCCATCAATCAAAAGGCGAAGCTCGCCTTCCGTGTATTGGCGCGGCTGTTCACTGCTCAGAGCATGTCTTAGTTCGGCATATTGCTGTATATTTACACTCATACCTTATCTCCTCTAAGATAAGCGTCTATATTATGTGATTATTATTAATTTCTTCTTAATGGCTTAGTCTTTCTGTCTTTCCAGAAAATCAGCGGCAAATTCCTGGAGTTTCCCCGCATCTATGGCAGCACGTATTCCGCTCATAAGAGACTGATAATATTGTAAATTATGCCAAGTGAGTAAAATCGGCCCCAACATTTCCTCAGCTTTGAATAAATGATGGAGGTAAGCGCGGCTGTAATGCGCACAGCACCTGCATGTACAGTTATTTTCAATAGGCGATGCATCCTCTGCATGGCAGGCGTTTTTAATATTGAGCTCGCCTTCAGCAACATAGGCTCGGCCAAAACGCCCTGAACGCGTGGGAATAACACAGTCGAACATATCAATACCGCGCAACACCGCACCCACAATATCACTGGGTTTGCCAACACCCATCAGGTAGCGCGGCTTGTTTTCAGGCAGTGCGGGCACAGTATAATCCAGCACTTCAAACATGATGTCCTGGCCCTCGCCCACCGCCAGCCCGCCAACCGCGTAACCGTCAAAGCCTATCGCCTGCAATGCCTTTGCTGATTCTTCGCGCAAATGCTGATGCATTCCTCCCTGCACGATGCCAAACAAGCCATACCCAGCGCGTTCTTTAAATGCTGCCTTGGAGCGCTCCGCCCAGCGCATGGAAAGCTGCATGGACGTTGCCGCCTGTGCTTCCGTTGCCGGGTAAGGCGTGCATTCGTCAAGCACCATGGTGATGTCGCTGCCCAGCAGATGCTGAATCTCCATCGCGCGCTCCGGCGTCAGTTCATAACTATTGCCGTCAAGATGCGACTGAAACGTTACGCCTTGTTCCGTAATCTTGCGCAGCTTGGAAAGCGACATCACCTGAAACCCGCCGGAATCCGTCAGAATCGGTCCATCCCAGTTCATAAACTTGTGCAATCCGCCAAGCTTCGCCACCACTTCGGCCGTAGGGCGAAGCATCAGGTGATAGGTATTACCGAGTAATATATCCGCCCCTGTCGCCTTCACCGACTCCGGCAGCATGCCTTTCACCGTCCCTGCCGTTCCCACCGGCATGAACGCAGGCGTTCTTATGTCTCCATGCGCGGTAGTGATAAGCCCGGTGCGCGCAAGCCCGCATTGATTTTTGAGCGTGAATGAAAAATTCTGCATACGTTAAACTTCCACCACCAGCCCGTCATAGGCGGGAAATGCATTCGCGGGCAATTCGCGGGCAAATGTCTCGTAATCAAACTCATGGTTAAGATGCGTAAGGTAAGCGCGCTTGGGTTTAATGCGCTCTATCCAGCCCAGCGTCATCGCCAGATGCGCGTGGGTGGGCATGGGAACATAACTTAAGCAATCCACAATCCAGGCATCTATGCCCGCAAGCGCCGCAAGCGATTCCTCCGGCAGACCGTTAGTATCAGTGGAATAAGCAAAATTACTTATACGCAGACCAATGGTTTTGCCCTGGCCGTGCTGTTGCGTAAAGGGCAGTATTTCAATAGCCCCAATAGTGAATGCAGTAAACGGCTTCACCAGTATGGGATTAAGGCAAGGCCGGTACCAGCCCGTATCTGCAGGTTTGGGAGGGAAAAACACATAATCAAAACGCTTTTTCAGCACCTCTAATGTTTCTTCATCGCAATACGTATCGACGGGCGCATTCTTAGCAAAGTTGAACGAACGCACATCATCAATACCATGCAGGTGATCGGCATGGGCATGGGTATAAATTATCGCATCCACTTTGCCGATATTATTGGCAAGGCACTGCATGCGCATATCAGGGGAAGTATCCACAAGTATCGTAGTTCCCTGAGACTCAATCAGAATAGATGCGCGTGTGCGCTTGTTTTTGGGGTTGGGCGATATGCAAACAGGACATTTGCAGCCTATCACAGGCACGCCGCCGGAAGACCCGCACCCCAGTACAGTTACTTTCAGCATGGAACCTCACCCTTATAAGGTCTTTTAGCCTTATCGAATAGCCGGAAAAAATTCTCTGTGGTTGCGCGCGCACATTCTTCTTCCGATATTTGTTTGATTTCCGCAAGCTTGCGGTTAGTGATTGCCACGTAAGACGGTTCATTGCGTTTTCCCCGGTGCGGCAAGGGCGCCAAATACGGTGCATCGGTTTCAACCAATAATCGCTCAAGCGGCAGGTCCCTTACCGTATCCCTTATATCCTGCGCGCTTTTAAAGGTGAGGATGCCGGAGAGTGAAATATAAAATCCCAACTCTATAGATTTTTCAGCCAGATATTTGCTAGAGGTAAAGCAATGGATGAGCCCCTTAAATGCGCCTTTTTTCATCTCCTCAGTGAGAATGTTGACCGTGTCATCATCGGCTTCACGCGTATGGACAATCAATGGCAAACCGCTTTCACGCGCCGCCCCAATATGAATGCGAAAGCTCTCCTGCTGAACCGCGCGATCGCTGCGTTCATAATGATAATCCAGTCCCGTTTCTCCTACACCGATAACCTTAGGATGACTGGTCTTGCTTAATAATCCGGCCAAATTTGCCATCTGCTTTTCACCCGATTCATTGGGATGAACGCCTACCGAACAGTAAATCCCTTCATGCACCTCAGCGATTGCCGCCACTTCATCAAACTCTTCCATCTCTGTGCAAATCGTCTGCATCACCTCCACGCCTGCCGCATGCGCGCGCGCAATGACCGCCTCAATATCGTCCTTGAAGTCAGGGAAGTTTAAATGGCAGTGTGAATCAACCAGAAACATGGGGCACTTCCTGCGCTATAACGCGCCTTCTATAAGCCAGCATCGCTATCAATGAAATATTCATGGCAAAAATACAAACCGGAAAAACAAGCGTCGTTACAGAATATTCGACGATCGCAAAAATGGAAGCGACATGTTTCATATTGGCAATAACATACATGAAAATCATTTCTTCATGGGGCTTATGGTAGAATTTCCGGAAGGTCGGATAATAGGCGATTGCATCAATTAAAGTCGCCAGAATTGCCGCCACCAGCGGACTGGAAGTAATATACCATAAAGGAATAATGCTAAGCCCGCCGATAAACATAACCCAATCGCTGCGCGTAATGCTCCAGTCGGCCTTCTGCGAGAACGATAAAAAAATGACGCCCAGCGAGAATGCGGCAGTCAAGCCCGGCGCCCATGCCCCCGGCCCGGCATACGCTATGAATTGCGCAATGGAAACAATAGCCGATACCAGCGCCCAGATAATCCAAGAAAAGATATGGGGGCATGTCTTCCCCCGCAGCATCGACCAGACATAAGGCGAATAAGACAATACTGTAAATACTAACGACAGGTAGCCAAAAGCATCTTTTCCAAGCATCAGGATTCGATTCTGGGAAACAGGGGTTGCGGCTCGGAAATAACCGTACCAGGTTTAATGGCAAATTCAGGCGTTAACTCGTTAAAAGAAACCCCGGCCTTTATTTGGCTTTCACCATAGCCGAGCATGGTTAAGATTTTTGATGAGCTGTCAGGAATAAATGGCTGAAGCATAATGGCAATGCAGCGTATTGCTTCCACCAGATGATAAAGCGTCGCCTGCATCAGTTTCTCGTCGATTTTCTTCTGCTTCCATGGCGCTTTAGTATCGATATACATGTTTGCTTCACTGGCAATCGCCATGATGTCGGCAAGTATCTCGTTAAATTTACAATCCGTATAACGCGTGACTATATGCTCCGGCGTTGCTTTATCCGTCACCTGTACTTTCTGCAGGAATGCCAAATCAAGCTCGTCCTTAGCGACTCCCTGCGAGTCGGGCACAATGCCCCCGCAATTTTTGTGAATCATGCTGAGCGTGCGCTGCACGAGATTACCCACATTATTGGCAAGCTCGGAGTTAATGACAATGCCCATGCGTTCGCGCGAGAAATTACCGTCATTGCCAAATGGCACTTCCCGCATAAGGAAATATCGTGTCTGGTCGAGACCAAATTTCTCCACCAATTCGCCAGCCGGTATTGCATTGCCGAGTGATTTAGATACTTTCTCTCCCTCAATCGTCCACCAGCCATGCGCGAATACGCGCTCTGGCAATGGCAAATCCGCAGCCATTAAAAACGCGGGCCAATACACCGCATGAAACCGCAATATATCTTTGCCCACCATATGGATATTCGCAGGCCAGAATTTCTTGTATCCGGCAGCATCCGTATCAGGATACCCAACTGCTGAGAGGTAATTAGCCAACGCATCCAGCCAAACATACATGATATGTTTCTCATCGCCCGGTACGGGAATACCCCATTTAAACGTCGTGCGCGAAATCGAGAGATCCTTCAGGCCGCCTTTGACAAAACTGATAACTTCATTACGGCGGCTTGCGGGCATGATAAAATCAGGGTGTGCCTCATAAAATGCGAGCAGCTTGTCGCCAAAAGCGGAAAGCTTGAAAAAATAGCTGGGCTCTTCCACCCATTCCACATCCGCGCCTGTTGGCGCTTTGCCGTCTACCAGTTCGGCCTCGCCGTAAAACGCTTCGTCGCGCACTGCATACCAGCCCGCATAACTGCCAAGTATGATGAAACCATTTTCCTGCATTCTCTGCCATAAGCCTTGCGCGCTTTTGATGTGGCGGGGTTCGGTGGTGCGGATAAAATCATCATTGCTGATGTTCATTGTTTTGGTCAAGTCACGGAAATGCTGCGACACTTCATCGACAAACGCCTTAGGCGCAGTGCCTGCCTGGGCCGCTGATTTTTCCACCTTCTGGCCATGCTCGTCCGTGCCGGTCAGGAATTTTACATTCCGTCCTGAAAGCCGCATGAACCGTGCCAATACATCGCACGCAACCGAAGTATAGGCATGACCAATATGCGGGCGATCATTGACGTAATAAATGGGGGTCGTGATGTAAAAATTCTGGGTCATATTTTTTCTTTTACTCGGCAATCGCCCGAAATAACGTCAGAATTGCCTGTTTGCGATCAAGGTGAAGGCGCTGCGTATCGCTGAGCAGCGTTTGCGCTTTTTCCCACAGTTCGGTCCATAAATCAAGGGGTTTGGCAGCAAAAATGCGCTCTAAGGCCTGCTTCTCGCCAGGAAAAATCTCAGTCTTGATGCCTGCTTCCTGCGTAGAGATACGGGTCAGCAGCCATAAGAACAGCCGCGTAAATACCCGCCATTCCTTGTCGCTTTCCTTACGGGCAAACCGTTCGGCGAAGCTGTGCAGCTTAAGCGTATCGGGCACCGTAATGCGCTCAAATATTTCCTGGTATAATATATCGGCCTTGCACTCAATGAGCGACAGCGCAACGCCTGGCGAATAGCCTGACAGCAAAGCCAGCATATGGCATTCCTGGGGTGCCACCTGCGGCGCAATAGTGCTAAGTATACGTGCAAAATCAGATTCACTAAGAGGCGAAACGCGTAGCGTGCGGCAGCGCGAGCAGATAGTCGGCAATAACGCGCCCGGATTGTGGCTCACTAATATCAATATCGCCTGGGCTGGCGGCTCTTCAAGTATTTTAAGCAGTGCATTGGCGGCGCTGCGGTTCATGGCGTCGGCGCTGTCGATAATCACAACCCGCCATGCGCTTTCTGCAGGTGTGAGTGAGAGAAATGCCCCAACAGTGCGCGCCTCCTCCACTTTAATATCGTCGGCTTCCAGCACCAGTAAATCCGGATGGGCGTTCTGGGCAATGCGCCTGAAGATGGAATGGGACGCAGATACATGCAGGGATTCCGGCGGCAGGCTTTCACCAAACAGACTGGCGCCCGCTGCCTCCGCAGGGGTAAGCAAAAAACGGGCAATACGATAGGCAAGCGTCGCCTTGCCAATCCCGCGCGGGCCGGTCAGCAGCAATGCATGCGGCAGTTTGTTCGCATTGATCATCGCAAGCAGCTGTTTTTCTATTGCGCCGTGCGCAACCAGATATTCACTGTTCTTGGGGTGAAGCGACGGTACGGCTTCTTCAGCCTGCTCTGCGGTACTGCTGCGGCGCGCCATGCTTTAAATACTGTTATCAAGTAGCGTTACGAACTGGTCTTTTGTTTTATCATACGCGGTCATCACTCCGCTTGCTATGTCAAAGTGCCAGCCGTGAATGGCGAGCGTTTTTTCTGTAATGCGCTTTTCAATCCACGGAAAGGTCCTGAGATTTTCCATGGATATCTTCAGCGCTTCCTGCTCGCAGGCCTGATATTGCTCATCCTTATGCAGATGGCACACTTTGGTTTTCGCTTCGGCGATAATTTCCACCCAGGGCTTGATAAAACTATATTCGCCGTCAAGCGCTACCGGAGCGCCGTCAAGCAGCGCGCGAATGCCGCCGCAACCGCTATGCCCCATGACGATAATGTGCTCGACATCAAGCGTGCCCACGGCAAATTCTAGCGCGGAACTGGTACTATGATGCGTGCCCTTGTCAGGGCGGTAGGGCGGCACGATATTGGCTACATTGCAGACAATAAACACTTCGCCGAGTTTGGAGTGTGTCACGATGGAGGGACTCACGCGCGAATCGCTGCAGGCGATCATCATCACCTTAGGCGCCTGCCTTACGGTTGCTTCCTGGCGGTATTCCTCGTAATGATCGCCCAGATATTTATGGTAGAAACGCCGGTACCCCTGCACCAGATATTCAAATGATTCATCGCTCATAAACCCACCGCTTTTCTGATTGCTTTATGTACTTCTTCTGCTGATTGTGACGCATCAATTACCTTGCAACGCTCAGGTTCAATCCTTGCCAGGGATAAAAATCCTTCGCGCACCTGGCTATGAAAACCAGTACCCATATTCTCAAAGCGGGTTTCATCGCCCGCGCGCGCCTTGGCGCGCGTGAGCCCCACCGCAGGATCAATATCCAGAATAAGTGTAACATCGGGCTGCACATTACCCAGCGTCAACTGATGCAGCGCGCGCACGTAATCCGCACCCAGCCCTTTGCTGATTCCCTGATAGACAATCGTGGAATCCAGGAAGCGATCACATAGTACTGTGTCGCCACGATGCAGCGCCGGCTTTATAACGTGCTCCACATGCTCTACACGTGCAGCTTGAAAAAGCAGGGTTTCCGATACTTTATGCCATTTATCTTCCACGCCGGTAAGGAGCAATTGCCGTATGGCATCCGCGCCTGCTCCGCCGCCAGGTTCACGGGTCACCACGCAAGCATGTCCCGCTTCCTTATAGACGGCATGCAGCAACTGAATCTGAGTGGTTTTGCCACTCCCCTCACCGCCTTCAAGCGTGATGAAACGTCCGCTCATTGCCCTAGGATATAATGTTTCAGGGCTCTTTCGATGCGTGCGAAGCCATGCACTTCGTCCACCGTTTCAGCAGCAACCAGCGGTATGGTTTGGGCAGGCGCATCCACAGATTCAATCGTTAAATCGGCGATATGTGTGCCTTCCTTTACCGGAGCAGGAACGGGTCCTTCATAGGATAAGGTGAATTTCATCTTATCCCGTGCCGTTTTTGGCAGCGTCAACACCAGATCATCGGCAACCGTAAGGCCTACTTTGGGCTGCGCGCCAAACCAAACATCGGCTTTATCCACCACATCGCCCTTATGGAGCAGCGTTACATTCTCAAAATCCCTGAATCCATAATCAAGCAGGCGCTCGGCTTCTTCGGCGCGTTCTTTTTCACTGCCAAGACCGTTAACCACTACAATTATACGCCGCCCGCTTTTATCTTTGGAAGAAACCACCATACCAAATCCACCAGCATCTGTATGACCGGTTTTAAGCCCGTCTACGCCGATATCCTTATATAAAAGCAAATTGCGGTTGTCCTGCTTGATACCGTGATGGACGAATTCTTTCTCCGAGAAGTAATGATAATATTCAGGGAAATCATGAATAATATGATGCGCCAATATCGCCAGATCATGCGCACTCATCAAATGCGTATCATTGGGCAGGCCGGTGGCATTGCTGAAATGCGTGTTATTCATGCCAAGCTGGCGCGCCATATCGTTCATTTGCTCGGCAAAGGCGTCTTCGCTGCCCGCCAGATTTTCTGCTATCACCACGCAGGCATCATTGCCCGATTGAATAATAATCCCCTTCAGCAAATCATCGACCGCTATGCGCCCGCCAATCTCGACAAAGGTTTTGGAGCCCTGCGTGCGCCAGGCCTTTTCGCTCACCGGCAATTCATCCGTAAGCTTAAGGCTGCCGTCTTTTAAATGTTTGAAAGCAATATACACCGTCATGAGCTTACTCATGGATGAGGGGTGCATTTTTTCGTCGGCGGATTTCTCAAATAAGACCGTATTGGTCATATCATCCATAACGATGGCCTGCTTGGCAGCTGTTTCGATAGCAATGGCAGGCGCGGCTAATAACAAGCCGCCCAAGGCGCAGAGCATGATTTTAAAGCGTGAAGATGTGTTTTGCATGGGATACTTATCAGTTGCGGAAAATGGTTGCGTTAGAAATACCGAGCGCTGCAAGTTTACTCAACTGTTTTCTTGCATCTTCCTGCTCGACGTAAGGGCCCAGCACCACGCGGTATAATTTTCTTTCGTTCATGGTAATCTCTATTACCTGCGTTGCGCCCAGCCCATTAAGCTTATGGCACAATCTTTGTGCGTTCTCTTCTGCCTTAAAGGTAGCCGCTTGCACAAAGAAGCCACCCGTTTTTGCAGGCATTGCAGCGGTGGTCGCCGCAACCGGTATCGCTTTTTCCTGTTGAAGATTGGCAGAATCACCATTTGCATCCACCACTGAAAAAGGATCCGCCGGTTCTTCCTTCTGTATTTCTTCCCTCTGCATCTTTTTGGACCGGGGCAGTTGAGCTTGTGCTTCGGGTTTGTTGACAACGGCTTGCGTTACCGGATCGACAACAGCACCGTTTTCCACCACACCTTCGGCCGGTATTGCCTGCCCGTCCGAAGCAGCCGCCGCTTTAGAAGCCTGCTGGATTTGTTCCTGACGCGCCTCTTCCCTTAAGGCAGCCTCATCAGGATCAACTTTTTTGAGCGACTGCATGGCATATTGCTTGCCCTTTTGCAGGTTCTGCACATAGTCGCGCGTTTCCTTGTCAAGGAATTGCACGCGTACTTTGGCGGTGCCTGTGCGGATCACCCCAAGCTTTGCAGCGGCCGCGCGTGATAAATCAAGAATACGGTCGCGGGCAAAGGGTCCGCGATCATTAATTTTAATGAGCACGCTTTTGCCATTATCCAGATTGGTGACGCGCACAATCGAAGGCATCGGCAACGTTTTATGGGCCGCCGTCAGAGCATTCTGGTCAAACTGCTCGCCGCTGGCAGTCTTGCCGCCATGGAAGCCCGGGCCATACCAGGAGGCTTTGCCGATTTCGTCATAATCCGCTTCGTAATGTGGCTTATACCAGCGCCCATATACCTCATAGGGCTTGCCAAGCTTGATGCCTTCATAAGGCGGTTTTTCCGCCGTTCCGCCACCGCAGGCAGAAAACAGCAGCAATAATCCTATGCCTATTAGAGTATGCAAATGTCTCATTGATTTCCTATCGCGTCCGCCAGCAACCCGACACTGGTCGCAAAATACGTTGAATGATTCCAATCCATAATTGCATCATAATTGGAAAAAACCAGGTATGCCACTTCCGGATCATTATCGGGCAAGACAAGGCGCGCCGTCTGAACGGTTGCTGGCAGGCTCTTTCCGTCCATCGCCCGCACTCCCAGCTTGCGCCATTCCCTGAGCGATTTAGCATCCCTAATAGCATCCCAATCCTCGTTATCGCTATCTGGCAGCTGTACTTCCACACCCCATCCGCTGCCGGCATCCCAACCCTTCTGATGCAGATAATTGGCCATAGAGGCCAGCGCGTCGTCATCACTGTTCCATATATCCTTTTTGCCATCGCCATCAAAATCCACCGCAAAGGCAAGAAAACTCGACGGCATGAATTGTATCTGTCCCATCGCGCCCGCCCAGGAGCCGGTTAATTCTTCCGCTGGTTTATGCTCCTGCTGAAGGATAGTCAATGCATCCAGTAATTCTTTACGGAAAAACTGGCTGCGCCGCCCGTCATAGGCAAGCGTGGTGAGGGATTCGATAATGGAATAGCTGCCCTGACGCTCGCCGAAATTGCTTTCCACGCCCCATAACGCCAATAAGATCGGCACCGGCACGCCATATGTTTTTTTGAGTCTTGCAAATAATGCCTTATGCGCCTGCCAGTGCTCCTGCGCTGCGGCAATTTTCTTTTCCGTTCTGAAGCCGCTTAAATATTCGAGGAATGATTTGGTCTTTTCCGGCTGCGTCTGATCATGCTCGATGATGTCATCCGATGGTTCTTCAATACCGGAAAACGCATCCGCCAGCACATCCTGCGATATGCCCTTCTCCAGCGCTTCATGCCTGAAATCATCCAGCCAGCTGCTGAAGCTTTGCGTTTGTTCAGCAAAAACAGGGCCGCCTAACATCACGCAGAATAAAAACACTATGACACGCATTATGACCCTTTCCCAAATCGCACTTAAGTGTTTATCTATAGCTTGTATTAATTTGACAAGCTCAATCCGTCAAAGAAATGGAATTATGCAGAACCGCCTTGCTGAACTGATACCGTCCTCCATCAAAGGCAATATCGCTGAAATCGTTATTGAACCGACACTTACAGGCGAAATAAAAGCGCTGATTGCACGCGCCGGATTCGCAGAATCGCACCTGTTAATTGTCTGCGATAAAGCAACCCATAACGCGTTTGGAGAAAGGATTTCTCAGGAACTTGGGGAATTAAACACCGATCTACTCATACTGGCCGGCACTCCCCATGCCGATGAAGCAACAGCCGATAGCATTAGTTCTAGAAACGCCGATGCGCTCATAGCAGTGGGCAGCGGCACTATTAATGATATCTGCAAATACGCTTCCTTTAAAACCCAGAAGCCTTATGTGGTGTTCCCCACCGCTCCTTCCATGAATGGATATCTGTCGGCCAACGCCTCTATTACTATAGGCGGCCACAAGAAAACCCTGGCGGCGCATCTGCCGCAAGCCGTATATTGCGATTTGGGCGTGTTGGCCCGCGCCCCCAAACGGCTTATCCGAAGCGGCCTTGGCGACTCGCTTTGCCGCTCCACCGCGCAGGCAGACTGGCTGCTTTCCCATTTACTGTGGGACACCGCCTATACTTCACTGCCCTTTGATATGCTTAAGCCTTATGAATCCGAGCTATTTGACAAGGCGGATAAATTAATCTCCGGCGATGGCAGCGTGATTGAGCTGCTCATTAAAACATTATTAGTATCAGGGCTCGGCATGACGCTTGCCGGCGGCAGCTACCCCGCAAGCCAGGGCGAGCATCTTATTGCCCACACGATGGAAATGAAGCACGCAAATACTTTATTTGAAAGCTATCACGGCGAGCAGATTGGCGTGACAACACTCACGATGGCAAAGATCCAGCAGACTCTGCTTTCGCAAAAACTGCGCCTGCCTAAATATTCCGACTGGGAAAAAACCATTGTTGATTATTTCGGCGCCCCGCTTAGCAAGAGCATAGGCGAAGCCAGTTCCAGCAAACATATGCTGTACGAACGTTATGAAGCCATGAATGAGCGCTTAAAAACGCATGAACAGGAGATACGCACAGCCATAAAGCACATCAGCCTGCCCGAAGCCGCTTTACGCGAAGTATTAGTAAAAGCGGGCGCGCCCACCACCGCAAGCGACTTAGGCTGGAGCGAAGAGGATTACAATAAGGCCGTCACCCATGCCCGCTTCATCCGCGACCGGTTTACGTTTCTGGATTTGCTTTGATTACTCTTCTCGTGATCGTGATCCCTTGACTAGGCGTCCTGCTTGAGTACGTCTACCACTCTCATCAATTTCAATCTTTTGCCCCATACTCGCTAGTTCATTGTAAATAGTGGCATGTCTTTTTATAAATTTGCCTGGATTATTAATATCAATACCGCGAGTTTGGGCTTCAGCAATCAAAAACACCTTATCCAGTTCAAGCTCATCAAAATTTCCAGCAGCCGCATCTCTCATAGAATTCAATATCTTGGGATCATTGAGTATAGTTCTTTGGTCTATAGGAAGATCAATTTCTGAAAGAATAATTTTAATATCTATAAGATTCTGACGAGCTACAGATAAATCCTTATATAGTAATCCTTCTTCTATTTCGTCATGCGTATCATTCATAAATTCATCCTCTAGAATTTTTGAGTCTGAGCATTGTCCCAAAAATAGATTAAAGAAAAATTAAGATTAAAAAACTATAAGGTTACCCCCGCCCGCGGTAAGGCTCTACGCCGGGTTCGGGAACCCACACACCGGCGGGCAATTTGCCATGCTGGTAAAACACATCAATCGGGATGCCGCCGCGCGGATACCAGTAACCGGCAATGCGCAGCCATTTGGGCTTGGCTTCTTTAATAAGACGCTTAGCAATATTCACCGTGCATTCTTCATGGAATGCTCCGTGATTGCGGAACGAACCCATAAATAATTTGAGCGATTTGCTTTCGATGATGAACTGGCCGGGCACATAATCAATCACCATATGGGCGAAGTCCGGCTGGCCGGTGAGCGGGCACAGCGAAGTAAATTCCGGGCAAGTAAACCGCACCGTATAATTGGCGTCCTTATGCGGATTGGCGACTATTTCAATGAAGGCTTTATCGGGTGATTCAAACCCGCGCACCTGCCTGCCTAATAAACTTAATTTCTTTGCCATGTTTTATGCTCCTAATGTCTCATCACAGCATATATCTTTGTTTATCTTGTCATGCCAGCGAAAGCTGGCATCCAGTTCTTTCTTTGCGTGATGCTGACTGCATCCCGCGCTGGATACCGGATAACTCAGTTTACTAGCGAAAACCTGCGGTTTTCGGGTAAACTGGCTTCCGGCATGACAATGAAGATATTCACCCCCCCGGATCATTCATATTATTCTCTTTAAACCCTTTTGCCCGCAGCAGGCAGCTGTCACACATGCCGCAAGCTTTGCCATTGGGTGTAGGGTCATAACAGCTGAGCGTTACACCATAATCCACTCCCAGCGCCACTCCTTTTCGGATAATCTCCGCCTTTGTTAAATCAATAAGCGGCGTATGTATGCGGATGCGCTGATTAGTGCCACCTCCATAGGCGGTCGCAAGATTGGCCATATTTTCATAGACTTTGATAAATTCCGGGCGGCAATCAGGATAGCCGCTGAAATCAAGCGCATTGACGCCAATAAAAATATCGTAAGCCTTCAGCACCTCTGCCCAGGCAAGGGCAAAAGAAAGGAATATAGTATTGCGCGCCGGCACGTAGGTAATGGGTATGCCCTCACCTATCGCATTCATTGAACGCTCTTTGGGTACCGCAATATCGGAAGTTAGCGCCGAGCCGCCAAAAAGCCGCAAATCTATTTCAGCGATTTTATGTTCTTTGACATTGCCCTGAGCCACACGCGCTGCCGCCTGTAATTCTAAGGCATGACGCTGGCCATAGCGGAAACTGAGCGCATAGACTTCATAGCCTTCGCTCCTGGCAATCGCCAAGGTGGTGGCTGAATCCAACCCGCCGCTTAACAGAAGCACCGCTTTCTTGCTCATTCCACGCCTATTATCTTATGTAACTGCAATGACAGGCGGTAGCCATAGCGCGATGCCAGCTCCATCGCCAGCGCAAGATTAGCAGCATTCTTGGCGTCATCCTGCTCATCCATCGGCTGCACATACACAGGCGTATCGCCCTGCCCTACCTCACCCACTTGCGCATATTCTTTAAGTTGCGCCGAGATAATGAACTTAAACGCATTGATGCGCGCCAGCAAATCAGGACGGATGGGAAAGTAACCCACCCCGGTATTTTTAGGCGAGCAGATAATATCCACTTCCTGAGGTAATTCGCGGTATAACGTGCCGTTAGTTTCAATCTGCACCTTGAACCCTCGTTCAATTAATGCGGCGCACAAAGCTTCAATAGGCTGGCGCAACGGCTCGCCGCCGGTAATGACAATAAGCCTATGGGTAGCACCGGCAAATTCCTCAACCCTTGTCATTATCTCCTCAAGCGATAACTCCGTAAAACTCTCAAACTCCGTATCGCAAAACCCGCATGCAAGATTGCAGCCCCCCAGCCGGATAAATACGGCGGGCCAGCCGGCATACGGTCCTTCCCCCTGGAAGGTGGGAAAGATATGCTGCACACTGAGCGCCTGCCCATCCCCTGAAACGGGAGGACGTATGGGATTGGTTCCGAACATATCAATCGTACACTGTATCGCGCTTGGCCACTCGGATTACCAGAATCACAAACCGGCCCTCTTCGATTTTACATATAAGGCGGTATTTGCCCACCCGGTAACGCCACAGGCCAGATTTACCTCCACGCAGCGCCTTGCCGCGCGTACGGGGATCCTTAACAGAAAGGAGTTTATCCAGATAATGTACTATGCTCCTCTGTGTGGCAGAATCCAGTTTTCCGAATTCCCTTTCAGCTGCAGGAAGAAATTCAGTTCTCCAGGTCATATTTATGCTTCAGCTGCTCTAACGAAATCCGTTTAGACGGCTTATCCTCTGATAAACGCTGCATGGAAATAAGATAATCCTCTTCTTCTTCAAGAAATTGTTCCAATGCTTTACGGATAAGATAGCTTTTCGGGCGCTCCATACGCTTGGCAAGTGCCTGCAACCTGATGGCAATGCCTTCGGGAGCCTTGAACGTTAGTGTAGAATCCATAAATACTTCCTATTATCTGGTATTACTTAGTAATATAATATATTATATTTAACTGTACAATATTTATATTGCAAGCTTTGCTGCCTGCTTCTAGAAAGTTCCTATGACAAAGAAACAAGACCCAAAATCATGGCAGCTCGCAACCAAACTGGTGCGCGGCGGCACACGGCGCAGTAATTTCGGTGAAACCAGCGAAGCCATCTTCATGAATTCCGGCTTCTGCTATGACTCGGCGGAAACGGCGGAAAGCCGCTTCAACGGCAGCGCTCCCGGCTTTGTCTATTCCCGCTATTCCAACCCTACGCTCGCCATGCTCGAAGACCGCCTGGCGCTTATGGAAGGCGCTGAGCGCTGCTGCGTGCTAGCAAGCGGCATGGCGGCGGTGTTTGCCTCCATGATGTGCCAGTTAAAGGCAGGCGACCATGTCGTGGCCAGCCGTGTCATCTTCGGCTCATGCTATTATATTATCACGCAAGTGCTGCCGCGCTTCGGCATTGAATATACCCTCGTGGACGGTACTGACCTTGACGCCTGGAAGAAGGCCTTCCGCAAAAACACCGCCGTGGTGTTCGTTGAAACTCCGGCCAACCCCACCCTCAGCCTTGTGGATATTGCCGCCGTTGCCAAACTCTGCAAAAAAGCCAGGGCCTGCCTGATTCTGGATAATGTGTTTTCGACTCCGCTGCTCCAACATCCTTTAAAGCTGGGCGCGGATTTAGTGGTCTATTCCACCACCAAGCATATTGACGGCCAGGGCCGCTCGCTGGGAGGTGCTGTACTCGGCAAACAGAAATTTATTGATGAAATTCTACTGCCCTTCCACCGCCATACCGGTCCGGCGATGAGCCCGTTTAACGCCTGGATAACGCTTAAAGGCCTGGAGACATTGCCGCTGCGCGTGGAGCGCCAATGCAGCAATGCCCATGCCATTGCCGAGATGCTGGAAAAACACCCTAAAATCGCGCGCGTCTATTATCCCGGGCTTAAAAGCCACCCTGAATATGCGCTCGCTAAAAAACAAATGTCGCATGGCGGCCCGATGATTGCGTTTGAAGTGAAGGGCGGTAAAAAGGCGGCTTTCCGCTTTATGAATGGGCTCAACACTATTGATATTTCCAATAATCTGGGCGACGCTAAAAGCCTTATCACCCATCCGGCATCTTCCACTCACGCTAACATCGAAGCCAAGGAACGTGTCAAACTCGGCATTACCGATTCACTGGTTCGCCTGTCGGTAGGTATCGAAGACATTGCGGATTTAACCGGCGACATCAAGCAGGCGCTTGCACAAAAATGAGCATGTTCAGTTTTGATCAGATTCTTCTGTCCATAACCGAATCCGCCAAATGGTATGCCATCTGTTTATGCCTCTTTGTGCCGCTTGCATTGCTGTTTCCTAATAAACCCGGCCAGCCTGTATTCCGCCGCGATATGGTGGCTGATACGCTCTACTGGTTTCTGGGCACATTCCTTTATCACCCGATTGGTATATTCCTGACCATCTTCCTGCTCACCAGCCTGTACGATACGGAAACCATGAACCGGCTTGGCCAGGAGGGATTGCACCCCATCAAAGACCTGCCCATCTGGCTGCAGGCGTTTATCATGCTGCTGGCTACCGATATACTCCAATACTGGGCGCACCGGGCATTTCACCATGCGCCTTTATGGAAATTCCATGCCGTGCATCATTCACCCGTTC
>Ga0206890_1006_pt1 | contig 70716 bp, 58 predicted proteins | sample Alteio_BWOrgHeat_58_FD_152960 | JGI IMG/M metagenome (GOLD analysis project Ga0206890, IMG submission 152960) | Enriched cells from forest soil in Barre Woods Harvard Forest LTER site, Petersham, Massachusetts, United States - Alteio_BWOrgHeat_Nextera6 ... | reverse complement strand
TGCCGAGGTAGGTAATTTTATTTCCTTTTGCCTGGTAATCAATGAGCGGGCCCTGTATATCCAGGTCGCTTTGTGATTGCTTCACATCTTCGGCCGTCATGGCCTGCGGCGCCTGCTGGCCGGCCATAGGGTTAAAGCTCCACCCGTAAGTATTTGTTACTATTTGATATCCGGTCATTCCATTGAGCGTAAATTCTACTTTTTGCGCTTTTTTCTGCATGCTGGTGATGGTTACCGGTATTTCTGTGCCACCGGCATTAATGCTGCCCACCATTTTTATTGAGTTTAATTTTTGCCAGTTTTCCAGGCCGCCTATTGCAGCTATGTGCTTTTGTACAATTTCATCTGCCGTCTGGCCTTTGGCAGTAACAAAGCTGCCAAGGATCATCGCAGCGACAAATATTGAAAACCGAATACTTTTCATTTACGTTTTTTTATGTTTATGAATAGGTGATGCAAGGTACAAAAAAAACAACTTTTTGAAGGGTGAAATAAGAGGGTAGATTTATTTAACATAATCGTACTCTAGTGGTTCAATATTTTTTTTGCCACAGCCTCCCCGCTGGCTAACGCAGCCTCCACGGTACCCATTTCGGTTCCGTTGAACATGGCCTCTCCTGCAAAATATATGGTATCATCCGTTGGGGTCTCCAGTATTTCTCTTGCCTTTTTTGTTTCTACAGTGGCGTAGGAATAGGAGCCCCGGCAATAAGTGTCGGCTGTCCAGTTGACTACCCTCCGGGCTACCAGTTGCTCCCTGATATATTCGGAGGTAATTTTAAATATGGCAGCAAGGCTGTCTATTGCCATCGTCCCAATTGTTTCATCACTTGTATACTGGTAAGCCTTCGCCTTTGGCCCGCCGAGCCAGCCGGTAAGCAGCGGCGTTTTAGCAGGGTACTGTGTCCACCAGGTGGGTATAATTTCATCAGACAGAATGAACCCAATGTGTTCCAGGTTTTTTCCTATTCGCGCTGTCACAGCATTATCTTCCCAGAACGCAGATTTGAACTCAAATAATATTTTAATGACCGCGCCCATCCCCATTTTCGTCACAGCTTCTGTTACATGGGGCAGGGTGGGGGAGAAGGTGATGGCACCTGCCTCATTCCGGGCAGCCTGCAACGCATTAACCGGCAAAGTGATAATTACTTTTTTGCCTCTGTATACTTCACCGGTTGCCGAGTTGACTTTTACTACATCTTTTTGCCACTCTATATTTCGGGCCACGGTTTGCAAGTGAATGGCACACCCTTGTTTTTTACAGCAATCGGTAAGATAACCCACCATTTGGTCATGTCCCCCTACAAGCCTGTATTGTGCCGAGTTATCATCGCTTAGCCATTCTTCCCGAAGCGCCATTGTGCTGGCTTTGTCCGGATCAGCAGAGTCGTATCCTGTTGCATATCCTCTTACAGAATCCCTAAGCGATGCATATTTTTCCTCAGGAAAGTATTTATCGAGGAATTCATTAATTGTGATATCCACACTCACCTCCTGCATGCGTTCCTCAAACAAATTCCAGTGATCTGTGGCCTGGCTTTCCTGTTCGGATGATCCATTGTTTGCCTGCCACATTTCTCCGCCCGTTTCATGAAACTGGATTCCGGCTTCCTTCAATAAGTTTAGTGTTACCGGCAGGGCTCCATGCACAAACTCAGCTCCTAATTCTATGGGTAATGAAAATGCCGGATCACGTTCAGTATAGATTCTACCGCCTGTCCTGTTGCGGGCTTCCAGTATGATTACCGGTTCACCAGCCGCGCTAAGTTCTTTCGCCGCCATTAGCCCGGCAGCTCCGGCCCCAATTATAATGATAGGGTCATTGATCATGTTTATGTATGTATTAATACCTGATTTCTTGCACAAAGCCGAAATGCTATGCAGAACTATAAAGTCCAAACTGAATAGGTAACAAAATAATTATCGCAAGTTTTGATAAAAATAAAAAATAGATTTGCCCACACGTCTTGGCAACTCTATTTATCGTCGACTTCGAAAATTATTTAGATTGAGGTGAGGTACCAATAAGTTCTTCCGTAACGCCAACACGGCCAATGTAAAAACTTAACCCAAAAGAAAGTACAGAGAACATATCATTGTAGTAATTATGAGCCTGGGGCTGGGGGAAGTCATAACCGTCTAAGTAATCGGAAAATGCATAGCTGAACTGGTAATTGATATTGAACATACACCTGCGCGTAAGGTGCAGATCAAAACCAAGATTAAAAGGCATGTACAATGCAGTAGTCTTTGTTTTAATGGCTGACGAGTAAATGTCATTAATATACAACTTGTTCTGGGGTTCAAACTTTAGGGTTACATTAGAAACATCGTTGTTTATCACGCCAACGCCAAACCCTACATATAGTCCGAACAGGGTTTTCATGGCGAAGCTATTGGGGCCTTTAAACAATTCGCCCAGGGCCATCTTGCCATGTAAATCAAAAGTAGTGATTTTGTTATAAACGCTTAACCCTGTAGTCCAGTGGTTCCTGTCTTCATAATCGGAAAGCGCACCGCGCATCACCTCGGCGCCGAATGATATCCATGGATTAATATTGCGGTCAACGCTAAGCCGGAAAACAGGCTCGGAATTAGAATGATTCAAATTGCCATATATCTCACTGAATCCCATTCCTAAACCAAAGGTGTACTTGCTATATGGATAGTAAGGGTCAAGCCTGATCTGTGCATGTACAGACAAACAAATACCTGCGCAAAATAATATTAAAATAATTTTCTTTTTCATAGCTAATGCAAATTAACGATTATTTGTATTTCCACAAATTCTTTTGGAACTCACGCAGTTCTTTTTCTATCCTGTCTGATTCTTGTTTTTGTTTTTCTTCATCATTAGGATATTTAGCCTCGATATACATGTCCTCAGGGTTCGATTCCTTAACGATCTGTGTTCTAAAGTTGTGTTGTATAAATACATCGTCATAGCTCACATTATAAACATCTCTTCGGGTATCATACACTTCCCGGCTGGCAAATGGGTACCTGCATTGAGGAAAATAAAGCCAGAATGGATGGGTGGTGCCCACATAGTCACCTTCACTGGTTTTTATTTTTAATACAGGCGCTAACCCAACAATAAGCGTAATAAGGCGGCCATGCACTTTGTCATAAAAGATGTCTTCTTTTATTTCAAATTTAGTGATTGATTCAGGGTTAAAAGCATTAAAAACGGAATGTGAACCTATCTGGACTCCGGTAGAATCAAATTCAGGAACAATTGAGCTGTCAGACATTTTTCTTATCAGCTTTTCGTAGGTTAACCTGCTCGTAAACTTTTCATCCGCGTATGGAATCAGCTTTCCTGCCTTGATACAATCCATAATGATGCCCATCAATGTTTCACCTGGTGTAGCAAACATTTTATTCACAGAATCTGTCAGGTCGATAGTTCGCCAAAGGCGCTTATAAAACTTAATATCGAACTTGTTCTCAGTAGGCAAAGCAAAAGGTTTGGCACCTCTTAACATCGGTATTTTGTAAAATCCATCCACTGGCCTGGTACTGTCTAAATTAAAGTCAGTATACGCCAGCGAACTGGTATCTGCGACGAGCATATCGGTAACATGAATTGATGTGTCAATATTATCAGCAGGAGGTTGGGCGGCAACAACAGCGAGCTTAGCCATAGAATCAGCATGTGCAACAGCAGCAAGGCTATCCTTTTTGGCTTTAGCCTGGGCAGCGCTGGGGTGATGCGTCTTTTTCTTCTTATGGGGTGTGCTTTGAGCTTGCAGCATTGTGCTTATTCCTAACGAAACAAGTACAAACAACGCAAGTATGCTACTCTTTTTCCTTTTCATAATATTATCAGGTTCGCTCTTCTTTACTCTACAGTAAATATGATCGGGTCCAATTGCCTCTTCATTCCATCAACTCCTGTGCCATTTATCAGGTCAAAATAAACTTTAGACCCGGGAACAACACTATTCATACCGGACATCATCGCAGGCGTAAAGGCGTTTGAGGTCGACTCATACACCTGCACATCCCCGCGGGGCTTGGTGATATACATGGTAAAATGCTGGATAGTAAATGGCGCATCAAATTCAAAATCATCCAGAACGGCAAATATCCGGTTCTGAGCTTTCATAGCCGCAGCAGTCAATCTTCCTCCCCCCTTACCGCCAAACTTAACATGAGGCGGCGGTATAGGCTTTACACGAAATTCAGCAGTGCTCAGAACAACATTCTTCCCTTCAAAATCACCAGAAACGGTAACCTTTACATTACCGCGCTGTTTCACATTTACCATGTACTGGCCATTGCCGCCGGTTATCTGACCATCACTAATGCTAACATGCACTTTGTCCATGCTGATTCCCGGGGCCGACACTGAAACAGGGTTTGGTACGCCAATGTAAAATACATTCATCTTTGTTGGCGAAACGGTTGCTGATGGTTTGGCAACATAGTAGCTTTGTTCAGGCAAATCATATTCTTTTTCGGTACCGTCGGTCTGCTTGATGCGTATTACCCCGGACCATTTTTTCTCGCCCTCGGATGTTGCGGTGGCCTCATACAAACCTTTACCATCCACAATATTCAGTTTTTGACCACCCACTGTAATATCCGGGTTGGTTTTAGAGTCGAAGGCCGTTAAAAACACGTCGGCCTTATATTGCTGGCCCAGTAGAATATACGAAGACGGTGCAATAGCTACAGCCTGGAAACGGTCCAGATTGATCACAGCCTTATCGGCTTCGCCCAAAATCTTTTTAACAGCGTCCGATTCCGTATTCTTAAGGTCTGCCTGTATTTTGGTTAGGGCTGTGATCGCCGCTGTAAGCGGAATACCTTCGCCAAAATTATCTTCTTCCCAACTGGATTGAAGGCTGCCTTTTCTTTTTGGCGGATCCTCGGCATTCAAGGCAAGGTGGAGCCCTTGCTGTTCCCCGGGGGTTGGCCATGCAATGGCGACAATTTTGTTGCGGGTGTCTTCGATCAGACTTCTCAATTTTTTGGCGTTACCGCCACGGATCATTATCCTGGGAGAAATATCTATGTTTGCCCTTGCTTTTACATCCCCCGTAGCTTCATCAATGTCTCCGCCTTTCTGGATCAGGAGTGCTTTGGTTTCATTAATTGAATTATCAAGAGTTTCACAATAAGTCTTTACCTGCAGCGCACGCTCACGAATAGGGCGGGCGCGTTCGGGTTCATTTTTCATGTTCGTTGCCTCAAACGCTGCGAATGTATTGTTAACCGTATTCTGAACATTTTTGGTTGAAGTTTCCAGGCTGATCGTTAAATTTCTAAAGGCGTCAAGTACATGGTCTGTAACCGTGGTAGCTGCTATGCCAAGCAGCACCAGGTATAATATACCCATCATCTTTTGCCGGGGCGTTTCTTTTAAAGCTGCCATGCGTTTTTTTGTTTAAGTTTTTTTAAGAATGGGCCTCGAAAAACTGCTCATTGGGTACAATATTGCAGTCGATCAGGCTATTGTGCTTATAATTAGTTTAATTAATTTTTTCTGAATGCTTCTAGCTGTGCCTGGTAGACTTTACTTAGATCAGTCAGGTTTTTATTATAAGCCCTCATTCCTAAAGTAGCCGCTTCAAATTCTTTCAGCATTGAGGCAGAGGATGAGGTCATCTGGTTTATGGCTGCCAGCGTTTTTGTGAACTGGTCGAAACTTGAATTCATATCAGTCATATTTTTTGCAAAAGCTTTCATTCCCTGGCCCGCCACTTCAAAATCTTTCAGCATGGCCTGGGACGATGAAGACATTTGTCCCATTGCAACTAATGACTTATTGAATTCTCCAAAGCCAGTGGCCACGGAAGACATACCATCGCGGAATTTCTTTACATCGCCGGAAGCGTTTTCTATTTCCTTGATCAGGTTTTGGGTAACATTAAAAGACCCGGCAACCTGGTTAACCTGGGCTACTGTAGTATTAAATTGCTTGAAACCATTGCTGAGCCCTTCTATCACTTTTGGTGTTATTGATGTCGCCAGCAGGTCTGTGAGCGTTGATCCACTTCCGTCTGAAGTGCCCGGCGCCGAAGTATCTTCTACCGCCATAGACGCAAAACCCAAAATACCGAATAAAATAGCTTCCATACCCATACCGATGGCGATCATATAGTCTCCTCCGGTTAAGTGTAGAATTTTGAACGTCAAACCTACGATAACGACTGTAGCGCCCCAGGAGATAACCGAATTCAACGTGACTTTCTTTTTTGCATTTGTTGGATTACTGCTCATAATTTACAATTTTGGTTGAATTTGTGAGTGATGATTTTTTTAATGGTTAGTACTATTTGTTTGGATTTGTTAAATGCTTGCTTTAATGAATTTCCGGTAATCTGAAGTTACTTAATCTGCTGTCGGTTTTTTTACCATGAGGGCTCTTGCTCCTGGTTGAAACATTTTTATACAATATCTCGGGCGCCTGGACAACGCATCTGAACCCAAGATAACAATGTGATACATTTTGAAGTTCAAGGTCGCGATAATAAGGATCTAAAGAGGCTGCATTACTCATAAAAGAGCCCCCGCGTACCACTTTTCGCCGCATAGCATCTGAATCTGTGGAATCAGCATCGTATAGCAATACCGGGTTGAGGTCTGAAACAAAATAGAATGCCGAAGGGCTGTACGCGTCCATGATCCATTCTGAAACATTCCCTTCCATATTATAAAGCCCAAAATCATTCGGCGCATAGGCCATAACGGGCAGCGTCAGCGATCCGCCGTCTTCGTTATAGTCGCCTTCGCCCTGTTTGAAATTCGCGAGCATACCATAACGATCTTTATGTATCGGCGTGCTGTCAACGATGTCTTTACCATTATTACTTTGAACATGATATGTCGCCTGGTTCCGTTTTTTTAAGTTTAAGAAATCAACAACGTACATATTGCCTTGCGCCGCCGTTTTGCGTTCATCGAGTATTTCCTTATAAACGCTGTCTTCAGCGTTGTGTTTGGCAACCATGGCCATATAAGCGCTGTCATGAGGTGTTACCGTAGTATCGGAAGGCAGTTTCAGATCTTCAGGTTTAGCAAATGTATCAACGGCACTATTACTTCTGATCATGTCATAATATCCCTCGGCTGCATATAACCACTGGGCTTCGGATGGCAATGTATAGACCAGGTGATAATATTTCATGTAATCAGGCATATTGTAGTACGGCTCATAATTCAGGCTGCGCCAATAACAATAGGCTCTGGCCTGTGTCCAGGTAACGCCAACAACGGGATAATCGTCAAATGGCGGAGCTTTAAAATAATTCTCTACATACAGATCCGTTTGTGAATTAGCAAGATCTTCCTGCCATACCTTCTCATCCGGGTAGACATTTACCGATTCGGTTACATTGGTACTTTTCTTTTCCTTTGGATTGGCGCTGCTATTGGTTTTAAGATAAGAAAACTCAAAAACGTACATACTCTTCCTGATTTTCCCATTTTCATCCAGCATAGGCTGCAGCTTGTTTCTCACGTCAGGATTCCTGACGTCAAATAATTTATCATGATCTACCTTAGACCAGTCAATGCGCCTTCTTACCGTATCCTTGCTTTTCGCGGTCATGGCTATATTTCCTGAATCTCCCGATGCCGCTGGTCTAACCCCGGATAACTGTAGCGTATCATAGACAGGCGCAGCCGGAGCGTCAGGAGCGGGAGGAGGCGCAGTTCCCGGAGATGTGGCAAATTTTGTGCTTTTGGTATCCTGTATAAAATATCTGTTATCTTTCAGATATTTAGTGATCGCAATGGAATCTATTACCCAATTTACAAATTTTCTATATTGTTGATTGGTAACTTCGGTTCTATCCATAAAAAAGGCGCTCAATGCAACTCTTTTATAATTACTTGTATCAGTTGAAGATTGATTATATATTATCTTTGTGGAACCACCTCGTATGTACACCATTCCGGGTGGGGCGGGGATTGTTTTATGATTATAAGGTAATACCGGGCGAATACGGGATTTCTTTTTATCCTGTGCAAAACAAAAAACGGAAAACAAGAATGCCGCAAAAAACAATAAAAGGTTGATCGTGGTTCTGTTAATGGACATTTCCGATTTTTTAAATATAAAAATACAATTCCAAACTTAATCCTGAAATAAAGTTTTTAACGGGTGTTAGTTACTTTCAAAAAACTAATACACATATAATCATGTTCCAAATCGCAATACCTTATTGATTAAATATGTTCAGTCATCAAACTCGGGCATTATTTTTAACGATTTCACGATTAATCGCTGATAGGGCTTTATAGTTGCTTTTTTATAGCTAAAACCTTTAAAATATTAAGAGTAAAGGTAAATAAGTTCCACTGAACGAAAAAAATATTTAAACGAAATTAGGGTAAAATCAGTATCTTTTTAAAATTTCTATATTTTAATGACATGTAAATGACTTTTGTTTTACTGTGCTTATGTTTCATTGATTTACAACATAAAAAGTAAAAATCAGTCCATATTTATACGTGTATTTAGTTAATATATGTTAATTGATAGTAAATAAAATTTAACAAAATTTTTGAATTTTTACTTAAAAAACCATGCCGCGAAAATATGGTTAAGTAGATAGTACCCTGATTATTTCCAGCATGTCAGGATTAATAACAGCATTTTGTTTAATTACATTTCTGAATGGGGTGAAAACTATTTTATCATTCATTATCCCCGCCATAACCTGTGTATTTCCTTCCCGCAGGGCATTTACGGCAGCATAACCCAACCGGCTTGCGAGCACCCGGTCTGCAAATGATGGTGCACCGCCTCGTTGAATATGCCCCAAAACACATGCGCGTACATCCAGCGTCGGGAAACGATTTGTAATACGCTCCTCTATCCCTTTTGCACCTCCCAAACCGTCTCCTTCCGCCACAATTATTATGTGGACTGTTTTTTTTCGTCGTTCATCGTTGTCAATGCGATTGAGTACATCATCCATATTTATAATAACTTCGGGGATAAGAATATCCTCGGCGCCACAGGCTATGCCGCTGTTTAACGCAATATACCCCGCGTCCCTGCCCATGACTTCCACTACAAACAGACGATCGTGGGCCTCTGCTGTATCCCTTATTTTATCTATGGCTTCCACAGCGGTATTCACAGCCGTATCAAAACCGACAGTAAAGTCAGTGCCAGCCAAATCTTTATCTATCGTCCCTGGTATGCCAACAGCTGGTAAGCTGAAATGTTCAAAAAATTCAGCCGCTCCCCTGAATGTGCCATCCCCGCCTATCAGCACTAAACCTTCTATATTATGTCTACAAAGTTGCTCATATGCTTTTTGCATCCCTTCAATAGTCATAAATTCCCTGCTTCTTGCAGTTTTGAGTATGGTGCCACCGCGCTGTATAATATTGGCTACATCGGTAGTTTGCATTTTAAAAATATCACCCTCTATCATTCCCTGGTAGCCTCTGCGTATGCCATATATGTCCATGCCATAGTAGAAACCTGTGCGTACTGCTGCCCGTATGGCAGCATTCATGCCCGGGCTATCGCCGCCGGAAGTAAGTATACCGATGTTCTTTATATCTACCATATACAATTGAAGCCGAAAGATACAGAATTGTCAGAGCGCCAGTTAGACTAAATGGTTAAGTTATCAATTATGTATCTCTATTCAATAATTGTATTTTCGCAAGCAATCACTTTATGAAACTTTACCAACAAATATTATGCCTCCACTTCATCTTCATATTCTTACATATGGCTGCTTACTCAGGGGCGCAGGAAAACTGGCCCTCACCGGAAGTAGAGCAGATGTACCGTCATACCCAGGAATATATGGCCAGGGGCGATCTGAATGATGCGGTAATCACCTACAAACAAATGATAACCTTGGCTCCGGATAAAACTATCCTTTATAAAGAATTGGGTAATGCCTTCTATCTGTCAGGTAAATTTGAAGCGGCTGAGGAAACATTAACGACTGTTTGCGCAAAACCACAAGCCGACCCAATATGTTACCAGCTCCTGGCCTTGAGCCAGGCGGCGCAAAAAGACCCATCCGAAGCCAACAAAAAACATAATCAACAAGATAAAAAGGCCATCGCCACATTGCAAAAAGGACTGGAACGCTTTCCACTGGCAGGCTTGCTATATCATGAAAAGGGAAAAATTTTGTCCGTTGAGGATAAACCGGAAGATGCATTGAACGCCTGGCTGGATGGTATCAGTAAAGAGCCGGACTATGCCCCCAACTATTTTGAGGCTTCGCTTTGCTATCTCAAATCCAAAAAAGTAATGTGGGGGCTGCTCTATGGAGAGATATACCTGGATATGCAGCATGATTCCGTTGGAGATGAAAATATTAAAAATAAATTATTTGCCGGGTATAAAACAATGTTTGATGGCTTTGCTCCTGAAGAAACGCCCCATTTCGGGAAACCTCAAAGAGTAAAAACAGCAAAAAACTTTGAAGAAGCAGTGGCGGAGGTATATTCCCGGCTTACTCCAGTAATGAGCGACGGGATGAGCACGGAAAACCTTACCATGGTGCGCGTCCGTTTTCTTATGGATTGGTTTTCTACTTATGGAAACACGTATCCCTTCTCCCTTTTTTCTTACGACGATACCCTCGTGAGTTATGGCCGTTTTGACATTTGGAATGAATGGATATTCGGGAAGGCGGAAAGCGTGCCGGAATATGATGCCTGGAATACATTTCATGATGGAGCTATTACCCGCACTAGGGCCTGGCAGTCCGCGCATTTGCTGCACCCGGCGATGCAGGATAACTATAATGAGAGAAATATGGATAGGCTGTTTGAGGAGAAAAAAAATAATAAGAATTGATAGCCCTAGTAAAAATCCCATTCGAAACTTTTTGCGATAGTGAGTACATTTGGCAACGCCAAAATCAATTTCACATGCGGAGGATTTTTTTATCACTCACACTTATAGTTACTGCTATTGCCCATGCCCAACAGGTGCGGCCTGCAAGTTCAGGCAAAATATATCATGAGATAGAACAGCTCAGGCACCTCGTAAATGTGCTGTACGTGGCTGCCCACCCTGATGATGAGAATACACGCCTGCTGGCATGGTTGGTCAATGATAAGAACATTCGTACAGCCTATTTGTCACTGACGCGGGGTGATGGCGGCCAAAATATTTTGGGCAGCGAGCAGGGCGATGCGCTGGGCCTTATTCGCACCCACGAGTTGATGGAAGCCCGCAAAATAGATGGTGCCGAGCAATTTTTTTCAAGAGCTATTGATTTTGGCTTTTCCAAAAACTTTGATGAAACATTTAAGCACTGGAATGAAGATACCCTTACCAGTGACGCGGTGTGGGTAATGCGTAAATTCAGGCCCGATATAGTGATATGCCGGTTTCCGCCAAACTCGCAGGCGGGGCATGGCCAGCATGCGGTGTCAGCGATTATTGCGGCACAGGCTTTTAAAGCCGCCGGTGATAAAAACAAGTATCCGGGCCAGTTGGCTGACTATGCAGCATGGCAGCCCAAACGTTTATTATTTAACGCCTATAAGTTTGGCAGTTTCAGTACTACCAGCGAGGATATGTTTAAAATAAAAGTCGGACAGTATAACCCGGTTTTGGGTATGGGGCCGGGTGAGCTTGCCGGTCTTAGCCGCAGTGCGCATAAAAGCCAGGGAGCCGGAACGCCAAGTGTGCCGGGTATACAAACTGAGTATTTTAAGTTAGTGGATGGAACGCCTTTTTCTACATCTATTTTTGACAGCATAGACATGACCTGGGGCAGGGTAGGAAGGCCAGATATAGGTGAATACCTCAAGACCATTGCCAATGACTTCGATTTCCTGAACCCCGATGCCAGCATTCCTGCCCTGTTGGCTCTAAGAAAAAAAATTGCCGCGGTGCCGGACGATTACTGGCGCACTGAAAAACTGGGTGAACTAGACCAGGTGATACTGGACTGCAGCGGCTTTATGGCAGAGCTGTTTACAAAACAGCCGCAGGCTGTAGCAGGGGCCTCCCTGTCTTTTACCTTGCATGCAATCGCAAGAGGTAAAGAACCTGTGTACCTGAAATCAATAAACTGGCAAGGAATATCAACCCCTGAAAATATAAACATTAGCGCAGATACCCTGGTGACATTAGAATACAATATCACTATCCCGGACAACACGCCAATTACCCAACCCTATTGGTTGTCAAAAAACCACAGCGAAGGTTTATTTACTATTCCGGATACGCGCCTGTTAGGAATGCCGGAAACGCCGGATGAGCTAAATGAGGAACTTGTTATCACTATCGGTGGGCAGGATTTTAAGGTAAAGGCGCCCCTGTCTTACAAAAAACTTGACCCGGTGAAGGGCGATATTGTGGAGCAAATGCGTATAGTACCTGGTGCTACTGTCGCATTTACCAGCAACTTACTGATTACCCATCCTGACGGTTCAGTGCAGGCTGAGGTGCGCATACGTAGCTATAAAGACATAACGGATGGCTCATTGACCATAGCCGGGAACAAATCAGTTGTGGCTACATTAAACGGATTGAATATGCCTGCGGGAACCGACACAATGGTTTCTGTGGCTATTGGCTCTTCCTCCATTGCTCAGCAGGGCAGTGGCGACTTTAACCTTGTTGCGCAGCTCAGCGCGTCCGGCAAAGTATATAACCTGTCACAGCACATCATTCAATACAATCATATACCCACCGTGCAATACTTCACCGAACCTGTTGCCAAAGTATTGCGGCCTGACTGGAAATGCACGGCAAAGCGTATAGGCTATATAGAAGGGGCGGGCGACCTGGTACCTGCGTTCCTGAGGCTTGCGGGCCTCGAGGTAGATATACTCAGGGAGAGCGACCTGACTAACGCTAATAAACTCAAAAAGTATGACGCCATCATTACCGGCATAAGAGCGGTAAATGTCGAAAAAAGAATGCCTTACTGGTTGCCTGTCCTATTCCGGTATGCAGAAAATGGCGGTACGCTCATAATGCAGTATAATACACTTCAGGATCTGTCCACCACAAAGATTGGCCCATATCCTTTTACATTAACAAACGACCGCGTAACAGAGGAGGATGCAAACGTAACTTTTGTAGATCCGAAAAGCAGGCTGCTGAATTATCCCAATAAGATAACCAACGAAGATTTCAAAGAATGGGTCCAGGAGCGCGGCTTGTACTTTACGTCAAAGTGGGATGATAAATACAAGCCGTTGTTTGTGATGAATGACACCGGGGAAAAACCATTGAGCGGCAGTACACTATATGCGAAAGTGGGTAAAGGAAATTACATTTATACGGCTCTTTCCTTTTCCAGGCAACTGCCCGCAGGGAACACAGGCGCTATCCGCCTGATGATGAATATGCTCAGTGTGGGCAAATGATGAATAACCAGTATTATTTCCAAACTATTATATTAAATGCAAAAAACCGAAATGAACAATCAACTCAGCTAATCTCTAAATATCACTGACGAAATGAGGTGATTAAATCTGATTGTATTGTGTTTCCTTACTCATCCCTCAATTTGGAAAAGGTCAGTATTAGTTCTATTGAAGAGGCATATAAATACTTTATGCTAAGCACTGTTTATATTTACTCATTTATGAAGTAACCTTTTAGATTGTTCACAGTCCTTGCTAATATCCGGGTGGAGATTTGTCAAACTAACATTATTTTAATATTTTTGATATGCGAACATTATAATCTTTAGTTTTTATTTACTTATGCAAGGCTTTCTACTGTCTTTTTTGAAAACAAGGTGGTTATTATTGCTTGTGTTGCTAGTTTTTCTTTGTTTTAAAATACCCCAGTTGCGTTACCCCTTTTATATTGACGAAGGTTGGGTATATGCTCCCGCTGTTAAAACGATGGCGCTACATGGCCCGAGCCTTCTGCCAGGCTCCATCCCGCCGGATTTGTCACGCGGACATCCGTTAATGTTTCATTTTTTATGCGCGCTATGGATCAGGTGCTTCGGTTCATCTAATATTGCCATTCATTCATTTCCGCTGTTGCTTTCTGTGATCTTTCTTATTGTATTATTCGAATGTTGTTTGCGGCTTTTTGGCCACAAGGCAGCCGTGCTTTTATTGTTGCTTGTTACAACGCGGGTCATTTTTTTCGTGCAATCTACATTTGTGTACCCGGAAATAATGCTGGCCATGTTTGCTTTTTTAAGTTTGTATTGTTATTGTAAGGATTACCTGCTATTAACCTCGCTAATGCTTTTTATGCTTTTTTTCACCAAGGAAGGGGGGCTTGTTTTTGGCGCGGTAATTGGGGTTGATGCCCTTGTTGCTATATTCCGCAGGAGCGAAAACGTCAGGCGGCGCTGGCTTCGGTTGGCCGCAGTGCTTGCTCCCGCGTGTCTTATTGGCCTCTTCTTTGTGCTTCAGAACGCAAAGTTTGGATGGTATGTTCTGCCGGAGCACACCGATATGATTAAACCCGACTGGAATGCTTATTACATAATGTTCAAAAGTGGTCTGTACTGGGCATTCAGGGGCGATAATGCAATGTATGTCCTCGTATTTTTTATCATACTGCTTTCTTTAGTACCTGCATTGAAATTTAAAAATATCCGTTACCTGTTTTTAATCCCGCCGGCTTTCATTGTATATGCTCAGGCTGAAATGTTTCCAACAAAAGCTGATGGAGGTGTAATATGGATGCTTTTATACATTTTGTTTTTTACGGTTCCCGTCTATTATGTCTTGCAGCTTAATAAAACTTTGGATGAATCCGCCCAGAGGTTTGTCCTTCTCCTCGGAATTTGTGTTGTGGCTTTCTTGTTTTATTCTTCACTCACCCGGATTGCCTATCGATACCTGCTGGTTGACATTATATTTGTTTTGATTTTCCTGGCACTTTGCACAAGTACATATGTTACTACCGGGGGTAAAAATCTTTTTTATTTTGCAATATGTTGTATCGCGCTCATAGGAGCTTATGGGTTTTATTCAAACGACCGAGTCGAAGATACACAACTCGGGGCATTCAAGGTAATGAACGTTCAGATGCAGGAACTTGCTTATCTCGAAAAAGAAAATGCATATAACAAAGAAATTGCATATGGATGTGGGTATGAATGTGGGCCATTCACAGATACCCTGGAAGGATTTTTGAGTTCCGGCCGCTCATTCACACGCATGGAGCGTTTCCCGGTTGGGCCACATACTGAATATGCCATTTTTGGCAATAGATGTGGCGTTGGAGATGACTATACGCGTATGCTTACAAATCCTGATTTCCAGACAGTGTATAAAGTCAGGGATGGTGAAATATGGGCTGAGATATTCAAAAGAAAATATAATCAAGCTAAGTAAATCATTCTTTTTTGTCAAAAATTTCTTAGCGCTCGTATAATTTTGTAGGTTTAAATAAAATTTAGTCTTGAAGTTTATTTTCTAAAAAAATTAAATGTCTACTTATGGACGAACTTGGCGCAGGTATGGGTTGGAAACCGCGCAACACAATATAATATACTTTATATTATAATGAGAACTATTATAATGAGAAGTTAGCTACAAGTCATAAGGCTAACATTAAAAACTGAATTACAAAAAGCGTTGGGTACTACAAATAACGGATACCAGACTTATGACTTTTTTTGTGTCAGAATTTAACCGGGAAGGGGTATATAGTCTGTCAAACAAACGTAACAGGGCCAAATTCTGCTTGTGCTGTTCATGAACATGATGAAAGTATCTTAACTAAATCGAAATTAAGCTCACAAATTTATCCACTGCGAAATACCAGTAAACTCCTTAGAACCAGATCATACTCCAATGAGCGCTCCCCGCAAAATCCACTGGCTTAGCTGGTACATAGCAGTAGTAGCTGTATTAACACTGCAGATTATAATATATTACTATTTTACCCGCTACTGGAAATAATCGCTATTGACCGGATGGTGTTAGTTATTTGAGGTGATCGTGCCGTATTCCAAACACAACTGAGAAGCACGAATCCTCTTCATCATACCCAAAGGCAATAGCAGGGGCAGTCTTACTTTGATCGTAGTTCAAGGTGTCAATTTTTTTTTGTCGATAGCCCATCTCCGTCAAGCAACTGGAAAATTTTGGCAATAGGTAAGCGGTGTTACTTCCCAATGCAATATGAAACTCGTAATATCTGATTGTCACTTTATTATATGGTGAATCAATATTTTCTTGACACCTTTTAATATAATAAGCAATCTCCCTTTTAGTCTGATCTCTATCAAACTTTTCTGAATCATTTTTCTGCACCCGGTTATTTGTGTACCCCGATTTTGTTTGTGCAAAGGCGTAAGAATTCACAAAAAGAAAGGCAAATAATAGAAACTGAATTTTCATACAATTTTTTTTGTAAACATAGAAAAAATATTGAAGTGGAATAAATCTAGTGCTGTTGTCACAGTTGTTATTTCTGCACTAACACTGGGTTGCCTGGACTATGCCCAATTGTATTGTTGATCAATTTGATCTGCATATTCCTTGCCATTGGCTTTATTTTGTGAAATCCATTAACAGGTTAATTCTATAGATTGTTTTATATTTCCGGTTCATCAGCACCGGAAATGAGCGCGCTCGACTGGATTGTATTATTACTCACCCTCACCACCATGATTGCTTATGGCGTGTTCAAAGGCCGTGGTCAATCCGGTGCACAATCTTACCTGCTGGCCGATAAACAAATGCCCTGGTATGTAGTGCTGCTGGGTATTATGGCCACACAGGCCAGTGCTATTACGTTCTTATCAGCGCCGGGCCAGGCTTACACAGACGGAATGCGTTTTGTGCAATACTACTTCGGCCTGCCGCTTGCCATGATTGTCATTTGCGTCACTTTTATTCCCATTTTCAGGCGGCTAAATGTATATACCGCTTATGAATACCTCGAGCAGCGCTTCGACAAAAAGACGAGAATGCTCACCTCCCTGCTGTTCCTTTTATCCCGCGGCTTGTCCACGGGCATTAGTATTTATGCTCCTGCTATTATCCTGTCTTCTATCCTTGGCTGGAACATTTATCTCACCAACATTATTATGGGTGGGCTGCTCATCATCTACACATATACGGGCGGTGCAAAGGCGGTAGCCCATACCCAAAAACTGCAATTTCTCATTATACTGGCGTCCATGGGCATCGCGGGCTACCTCGTCGTGCATCAATTGCCGCAAGGAGTCGGCATAAGCGATGCATTGTACATAGCCGGAAAGTCAGGCAAACTAAATGTAATCACAACGAAGTTTGACTGGAAGGATAAGTACAATATTTGGAGCGGGCTGATAGGCGGCTTCTTTCTTTCCTTATCTTATTTCGGTACAGACCAAAGCCAGGTCGGCAGATACATAACCGGGAAAAACGAACGGGAAAGCAAACTCGGGCTGCTGCTCAACGGCCTCATAAAAATACCTATGCAGTTTGCCATACTCCTGATTGGCGCGCTGGTATTTGCTTTCTATAGTTTTCATCCTGCCCCGTTATACTTCAACAGCGGCGCGTATAATGCTCTGAAGGCGCAGGACTCGCAAAGCGTGGCGGCTACTGAATTGCGCTATCAGCAATTGCATACTCTTTATGAATCGCAGGCAATAATGATCACCCGGCAAAGAAAGGAAAACAACGAGCCTGCCCTGAGGAACCGAAGGGATCATCTTACAGCATCTGTTCAGCAATTCAGGCAAACGCAACAGCAAATACAAAACCTGCGCGATAGCGTTTCCAATAAAATAGCGGCACAAAAATACAGCCCTGATAAAAACGATACTAACTATATCTTCCTTTACTTCGTAAAAAATGCACTGCCGAAAGGCATAGTAGGCTTGCTATTCGCGGTGATCATACTGGCGTCCTGGGGCTCTATATCTGCCGCGCTGAATTCGCTTACCGCATCTTCACTCATGGATGTGCAAATGATGGGGAGAAAGAAAATGACAGAAAAACAAGAGCTCGGTTATGGCCGGCTGCATACACTTGTGTGGGGGATATTCTGTATTTGCGTAGCCATGTTTGCTGCGAGATTAGGTTCATTAATAGAAGCCGTAAATATTTTAGGGTCTCTTTTCTACGGGACAATACTTGGCATATTTCTGGTAGCATTCTACGTAAAGAAAGCCAGGGGGAATATTGTATTTACAGCGGCAATCATAGCCGAAATAAGTGTCGTGGCCATTTATCTTGCAGACATTGTTTCCTTCCTTTGGCTGAATGTAATTGGTGCGCTGGTAGTGGTGATAGTTTCTCTTTTAGGTTATTTGAAGAGAGAATAAACACATTAAAGTTGCGGAGCTCACGTTATTATATTATAATTAAATTGAATTTTATTTTCAGTCTAAGTGCCCTGAGGTGAAAACAGCTTGTTGGCACGGTTTTACAACATTCTGTAAATATTTTAAATTCTAAAAGGCGCATTATGAAAAACTTGTGTTTATTGCTCATCGCTATATTTATTTTTTCGCTTGGTAGTTGTGAGATAATAGGTGGCATTTTTAAAGCAAGGGTAGGAGTAGGTGTAATTTTGGTTGTTTTGGTAGCAGCATTAATTATATTTTTGATATCCAAAGCTTCTGGCGGCAAACAAGTAGGTAGATCACTCGATAAAATATATTCATGTGTCATTTTAGACAACCATTAAGAGATATCTACGGCGAGGTAAAAACGAAAAAAATGTCTGCAGCCTCGGTCAGAGTGCAGAAGTTATTTTGTCAACTTGCGGACGGAAATTCAATGAGGACTTATCGCAGATTTATCCCCAGCTTACACTCATGAGCAGTGAGTCGCATCCTGAAAATTTTGGAGCCATAATTGAAAAACGACATATATGAAAGAATCTAAAAAATGCTTAATTATTGATGATGACCTGGACGATCAGGAGATCTTCCTGATGTGTGTGAAGAAAATTAGCAATGAAATTAACTGCATTACGGCAAATGATGGAGTCGAAGCGGTATCCATGTTAATGTCGAATACTGAATATATACCGGACTATATTTTTATTGATGTCAATATGCCGAAATTGAACGGCATAGATTGCTTAAAAATCTTGAAAAATATTCAACGTTTGAAATACGCTAAAATTTTTATGTATTCCACTACTTCCGAAAGAACTGTATTAGCAAAAAGCAAAGAATTTGGAGCGGACGATTTCATTATTAAACCCTCTTCAACCTCGGAATTGAAAGAAAAATTGTCTATAATATTTGAAATAGTTTCAGAAATAAAATAATAACCAGTTAATATATGGCAATGGGTCAACTCAAATTAGCTTCAAATACCTTTTCAGGCAGAAACGATATTTACCAGAAAATGATAGAAGAAATTCAGGACTATGCCATAATTTTTCTGGATAAGGACGGAATAATTCAAAATTGGAATAAAGGGGCAGAAAAAATTAAGCAGTATGCTGAAAAAGAAATCGTCGGTAAACATTTTAGTATCTTTTATTTACCCGACGATATTGCCAGTAATTTACCCCAAAAGCTACTGAATGAGGCCAGGGAGAATGGCCGGGCTGCACAGGAGGGATGGCGAAAAAGAAAAGATGGTTCAAAGTTCTGGGGAAGTATTACCATTACTGCCATACATGACGAAGACTATAACGTTATCGGTTATTGCAAAGTAACCCGGGATTTGACAGAAAAGAAAATTGCTGAAGATGCGCTGCGAATGAGCGAAGAACGATATCACCAGATGATCGCGGAAGTGCAGGACTACGCAATTATTCTATTGAATGAGCAGGGCATTATCCAAAATTGGAATGCCGGCGCAGAGAATATTAAAGGATATCGCGGGGATGAGGTCATCGGAAAAAACTTCGAGCTATTTTACACCAAAGAAGATCGTGAAGGTGGCTTGCCGGTTAGGCTGCTGAATAAGGCAAGAGAAAATGGTAAAGCAGTTCACGAAGGGTGGCGGGTTAGGAAAAACGGCACAAAATTTTGGGGAACCATCGTAATCACAGCCTTGCATAACAAAGACGGTAATATAATTGGGTTTTCAAAGGTTACCCGTGATCTCACACAGCAGAAAATCGCTGAAGAAAAACTGGCAACCTATACCTCAGAACTGGAAATACAAAATGGTGAATTAGAGCAATTTGCGTTTGTGGCCTCCCATGATCTCCAGGAGCCGCTCCGGAAGATCCAAATATTCTCCGAGCTAATACAGGAGAATTATGAAAACAAGGACTTTGTAAAGAAATATTTTGAGAAATTAAATTGGTCGGCTAAACGAATGGGAGCACTCATTAAGTCACTATTGGACTATAGTCGGTTAGCTAAAGACAACGACCGGGATAGTTTAACAATTGAAATAGATTTAAATTCAATCGCCAATGAAGTACTGCAGGATTTTGAGCTATTGATTGACGAGAAAAAGGCGGTTGTCATCATCGAAAATCTACCGGTTGTATCAGGGAACCAAATGCAGTTAGGGCAATTATTTTCCAATCTTATCAGTAATTCTTTAAAATTCAGCGAGTTAAGCCCTGTCATTAAACTATCGGCCACCATTGTTAGAAAAGACCAAATTCCCGATCCACCAAAAATGCTGGCTGACAGCAAATACCATCAAATCATTTTTGAGGACAATGGAATAGGGTTTGAAGAACAATATAATAAAATAATTTTCTCGCTATTCCAAAGGCTGCACGGAAAGAAGGATTATGCGGGAACAGGCATTGGCTTGGCATTATGTAAAAAAATTGTCGAGAATCACAACGGTTTGATCACCGCCACCAGTGATTTCGGTAAAGGGGCTACATTTAATGTGTATCTACCCGTGCAGCCATAGGCTATATGTCGCCCTGTTCACCAATTCAAAATTGTTCAGCTTGAAGTCAATTGGCTTCGTGGATTCCGGGTGTTAAGCCATGATTTGGCCAGCTTTTAGGCTGCGGCAGTAAGGGGCGGCTGATTAAGATTATCGTTTCTGCCAGCGGTTTCAATCATTTTTTTGGCCGCATTCCGGGCAATTTCTTCATTGTCAGCTTTTATCATGGCGTAAACGATCCGGCCGTGGTATTCGTAATAGTATTCGGTATCATGGTCAAATCGTTGATCAACTTTTCGGCACCCGGATATTTCGTTATTGACAAATGTTATCTTGTAGATTCCCATATTTTCGATTTTATTGCGTTCACATCCTTTAGGTCTTATAAAGGATCGTGCCACCAACAAATCATGTTGGTGGACGGCAATTACAAAAATCAGGAAAGTCCGATTATGCAGCGGCAGCGAGATGCTGCTCGCCAGGCATCTCTTTTTCCTTGCTTTTAATAAACTCAAGGTTTGCACGCACTAATACCTCATCACTGGCCACAAGGCCGCCTGTTTCAGTTAGCTGGTTCCAGTTAAGCCCGTAATCTTTACGGTTCAGCCTCCCTTCCGCCATAAAGCCCGATCGCATATTTCCCCAAGGATCTTTTACGGTACCGCCGTACGTTACATCGAGCGTCACCGGCTTGGTGACCCCATGCATTGTCAGGTTGCCATAGAGACGGTATTTTTCAGCCCCTGTTTTTTCAAGCCTCGCCCCGGCTAATTGTATTTGCGGAAAGCGCTCCATATCAAAGAAATCTGCTGATTTAAGGTGGCCGTCTCGCTGTGCGTTGTTGGTGTCTATTGAGTCGATATCGGCAGTAAAATCAATATTTGATGTCGTAAAGTCGTCGCCATCAACTTCTGCCGTGGCGTCAAATTTTCTAAAATGGCCAACCACATTACTAATCATCATATGGCGTATCTGAAACTCCAATTCGGAGTGTGAAGGTTCTAACTTCCATTTAGTAGTTTCCATATCTCACGTTTTTATCTTCAATCTTCATACACTTTTAAATAAAAACCAAACCATAAAAGCTCTTAGATTCTAAAAAAAATGATAAAATTCATTTCATTAAAACAAGCTAATCATTTAGCCCGGTTTCATATGATATGGAGGAGACACCGAAGGGGTGGTCATGGCAGCAACCGTTTAACTGCCCAACTTCATCAATTTTAACTTTTATGATTTTCGTAAAACGGTGAAAGCGCACTCATTTTATTATATTTGTCCCTTTTGAACAATTAGCGGATGCGTAGCATTTTTATTAAGGAAATAAATTCATTTTTTAGCTCTATTGTCGGATACGTAGCGCTTTTGGTGTTTTTGGTTGCCTGCGGCCTTTTTCTTTGGATCATACCGGAAAACAGTATCCTCGGTTATGGCTACGCCTCTATGGACCGCTTCTTTGCTTTAGCGCCCTGGTTGCTCCTGCTGTTGGTGCCGGCGGTTACTATGCGTTCACTATCCGATGAATTCCGAACGGGCACTATTGAATGGCTTTCAACTAAACCTCTTACTGACCTCGATATTATTATGGGAAAATATCTTGCGTCTATCGCGCTTATTATATTTGCATTGTTGCCTACCCTTATTTATGTATATACCATCAGCAATCTTTCGCTGCCTGACATTAACCTGGATTCCGGGGCTATCATTGGTTCCTATATCGGGCTGTTTTTCCTGGCGGCTACATTTGCCGCTGTAGGTGTTTTTTGCTCGTCTCTTACGGCCAATCAAGTGGTAGGATTCCTTATTGCACTGCTTTCCTGCTATCTTTTATATACCGGGTTTGAGCAACTGAGCAAACTGCCCAAATTCGCTGATGGCATAGATTACTACCTAAGCATGATAGGTATGGAATTTCATTATAATTCTATCAGCCGTGGGTTTGTTGACTCACGCGACGTGGTTTACTTTTTGTCAATAATTATATTTTTTATATCTCTTACCCGTTTTTCGCTGAGCAGCCGTACTAAAGGCACAGCGTGAAGTGGTTAAGAAAGCTGGCGTATGGCTAACAAAACAACTAATAAAAACCAACGGTTAACACAGGCAAGGGTTCGCATTGTCATCATGGCTGCCATATTGATCTGCATCAATGTGCTGGCCTCTTACTTCCATTCCGGGCTTGACCTTACGAGGGAAAAGAGATTTACCTTATCTCCGGCCACAGTTAAGCTGCTCCGTAATATGCCGGAAGTGGCGGTTGTTGATGTTTATCTGCAAGGGAAATTCCCGGCTGAGCTACAGCGCCTCCAGGAAGCTGTGCGCGAGCGCCTGAGGTCATTTAAGGATATTGCCGGGAATAAGATCATTTTTCATTTTACTGATCCCCTTGAAGGAAAATCGGAAAGCGAACAAAAACAAATTGCCCATGATTTGGACGAAAAGGGTATGCGGCTCATGGAACTGAAAGACCCCGATGAAGAGGGCTATTCCATGAAAGTTTTCCTGCCGTATGCGCTGTTGCATTATAATGGCAAGGAGGCCGCCATAATGCTCCTGGAAAATCCTCCCGCTAAAACAGAGGCCGAGAAGATCAGTTATGCCGAGGCGGCACTGGAATATAAATTTGCGAGCGCCATTAACCAGCTAAGCAGGTCTGCGAAACCACGTATCGCTTACATCGTCGGCAACAACGAAGCAGAGGGGATTAAGACAATTGATATGCTGTATAATACGTTGCCAAATTATTATCACCTCGATACAGTCGACCTTGCGCATTCCCTCAGTATTTCTTCCGCATATGAGGCAGCCCTGATAATTGAGCCCACCATACCATTCACCCCGCCTCAAAAACTAAAGATCGATCAATACATCATGCGTGGCGGCAGGGTAATCTGGAATGTAAATTCACTAAAAGCATCCCTGGATAGTCTTATCAATTCGCCGCAATTTATTGCGATGGAATATGGATTGAACCTTGATGACATTCTCTTTAAATATGGCGTTCGCATTAATAATGACCTTATCGAAGACATGCAGAATGTTCCTTTGCCCAGAACATCGAATGGCGGTTCCCCTGAATTATTTCCCTGGATATATTTCCCTAAATTAAACCCAATTTCCGATAACCCTATCGTTAAGAACATGGATTTTGTCATGAGTGGGTTTTCCAATAGTATTGATACTTTGAAGGACCCGGGCATAAAAAAAACCATATTGCTTGAGTCATCCAAATACAGCCGCACAGCGTCGTCTCCCGTACGCGTGAGCCTCGGGATGATGAATTATCCGCTGAAAAATGAAATGTTCAACAAACCTTATCGCCCGGTAGCCGTACTGCTGGAAGGGAAATTTCATTCCGTATATCAAAACCTGTTGGCTCCTTCATACCTGCGTTTGTTGGATTCTTTGAAACAGCCTTTTAAGCCGGTTTGTGAAAGAGACAACAAAATGATCGTTATATCAGCGGGGGAAATTTTCAGCAATGGTTATACCGCAAAAGATGGAGTACTGCCGATTGGCTATTATGAATACACAGGTGAGTTTTTTGCCAATAAAAACTTCCTGCTGAATTGCCTGGAATATCTTACTGATAGTTCGGGTATACTGGAGGCGCGGGCTAAAGAAGTTAAACTAAGGCTGTTGGATACAGGCAGGGCAAAAGATGAAAAAACAACCTGGCAGATCGTGAATGTTGGCATTCCCATCGCTATGGTATTAGTGTTTGCTTCGTGTTACTTTTTCTTCAGGAAACGCAGGTATGAGATAAAACTAAACACAACTAAATCCTGACCAGAAAATGCGTAAAACATTCTTATATCTCGCTATACTCGCCATTCTAGGTTTTGGCATTTATTATTTTTTGTTTAGTAATAACGATAGTCCTTATAGCCTTACAGAGGCGGGCTTTACGGTAAAAGATACGGCATCCATTGGCAGGATATACATTGTAGCCAGCGATGGCGATGCTATTTTATTGGATCGCACCGATACCGGATGGATCGTGAACAAAAAATACAGAGCGCTTCCAAGCACGTTGAATTTATTGCTGACTACGCTGGTCCAGCAGACAGCTCTGTACCCGGTTACGAAACCTGCTTATAATGCTGTGGTGAAAAATATGGCCACAGATGGGATAAAGGTAGAGCTCTATGGGCGAGACGGAAAGAAAATGAAAGTGTTTTATGTGGGTGGAGCTGCTGTTAATAATTCGGGAACTAATATGCTGATGGACGGCGCACGCATGCCCTATGTAGTTCAGGTAGCCGGGTTCACTGGCTATGTAACGCCCCGTTACAGTACTAACCTGAAAGACTGGCGTGATCGTACCATCTTCAATATGCCACCGGAAGAAATAAAAACTGTTTCCGTGCAATATGCTGACAAGCCAGTCAACTCTTTTGTTTTGATCAATAATAATAATAACATTCAGGTTGACGCAGATACTAACATTTCGAGACACCTGGATACACTGAATACCAGAAGAGCCCACTTGTATTTAAAATACTTCACGGACGTAAATTGCGAAGGCTTCCTGAATGGGATCGAGGGAATGGATTCTACGTTAAATGCATCTCATAAGCATTCTTTTATTGACTTAACTGGCATTCATGGACAGCATCAGCATGTTGACATATACTGGATGGCTATTAACAAGCGGAGTAAAAACCAGACAGAATCAGATCCCGAAATACCCGATGAATATGATGCCGACCGTCTGTATGCAGTGATTAATAATAATAGGGACACGGTAATGATTCAGCAATATGCTTTTAGACAAATATTCCGCAAGGCGTTTGAGTTTTACCAGAAAGATAATGCAGCGCCCATGCAGCAACCTAATTACAGGCAGCCTAAAAATGTAATGGTACATAAGAATCAGTAGAGATCAGATATTTGCCTATAAAAATCCTGCTTAGAATATTACATTTGAGGCGATAATGAAGCAAGACCTCTTCCGCAAAAAAACGCTGGATCATATAAATAAAGAAGTGGCTGATGGCCTCATTTCAGGGCATGGCTACAGTATGCAGAAAGTGCTTACGGTGCGCGATCTCACCTTCATGGGCATTGCCGCTATTGTCGGTGCTGGTATTTTTTCCACCATAGGCAAGGCTAGCTTCGATGGGGGGCCGGGCATCATCTTGTTGTTTATTTTTATATCCATAGCGTGTGGGTTTTCGGCAATATGCTATGCAGAGTTTGCCAGCATGGTGCCGGTATCAGGCAGCGCCTATACCTATTCCTATGTGGCGTTTGGAGAGCTTATTGCCTGGATCATAGGGTGGGACCTGCTTATGGAATACGCCATTGGCAATATAGCCGTAGCCATATCATGGAGCGACTATTTTACGGCATTAGTCAATAGTATCCGTATTGGCAGTTTTCATGCCCATATCCCTGAATATCTTGCCACGGACTACTGGACAGCCAAAGACAGCCTTACCGATGCAGCAAAACTGGCTTGGGCAAATGCGCCTGCGTTTGGCAGTGTTAAGTTCATCTGCAATCTGCCAGCCTTTTTCATCACTTTTATTATAACCTGGATCATTTATATAGGCATCAAAGAATCGCGGCGCAGCACCAACATAATGGTGATGCTGAAAATAGCGATCATACTGTTAGTAATGATAGCGGGCTGTTTCTACGTAAACACCAGCAACTGGACGCCCTTCCTGCCCAATGGTATAGGAGGGGTCTTAACCGGCACATCGGCCGTTTTCTTCTCCTATATCGGGTTTGATGCAATATCCACAACAGCGGAGGAATGCAGAAATCCGCAGCGCGACCTCCCTAAAGCCATGTTCTATTCGCTCATTATTTGCACGGTCGTATACATACTCGTGGCGCTGGTACTCACAGGCATGACCAGCTATAAGAACCTGAATGTTGGCGATCCGCTCGCCTATGTATTCGCTACTATGAATAGTAAATGGGCCAACTGGATTGCAGGCGTCATATCTATCAGCGCGGTAATTGCCACGGCAAGTGTACTGCTTGTTTTTCAGCTGGGCCAGCCACGCATTTGGATGAGCATGAGCCGCGATGGGCTGCTGCCGCCTATATTTGCGAAGCTGCATCCAAAATACAAAACACCTTCTTTCTCTACCATTCTTACCGGGTTAATAGTGGGTATCCCCGCACTCTTCCTCAACCTGAGCGTAGTCGTGGACCTGACCAGTGTCGGCACTTTGTTTGCCTTTGTACTCGTTTGTGGAGGTATTCTAAAATTGCAAAATGATAAAGGAAGACTGCAAAGCAAATTCAAAACGCCTTACCTGAATGGTAAATGGATAGTGCCCGCTATGTTTGTTGTGTCTGTTGTGTTGTTTGAAAAGTATTATCCCGGAGGGTTCAGGGGCTATATGAACTTTGCTGACGCCAAAGGCAATGTCACCTGGGACGTTATTCGCACTAAAGTGCCTTTCTTTTTATTCGGTATTACCTTTATTATCACCACCGTTTTGTCATTTATTAAAAACTATTCACTCATACCCGTGATGGGATTTTTATGCTGCACCTACCTGCTTTCAGAATCCGGTACTACCAACTGGGAGCGGTTCTTAATATGGCTGGTTGTAGGTATGTGTGTTTACTTTATCTATGGATATAAAAATAGCAGGCTTGGAAAGAGTGGGGGGGCTGGTAAAAACTAAACAAGATAAACCTATCCACGTAAGTATTTCAGAGAAGAACGACAATGATAATAATGCTGATTTCGCTGATTATGAGGACGTTTGAAAGCCCATTCGCAGGCTAATGATTAAAAATAGTAGACCTCCCAATTAAGTCATTGAGCAATTAAGCCATTGCGCCATTAACTAAACTACTCCCCTTTATTTTCTTCCTGGTCCTCATGTAAGTCGCCGCCCAGGCTGTAGTAGTTATTTTCTTCATCTTCTTCGCCTATCAGCTCATCGGCATCGTCAGCGCCGCTGCCCGGCACATCAAGATCCTCACCGGTCATATCTTCATCCAGGCTGCTTTCTTCATTCAGCGGGTCTCCGTCTTCGTCCACGCTGTCTAGTGAAGCATTTTGAATATTCGCATTATCCGTGCTATCCATATTCTCTTCGGCAGCATCCAGTAACCTCAGGTCATCTTTAGTCACATTGGCGTCCGCATCACCTTCGGAACCTGCAGCCGCTCCACGGCCATTTTGCTGGCTTGTTTTATGAGTTGTGTTAGTGTACTCTTCGGCTAAGGGTTGCTCACCATTGTTATTCCCGCTTTTGGTAATGTCCTCGCTGGCGGGATAATGTGGGTAACCGGGGTACTTTTCATTATTATTGTTCTTTTCCATAACGGATTATTTTAATTACAAACCTACAAATAAGGTGCCATGAAAAAAATGATATTGGTCAACTATAATTTAGGCAGTTTTCCACCCGGGTACTGCCCCCAATTAATGTTCTTACCTAATGTGCCCCGCAATCGCTGCCAGAACGTTTCATTATCCGAAATGGAAACGAAATTCTGAGGGGCTTTTGCCGGAGCAGGGTCAATTATTGGGCTCAGTTGATTATAATGTGCAACGGAATCACTGATAAATGGAATATGATAAATGTGCGTACCAAAACGTTTGCGGGTAAAACTACGTAGCAGTGATGATTGAAACGGATCTGTCGCCAGGCCTATAGATTTAAAACCATGTTTCCCCGCCATAATGTAGGAGTAGTAGACGTTTTCAGTGCTGTGCCTGGCTTTTGTTTCACAAAATATGTGCGCTCTTGGTATGCCTAGTTGCTCGGCATACAGGCCCATAATGATGCCCTCATAATACGGGCTGTATACTGATGACCCCGAATAAATAATGTTTTTGGCATAGCCATTTTTGTAAAGGATATAGGACCAGATCACCCTTGCTTTCATTACTGAATCCCAGGCGCCATTCCGGAAAGGAACCCCGGGTACTATGATCACATCCAGGGGCTTTACGCGATTTACGATTTCCAGGTCTTTTTTCGGTCTTTTTTTATAAGAGATGCACCCGATTATTTGTATTGCTGCTGTAATAAATGCCAGCATAATTATTGTGGTTTTAAGAAGGTTTTTCAATTGCGCCGTTTTTTTACTGATAAATATATAAAAACCACACCAATATTGAATATTCAGCGTCTTTGCGATCTTTGTGTGAATTGGCGATACAGCATTTTCATGCTGATTAGCGGGCGAAAGCGAAAAACCATGATCATAAGTATATTAATAATAGTCGGACTTACGCTCTTAGTATTCGTTTTTTTACAGCAACCGATGTTTGGGAAACTGCCTTTGGGCGACCGATTGGAACGAATCAAAAGATCACCAAACTATAAGAACGGCAGTTTCCAAAATGTCAGCCCAACGCCTGGTCTCACTGAAGGTGCTAACTTTTTCTCAGCTCTGAGAGAAATCATGTTTGGTGCAAGCAAACGCCGCAAACCGGCGGGCATTATCCCCTCGCAAAAAACGGGCTTACTTTCACTGCCACCAGGTAAAGATATGTTGGTATGGTTTGGGCATTCTTCTTATTTCATACAGCTTGATGGGAAGAAAATTTTGGTTGACCCGGTATTTAGCGGGGCCGCGTCTCCCATAAAATCTACCACACGGAGCTTCGCCGGCAGTGACATATATAGTGTTGATGATATGCCCGAAATGGATTACCTCTTTATCTCCCATGACCACTGGGATCACCTGGATTACGAAACGATAATAAAATTGAAGCCAAAGATCAGGAAGGTGATATGCGCCATTGGGGTAGGGGCGCATCTTGAATTTTGGGGTTATGATAAAAACATCATCATAGAAAAAGACTGGAACGAAGAAGTCATTCTGGATAAAGGATTTATCGTGAACACCACGACTGCGCGGCATTTTTCCGGCAGGGGATTGAGGAGGAATAAATCTATATGGTTATCCTTCGCATTGCGAACGCCAACCATGAATATATTCATTGGCGGGGATTCAGGCTATGATGTTCACTTTGAAGCCATAGGCAATAAATACGGGCCTTTTGACCTTGCAATTCTGGAATGTGGACAATATGACAAAAGCTGGAAGTACATTCATATGATGCCGGAAGAAGTAGTAAAAGCTGCATTGGAACTGAAGGCCAAACGCCTCATGCCGGTTCATTGGGCGAAATTCGCGTTGGCTAACCACGCATGGGATGACTCGGTTGTCCGGGTGACGGCCAGCGCTAAACAGCAAAATGTCACCCTGGTGACGCCTATGATCGGTGAAGAAGTAAACTTAAAAAATGAAACTAAGGCTTATCATGCGTGGTGGGCAGGTGTTAAGTAATGCCGTGAATACGTAATCATTAATGTGGTCATTTCACAGGGATGCAAATACAATAATTATTGAGAATTTACAGGTCTTATTGCGTTCTTTAATTGGTATCTATGGTGAAATTTAGGAAAACGTTAAAAAAGCGCCCGATGATCAGATGTTAATTTTTTTGGCATAATTTCACGTATATTTTTCACTGTAGATGCATCGCATTTTTACGCTGTTTTTATTATTAATTGTAACATCTGCGTCCGCCCAGGACAAGGATAAACTTTTTGGCACGAGTGAAAAACCTGAGCCCAAACATGGTTTTATTTTAGCTGGCAATGGTGATTTTGATGTACCTGGTGGGGATATTGCCAAAGAATTTGGCCTTAGCTACCGCCTCGGCGCTGCCGTACTGTACAAAACAACAAAGAACTGGGTATTTGGGCTTAAATGCGATTTCATGTTAGGCAATGTGGTCCGACAGGATTCACTGATGATCAATATCCGTGACAGATATTCTACCGCCGACAATACGCATGTCTATGAGTTTATCAATAATAATGGCGAAAGAGAGGGGGTGCCGATATATGAGCGGGGCTACATGATAGGCCTTCAGGCGGGTAAAATAATATCGCTAAACCCAAGGCGTCCGGATAACGGAATTGTACTGCTCACCTCAGTGGGTTTTATACAATATAAGATTGATATTTACAATGACAATAAAGATATCCCCGAGTTGCAGGGCGCCTATCTGAAAGGCTATGATCGGCTTACTAATGGTTCCTTTTTAGAAGAATATGTCGGCTATATATATTTTGCCAAAAACAAGCTGCTTAATTTTACCCTTGGGCTTGATGGATTGGTTGGCTTTACCCGGGACCGTCGAAGCTATTTGTATGATGTGATGCGTACTGATAATGCGCAGCGCGTAGATTTTCTGTTCGGGTTAAGGGGTGGATGGTTCATTCCCATATTTAAACGCAAATCAGAAGAGCTCCTGTTTGAATAATTTTCAATGGCAGGAAGGCATAGTTCTTTACAGAATTTTTCTATTACTTTTGCCACATGCGTTTGTTTTTTGCTATTATTATAATCTATTCGCTATCAGCTATTCATGCTAATGCCCAGCAAGGCATTAACCTGGATAATGTATGGTCGTTGGAGCGATGTGTGCAATATGCTATAAATCATAATATTTCCATTAAGCAAGATTCACTTACAGCCCGCCTGGCCAGGTACACCTTAAAACAAAGTGAGTGGTCACAGCTACCTGTGCTTAGCGCTAATGGCAGTTATGGAAGCAGCCTGGGCCGCTCAATTAATCCTACGACCAACCAGTTTGTTGATGGTGATTATAACTTTCTCAGTGCCAGTGGCAATGGCAATTTGCTCCTGTTCGGTTGGCTAACCGTTCGCAATACAATCGCAAAAAACAGGTATATGCTCCAGGCTTCGATGGCCGACCTTGACCAGGTTAAGGATGATGTATCCCTTAACGTGGCCAACGACTTCCTCGCTGCGTTGCTGGCGCAGGAGCAAATAAATGTTAGTCGTAACCAGGTGGACGTTTCCAAAGCACAATTGGATCAGACAAGGATATTTGCCGAAGCAGGCAGGCTCCCGGAACTAAATGTAGCGCAACTGGAATCTCAACTCGCCACTGACAGCGCAAACCTTATAAACGCAATTGCCAATTATACCTCAGCATTACTGGACCTTAAATCATTGCTCAACCTTGATTTCAACGAGCCCTTTTCCATAAAAGTTCCTGATGTGGAAGTGGGGGAGCAGTTGATGGTTTCAAGTATGCAGCCGGAGGATATTTACCAGAAAGCCAGGTTGCATTTCGGTTCCATAAAAGGTAGTGAACTGCGTGTCTCGGCCGCTGAAAAAAATGTTAACGCCGCTAAAGGTAATTTGTACCCCCAACTAAGCCTTGCATACCAGGTAGGCACCAACTTTGCAAGCAATTACCAGCAGGTATCCGGGTATAGTGATACGATGTCAGGCCTTACCCCTTATTATTCTTTGAATAACAATGTTCGTAGCTATAATATTTATGAAACCGGCGCGCTGCCTGTCTTGACTACTACCCCTTTTGGGTCGCAGCTTAGTAACAACTTCCGCCAGTCTGTATTTTTAAGCCTTAATATTCCTATACTCAATGGGTGGATGTCACAATATTCAGTTCGCCAGGCTAAGATAAACCTTGCACAGCAACAGCTCAGCGAATATAACGCAGAGCTCACCCTGAAGCAGAATGTGTTTAAAGCCCACAATAACGCACTCAACAGCATTCAAAAGTACAATGCAGCCAAACGCGCTGCTGATGCCGCGCAACGTGCGTTGGATTTTGCGAAGAAGCGATACGATCTTGGCCTGACCAGCACCGTTGACCTGCTGGTAACACAGAATACTGCTTTTGCAGCCTCTTCAAACCTGGTTGGTGCAAAATACGACCTTATTTTTAAGCTGAAAGTAATAGACTACTACCTGGGCAAGGAGTTGAAATTATAATATGGAAGATTTAAAAGAAGTATTGCTTGATGCAACCAGGGAAGCCGGTAAAATAATCCTACATCATTTCAATGGTGTTTTTAAAATAGCTCATAAAGACGGTATTAATAACTTAGTGACTGAGGTCGACAAACTGGCCGAAAATAGGATCATTGAGGTTATCCGTGCATCATTCCCATCGCACTCAATTATTAGCGAGGAGGTGGGCGAGCTGTTACAGAAGTCAGATTACCAGTGGATCATAGACCCGATAGATGGTACAGTCAACTTTGCCCATGCCATACCGCTATGCTGTGTGAGCATAGGGCTGATGCATAAGGGTGAATTGATGCTGGGTGCTGTATATAACCCTATGATGAATGAACTGTTCTTTGCCGAAAAAGGTAAAGGGGCGACGCTCAATGGCGAACCAATAAAAGTTTCCCACAAGAGCAATTTCAAGACAGCATTCCTGGTAACTGGCTTCCCCTACAATTGGCCGGACAGTTCCCAGCATCCCATAAAAGTATTTGAACGCTTTGTACTCGAAGGCCTGCCCGTGCGCCGCCTCGGCTCTGCCGCAATAGACCTGTGCTGGGTTGCCTGTGGCCGCTTTGATGGCTTTTGGGAATACAACCTCCAGCCCTGGGATGTTGCTGCAGGATACCTCATCGTACTGGAAGCCGGTGGCCGGATAACTGATTTTGAAGGAGGGCAATATGATGTATTTACCAAAGAAACCCTCGCTACCAACGGTCTGATTCACAATAACATGCTGGATTTGATAAAGAAACAGGCATAAGTTCTGTAAATCGTTTTGTTTGTGATCTCCTCATTGCGGTGCAATCAGGGTTTTAGACAATGAAGTTTATTTTCAGCATTCCCTTCTCCTTAACTCTATCTTCCCTCTGTACTCAACTGCAAAACTTGTCCATTACCAAATTATGGGTCGTATTTATTTTTCTTTTTTTAACGCAATAAAGCAACTTGTCAACCAGCCAGATTTTCGACTTTTCGCTGGATTCCATTTGTTAAATGTTCAAAAAACTATTTTGCGAACAAACAGAAAATTACGATAATAATGTAACTTTGCGCATCACTTTTATCAAACAAATATGGATAATTACAATCAGGATTTTTCGAATTATACTGTCTTAGACAGTAAACAGGCCACTGGCACTGGCGTAATTGCCAAAAAGTTTATGGCCAGCGTTTTTTTATGGATGTTTGTGGCCCTGGGCGTCTCTACTTTTTTCTCGGTGCTATACGCTACGAATGCTACACTGTTACAGGAATTATACACACAAGCCGAAAACGGCGCCACGCGTCCAAGCACATTGGGATGGGTGATTACCTTTGCCCCGATTGGGTTTGTATTGCTGATGAGCCTGGGCTATAATAAGCTATCGGCGCCGGCGCTTACATTCCTGTTCTTATTTTTTGCGGCTATTATGGGCATAAGCCTCAGTTATGTCCTTTTAATATTTACTTCCGGTTCTGTTATAGGTTGTTTTAGCGCTGCTGCTGTAATGTTTGGCGTAATGGCAGTTATGGGCTATACCACAGAAAAAGACCTTACTTCATTTGGCCGCATCTTATCTATGGGCTTGATTGGTATTGTAGTGGCTATGCTAATAAATTTCTTCTTACGCAGTTCCGGTCTTGATTACCTGATTAGCATCATAGGGGTTGCTGTATTTACAGGCCTCACGGCATACGATACACAAAAACTAAAACGTATCGGCGCTGGCCTTGAATATGATGGTACTTCTGCAAATGACACAAAGAAATTGGCATTAATGGGGGCGTTAAACCTCTATCTTGATTTCATCAACCTGTTTCTTATGCTGTTAAGGCTTTTCGGTAACCGGAGAAACTAAGAGTATTATTGCTTATTAAGATAAAGGTTGCCCTAAAAGAGCAACCTTTATTTTTATACTTTTGACAAAATAAACCCGAACACTTTTAACTTTTTAACCCTTTAGCTTTTTAACCTTTTAACTTTTTAACCTTTTAGCTTTTTAACCTTTTAACTTTTTAGCCTTTTAACCTTTTAACCTTTTAACCTTTTAACCTTTTAACTTTTTAACCTTTTAACTTTTTAACCTTTTAACTTTTTAACTTTTTAACTTTTTAACTTTTTAACTTTTTAACCTTTTAACTTTTTTAACTTTTTAACCTTTTAACCTTTTAACTTTTTTAACCTTTTAGCCTTTTAACTAAATACATGCTCAACCTTAAAATAATCATAGCAAGTACCCGGCCCGGAAGAAAGGGGCCTGCAATAGCTGCATGGTTCAACGAGATCGCTCTAAAACATCCGGAATTCAATGTGGAGGTGTTGGATCTGTTAGCGATCAACCTGCCATTTCTTGATGAGCCTGAGCAACCCAGGTTTCAAAGGTATCAGCACCAGCATACCAAGGACTGGAGTGCCATGATAGATAATGGCGATGCCTTTGTAATTGTAACATCGGAATACAATTTTGGTTTTCCTGGAAGTATAAAAAACGCCATAGATTTTCTGCTAAAGGAGTGGAATTACAAACCTGTGGGTTTTGTAAGCTATGGCGGTGTCTCTGCCGGCACAAGAGCGGTGCAAATGCTCAAACTGGTAGTTGCGGCCGTTGGCATGATGCCCATATCCGAAGCGGTGCAAATACCCGCCTTTACCAAACATTTGGATGAGAGCGGCAAATTCGTCAGTGAGCCCGGCATTGACAGATCGGCCGACATCATGCTCAATGAGCTGTACAAATGGGCAACCGCGTTAAAGACTATCAGAACTAAGGCCGTATAAATAAGTATGCAATTGTGCAATTCACGGCACAATATTAACCCCATTAAGCATCGAACACAAGCAATTGACCATTAACAATTGACCATTAACCATTATTAAAATGTCCTACTGCAGCGCCATTGAGTCCATGTCGGAAGATAGAAAGGCCTTACACAAAGCCTATCACGATCTTCAATATGGCTTCCCGATACATAATGATGACGAGCTGTTTTGCCGCCTGGTGCTTGAGATCAACCAGGCAGGCCTGAGTTGGGAAACCATCCTTAAAAAACAGGAATCATTCAGGAAAGCCTACCATAACTTTAACATCAGCAAGGTTGCCGCATATACAGAATCAGATCTGGAGCGGCTCATGTCTGACGCCGGCATCATTCGCAACCGTCTTAAAATAAATGCAGCGATTGAAAATGCCAAAACCGTTCAGCATTTACAAAAGGAATATGGCTCTTTTGAAAAATGGCTGGAAGTGAATTATCCCAAAACAAAAGAAGAATGGGTGAAGCTGTTTAAAAAGACATTCCGTTTTACGGGCGGGGAGATTGTGAATGAGTTTCTTGTAAGCATCGGTTACCTGCCGGGTGCACATTCTGCGGATTGCCCTGTGCACAAAAAAGTGCTGAAGGCTGCACCACTATGGAATCAGAAAAGTAGAGTAAGAAAGGAAAAGAAAATCGCCTCGGAAAATTGATTCTTCGGTTCTATCAAACGTAGATGTGACAAGCGCTAAACAGCTTTGCACACCTCTTCACGTTCATGTAAAATACCTTGATAGCGGTTACTTCTCTATCACAAACCGGGCAGCATTTGTTTCATTTCCTGAATTTACCTGCAGGATATACACCCCGTTTGGCAGATGATCATCGAGAGATATTTTCGTATCTATGTTGCCATTTTCTACAGCAACATTGCTTCTATATACAACCTGGCCCTGCACATCCATTACTATGATGGCGGCTGTTTGGTCAGTGCCTGTACCGATGTTGCCATTCACTACAAACGAGCCATTATTTGGATTTTGTATTATTTGCAGGTTATTAACGGTTGTAGGTAATTTATAAATACCGGCAGTACTGCCCGGGCTGTCGGCAATTACCTCGCGGATCACGTTGTTATTCATATCTGCGATGAATACGTTGCCTGCGCTATCAACGGCAACACCACTTGGAAAATTTAATTCCGCATGTATGGCATTGCCCCCATCTCCCGCATAACCTGCTGTGCCATTGCCCGCAAAAGTGGTAATAATGCCTGACGCACTTACCTTCCTGACAACCATATTGCTTTGATCCGCAATGTAAAGATTGCCTGCTGCGTCCACCGCAATGCCCGTTGGTCCTGATAACTCGGCCGCCGTTGCCTGGCCGCCGTCACCCGTATACCCCCCGCCGGTATGAGTGGTTGAGCCGGCCCCGGTTCCATTGCCCGCCACCGTGCTGATGATACCCGCGGTTGTTACTTTACGTATCACATTATTGTATTGGTCGGCAATGTAGAGATTGCCTGCCCTGTCTACCGCAATTCCTGCCGGCTGGGATAGCTTCGCGTTGGTGGCAGCGCCTCCATCTCCGCTATATCCGCTACCAGAGCCATTTCCAACAACAGTGGTGATGATCCCGGCTGTGTCAACCTTGCGAACCACAGAATTCCCAATATCTGTAATATACAGGTTCCCAACTCTGTCAAAAGCTAAACTTGCTGGCGAATAAAATTCAGCATTTGTTGCCTGGCCACCATCGCCCGAATATCCGCCAGGGCCTGAGCTTGCGTCGTAACCATTCCCGGCAATCGTTGTAATAATGTTTGAAGTAATGACCACTTTCCTGATGACGTGGTTAAATTGATCGGCTATATAAAAATTTCCTTTTCCGTCCAGCGCCACATCGGTTGGATAATTTAATCTCGCAATTTCTGCAGTCGTTCCATCGCCTTCATACCCTATGAGTGTATTGCCGGCAACTGTTGAGATAAAGCCGGCCCTGACTTCCCTTATAATATCATTATTAAGGTCGGCTATAAAGAGGTCGCCGGTAGAATCAGTAGTTACGGCCACAGGCCAATTGAATTGGCAGTCCTTAGCCGGGCCTCCGTCACCGCTATAGCCTGAACTATTGCTACCGGCAACTGTTACGATAATTTGAGCCTGGGTTTTTATTGTGAAAGTTCCTAACACAATAAGGATCATCATGGGTAGTTTATAATTCATACGCTCATTTTTTAAAATAAAAGTTTTGCATTGCGATTTCGATAATAAAGTTATACCAAGTCTCCTATATAGACGTATAAATCAGGCGGAAACTTGGGCTTTTTTCAAAAAATATTTATCGCGAACTCTTTAGACCGCTCCATTTATTCATAAATCTTCAGCAGCGAATTTCCAGCCAAGTTTATTAATTTTAGACCGTGAAAAACTCTTTTAAGTTTTACGGAATTCTGTTCATTGCATTGGGGGCTATTATATCTTCTTCCTGTAAGAAAAAAATAGATCCTTATGCCGATATCAAAGGGAATTATTTTTCAATAAACCAATACGCGCTTGATCAATGGAATACTTTTTCAGGTGAGCCTATCATGATTCTAAAAACGGTCAGGGTAAATAGCGGAAAGATAGATAGCCTGCTCACCAACTCAGACACGCTCAACTGGGCGCCGATTTTTAAGGCCTTTTCAGAAACAGACATAAGCGACCGCAAATACCTGGGGCAATATACTTTTACCCAATTTGATGACAACCAGGACGGCACCCACAACTTTTATTACGAAGCCAATGATAAAGACCTTTTCACCCAAAAACTGCTGCTCACAATAGACCAGCTAACAAACAAAGTAAAGGGTATTTATATCGAAACAATAACAAAAGATATTGAGGGAGAGCGCACTCAAAAACTCTACTATGCTCCCTTAAAAACAATTCAGATACAAACCGACAGCAGGCCAATATTAGGCGACAAGAAATTTACAGTAGTACAATATGATTTTGTAGGTTAGGTTTTTAAATATAATATAAATACATTATATTAATAAAATTTGTCCTCATCGCATATGATCCTTTGCTTTCAGCAATCTAAAAAGCCCTTACGGTAATGATAAATTATATTTTATGATACTGCATTGAGCCATTGAGCTATTAGGTCATTAAGCCCTTTTTAAAAATCCCTTTTTATGGTGTAAACTAAATCGGAATCATTAATATGATCCTTAGCTGTCGGCAATCGAAAAAGCCCATACAGTAGTGATAAATTATATTTTATGATACTACATTGAGCCATTGAGCTATTAGGTCATTAAGCTGCTTTTAAAAATCCCTTTTTTATGGTGTAAACTAAATCGGAAATTATAATATGAAAAAACGCAACCCTCCCGACTAATAAACTTATCAACCACTCAACGAATCAACCTTTTTAAAAATCCCTTTTTTATGGTGTAAACTAAATCGGCAATTATAATATGAAAAAGCGCAACCCTCCCGACTAATAAACTTATCAACCACTCAACGAATCAACCTTTTTAAAAATCCCCTTTTTATGGTGTAAACTAAATCGCAAATTCTAATATGAAAAAACGTTACTATCAAGACTAATAACCTTATCAACCACTCAACGAATCAACCATTTTCAAAAATTCCTTTTTTATGGTGTAAATAAAGTCGGAAAATGTAATATGACAATCAGAAAATCGGGACAATTTTCGTTCCTGATTAAAACGGATTTTCAGAAAATTTTAAGTTTTTCACACTTGTAATATAACCATGGGAACGGTTACTTTTGTACCATAAACCTACGGGTCATTAACCATTAACCATTACTTTATGCCGGGCTACGAATTATTTGGCGCGCAGGAGCGCAAGGAAGTAAATGATGTGCTGGAAACAGGCATCCTGATGCGTTATGGTTTTGATGGCCCACGCAAAGGAATATGGAAGGCAAAAGAACTGGAACAAGAGATTTGCAGGACTTTTGGTGCGGGCTATGCCCAGTTGGTAAGCAGCGGCACCGCCGCGCTCACTACCGCTATGGCAGCACTTGGCATAGGTGCTGGCGATGAGGTGATCATGCCCACGTTTACGTTCGTAGCCAGTTTTGAAGCAGTGCTTTCTGTCGGCGCTATACCGGTTCCGGTGGACATCGATGAAACACTGACCATGGACCCGGCGGCTGTAGAAGCAGCTATTACCAACCGTACAAAAGCTGTAATGCCCGTGCACATGTGTGGCGGCATGTGCCAGATGGACGAACTCAAAGCCTTATGCGACAGGCGCCATCTGCTGTTGCTGGAAGATGCCTGCCAGGCCATTGGTGCTAGCTACAAGGGCAGGAGCGTGGGTACTATTGGCGATGCCGGTACTTTCTCCTTTGATTTTGTGAAGATCATTACCTGTGCAGAGGGTGGGGCAGTGATCACTAATAATGAAACACTATATAAAAAATGCGATCAATATGCTGACCATGGCCATGACCATGCGGGCAAAGACAGGGGCGCAGACCTGCACCCATACCTTGGTTACAACTATCGTATATCCGAGCTTCATGCTGCAGTGGGGCTGGCGCAGATCCGGAGGCTCAGCGAGTTTCTTCAGTTGCAATTACGCAACCACCGCATCATAGCTGATACGCTTAAAAAGATCGATGGGCTTACGTTCCGTATTATCCCTGACCCTAAGGGCGATACAGGTTCTTTCCTTTCCTTCTTCCTGCCTACAGAAGACATGGCCAGGGAAGCGGTGGCAGGATTTAATGCGGCGGGGATTGCAGGCAATTTTTACTGGTATGACAACAACTGGCATTACATTCGCAAATGGCAACACCTGCAAAATGGTAGCTGGATGCATCGCCTGTATGATGACCAGAAGAAACAGGTAATGCATTATTGCAACCAGGCTTTTGCTGCCAGTGATGCCATAATGAGCAGGTGCATTTCATCAGCCATCAGCATTGCCTGGACTGAAGAGCAAGTGCAGGAAAGGGCAGATAAAATGGCTGAAGTATTGAAAAAGGTAATTACTGGCTCAATGGCCGAATCACCAACGGGCTCAATCGGTAATTTGAAAATTTGAAAATTGAGTTACAATTTGAAAATGAAAGGACTTTCGACTAAATACTTTCTACTTTCGACTAATAAACCATGACAACTGCTGAAATTCTAAAAAAAGTAAGGAGAATAGAAATAAAAACGAAGGGGCTGAGCAATCACATCTTCGCGGGTGAGTATCACTCCACTTTTAAAGGGAGGGGTATGTCGTTCAGCGAGGTGAGGGAGTATGTGCCGGGCGATGATGTGAAGTTTATTGACTGGAACGTAACTGCAAGGTTTTCTCATCCCTTTGTTAAGGTGTTTGAAGAGGAGCGGGAATTAATTGTTATGCTGCTCGTGGATATTAGCAGCAGTTCTCTCTTCGGTACGCAGAAACAACTGAAGCGAGACCTGATCACCGAGCTGGGAGCCGTACTATCCTTTTCCGCCACTACAAACAATGATAAAGTAGGTGTGATATTTTTTAGCGACAAGGTGGAAAAATATATACCTCCTAAAAAAGGTAAAAGCCACATTCTGCGCATCATCAGGGAACTGATAGCGTTGGAACCCAACCATAGAGGTGATACTGATATAAAGGTAGCGCTGGAGTTTTTAAACAATGTGTTGAAGAAACGTACTATAACTTTTTTGCTAAGCGATTTTGTAAGCCATCCTTTTGATAGTGCTTTACAGCTTGCTGCACGCAAGCATGATGTAGTGGGCATTCATGTATATGATAAGTATGATAAGGAGCTTCCGTCAGCAGGCCTGGTGCAGGTATTGGATTCTGAAAGTGGCCAGATGTTTTGGCTGGACACGGATAATAAGACCGTGAAAAAGCAATATGAAGGGGCTTATGAAGAAAAGAATAAATACTGCATACAGTCATTCAGGAAGAGCGGGGCATCCTTGCTGCATGTGCGCACGGACGAAGACTATGTCAAGGTGCTTCAGGTTTATTTTAAAGGGAGGTAGTTCATTGTTAACGAAGTGCCCGGCTAGGTTATTACAGGCGGATTTGAATTATGTTTGATTATGATTGATTTTAAAGAAAACAGCTGAAATAAATCATCATTCCTGAGAAAATGATATAAACAATCATGAGGAAACTAAATAAAAAATGGGTTTTAATTGCTGGTTTACTGTTTCTGTCAGTTGCCTCTTTCGCACAGAATGAGGCAACGGTCAGCGCTCGTGTAGATGCAAAGCAAATAATGGTGGGTGACCAGGTTCGGCTGTTCCTGGAAGCGCAATACAATCCTTCTGCAGGCAAGCTGCAGTGGGCTACCATTCCTGATACTTTCAACGACCTCGAGGTCGTTGAAAGGGGAAAGATAGACACCTTGCGGCAAGGCGACGTGTTCACCTACCGGCAACGCTTACTCATTACTGGGTTTGATTCCGGGGTGTTTAAAATTCCTTCATTTGTATTTTCCGTCATTCCTAATTCAGGCATAGCATATACCGAGCAAACAGACTCATTCTACATCCTCGTCCAAACGGTTGCCGTTGATACCACCAAGGGATTCGTAGGTATAAAAGGTATAATGAAAGTAAAGAGCACGTGGCTCGACTATATCTGGTACATAGTTGGCGGAATTGTGTTTGTGGTGTTACTGATATTTGTGATCTTATATTTTTTAAACAACAGGAAGAATAATGTAGGAAAGCCGAAAGGCCCTTCGGAAACACTGCAGGAATATACATTGCGGATGCTGTCGGAACTGGAGGCGAAGAATCTGTGGCAGAAAAAACAAGTGAAAACATATTATGTTGAGCTTACCGATATTGTTCGTAATTATATCGAAGACAGGTTCCAGGCACAGGCTAGGGAACTGACAACTGACGAACTGCTCGCCCAGGTACAATCGCATAGGGACTTGAGGCAGTATTACACCCTGCTCGCGGCCATACTGCACACCGCAGACCTTGCCAAGTTTGCCAAGGCGGAGCCACTGCCTGAGGAGCATATTGATGCCATGGATAAAGCAAAACAATTTGTGCTGACTACCCAACAGGCGGAAATTGCTCCGGAGAAAACAGGGCCTGCCACTAATCCCCCAACCGATAATACAACCAATAACAGATAAAATAAACAATGAAAGCATTCCTGGATTGGAACCACGTTACTTTTGCGCAACCCATTTTCTTCCTCCTGTTGCTGCCCGTCATTTTTATGATATGGTGGCAATCCCGGGGCAGGAAAAATGATAACCCCGCGCTCAGGTTAACCACGTTGTCGGGCATTGACAGAACGAAAATTGGCGGCAAGGCGCAATACCGTCCGTTGCTTTTTGTATTGCGTGTTATTGGGCTGGTAGCTTTATGTATCGCGCTTGCACGGCCGCAATCTACCAACACTACCGAAAACATTGATACCGAAGGGATAGATATTGTCCTGGCAATGGATGTATCAGGCAGCATGGTGGCGGAAGATTTTAAGCCAAACCGTATTGAGGCTGCAAAAGCAGTTGCACTGAAGTTCGTGGATCAGCGCCCTACCGACCGGATAGGCCTGGTCATTTTTTCCGGCGAGAGCTTTACTATGTGTCCCATAACCATAGATCATAATGTGCTCAAGGAACAGATAGCACAGGTGAAAAATGGTATGATTGTGGATGGCACCTCAATAGGGATGGGGCTGGCGACGGCAGTTGACCGGCTGCGTTTTGCAACAGGCCGCAGCAAGGTAATCATTCTCATGACCGATGGCGTCAACAATATGGGCCTCATAGACCCCATGACCGCCCTGGAAATAGCCAAGGCCTATAAGGTAAGGGTTTATACTATTGGCATTGGCACGCGTGGGCAGGCGGTAATACCCGTGCAAACGCCAATGGGCGTGCAAAAACAAATGATGCAGGTAGATCTCGATGAGCCATTACTCAGGCAAATAGCCGCAGGAACCAATGGAAAATATTTCAGGGCTACCGATAACAAATCATTGGAGGGTATTTATAAAGACATTGACAAGCTCGAAAAAACCCGTGTCGACATTACTTCTTATAAGCACTACGCCGAGCTGTATTTCCCCTTTGCGCTAATTGCAGTCCTCTGCCTTTTCCTCGAAATGTTGCTGCGCTACACGGTTTTCAGAAGTATTACGTAAAACCCATAGCTTGCAATACTAACGGGAAAATACCAACAGAATTAGATGCAGCGTCAGGCATGCATTTCTTAATGCCGCTAACAAACCAAGGCACACAAAGCACGAAAATCGTTGTGCAGTAAAACACACGTTGCGAAAACAAATTTCATAAATAGCCCAAATTCTACTTCAGATAAAAAGAACAGCAAATAAAAAATTAATTATTTGTTAAATCTAATAAAAATAATTAGAATGTTCTGATAATTTCGTATCTTCACAATGCTAAATGATCACATGAAAAACCACACATTCCCTATATTTCATGAAATTTTTAATGATCAAAGCCACTAAATCAAAAATTTTTTTTCAAAAAGGCATGTTTTGGCATGTTGATGATTAAAACATTTTGAAAGAAACTGATAATCAATGTTATAAAATAATTTCTAATAATTATGTTTGTATTTTAGGTGCAAAAGGGCAGGTTGAAATGCCAAAAAAGGCATGGAAACATGCAAAAAAAGGCATGCAAAATCAGCCCTTTTTCTGCATAAAGGCAACCCGGGTCATGCGCGTCTGTAGCATAAAATTTATGTACCAGGGGTTGCGAAAAAAGGTTCACTTCCTTTCATTACAGGAGTGGGGCACTCACCGTTAATTACTCATTTTGTACAAATATTATTATGCTATTTAACATCAGTAAATTAGAATGAAATTAAAAGTTAGCAGCTTGTCTGAATATTATCTATTATTTTTCTATAACAACTGAAGTACAATAAAATTCAGCCAAATTGAAAATTCACCACAATAAATACGATACTCGCCACAGATGACAATACTTGAGAAAACAACTAATGATTTATGTGGTTTTTATAATTACCTTTGCGCCGTCTTTTACAAACAATTAAAAAAAAATATAAAATAACCTACAATCTATGAAAAAAGTATTAGTGTTTTTATGTTTGATCTCCGTTTCTCTTTCTTCCTTTGCTAAGACTATAGACCAGCAAACTGCCCAGTCAGTCGCCTACAATTTTTATAGTGCGAAAACTAGTGTGCAAGGCTTCTCTGATCTTTCACTTGCTTACACCGGCACCTCTGTGCTGAACGGTGCGGTAGTTGCAGATTTTTATATTTTCAATAGGATTTCACTTCCGGGTTACGTCATTGTGTCTGCCGATGACAATGTGATGCCTATACTTGGATATTCAAGAGAATCAGGTTTTTTATCCGATCACATTAATGCCTCCTTTCAGTATTTGCTGAATAATTATAAAAATCAGATATCTTACGCTATTCAAAACAATATAAATGCACCGGCTCACATAGCTGCAAATTGGGCTAATCTTAAGGAGGGCAATTCTGGTTTGCGCGCCGCCAGGGTCACCTCTCCTTCAGATAGTGTAGGCCCTTTGCTTAAAACCAAATGGGACCAGTTTAATGAATATTCTACCATACTCACCTATAATGCCGATTGTCCGTATGATGCCGGTGCGTCTACTCCGGCACAGACAGTTACAGGCTGCGTAGCCACTGCAATGGCGCAGGTAATGAAATACTGGAACTGGCCGGATACTGGCGTGGGTAATGTTACTTATACTCAATACCCAAACCCTGATGGCATACCTGAACAAAGTGCGAACTTTGCAGTACCCTACTACTTTGATTCAATGCCAACTCCTTTTGTATCGAGGGCTAATGCGCACGTTGCCAAATTAATGTATGATGCTGGGGTAAGCGTTAATATGAATTATGGTACTTCTGCGGAAGATGGCAGCGGCGCAACTGTTACCATTGCGTACTCATACGGTTCTCCTTGCGCTGAATCTGCGCTGAATACTAATTGGCGTTACCCCTCGGCTAAAGGTTATCAACGCAGGCACATCAGCCAGGCGTTATGGCTTGACTCTATGATCAATGAAATGAACTCCGCTCGTCCTGTCATCTATGCAGGCCAGGGCTCTGCCGGTGGTCATTGCTGGGTTATGGATGGATTTGATAATGATAGCTTTTTTCATTTTAACTGGGGCTGGAGTGGTCAGCAGAATGGTTGGTTTACAGTAAATAATCTTAACCCGGGCATAGGCGATACTTTTAACAGTAACCAGGAAGCGATCATCAGGATCATCCCGGATACGCCAGCTAATTATTCTTCTGATACTTCCACTAAAGCAACTTCTGCCGTTACCCCGGTAACAACGCCCGGTAATACTGTTGTCATCTACCCGAATCCTGCGGCAAATACCATCAATGTTTCGTTCGCGGGAATATCGGTAAAGGAAATAACGATCACCGATATCGATGGGCGCACTATGCAGCAATTCCCTGCTGCTGGCAATACGAGCAGCGTCACATTGTCCGTTACCGACCTGCCTGATGGTTTGTACATGGTAAGATTGCAGACCGGCCAGGGAGTAATTACCCGTAAATTTATCGTGGCGAAATAGGTTGATCGTGTCCAAAGAAGTGTTGCATCTTATGCAAAATATTATGGCAACACTATTTTTGGTCTCGCAGCCGTTCGCACCGAAAAACAACTGATTCGCTACATCTGATTCCCTTTTTGTAAAGAAATGTTAATAGCAGTATTTTTATTTTCCTACTTTTGCTGTAACGTATAATATTTATGTATTTAAAAAGAGTTTTAACAATCGCTGTTGCTGGGTTATGTATATCCACAATTTCAACAGCACAGACTTCTACAGGCTCAGAAATTAAAAAAGCGGACGTTAACTTTACGGAGGTAGCTGACTACAGCGCCGCGCATCCCTTGCCTTTCAAACGGAGGCTGCCATTTGACGAAAGTACGGAAACTGAGCCGGTTGATCAACCTGAGCCTGATCCATCATCCGTACACCTGATAAATAGAAGCGCTGCGAGAGCTATTAGTACAGGCGTTACTCCGGAATATTTACCGGTATCTGCTGCCCCCGCTGATACATTTGAATCTACAAAATCTAACGGTGAAGATATCCCCCCGGATACGCACGGAGATGTAAATCCTGATTACCTGGTCACGGTCATTAATTCATCTATACATGTACAAAACAGGCATGGCGGAAATGTTTCGTTGGCAGACATCAATACCTTTTGGACCCCTGTTTTGCCGGCGGGTACAGCTCCGTTTGACCCTAAAATAATTTATGATCCTAATTATAAAAGGTGGGTATTGGTTACGGATGCAGTAAACCAGACCACTATGGCAACCTCCACCATACTAATTGCTGTCTCTGAGACTTGTAATCCAAAAGGCACATGGCATCAGTATGCAGTCCCTGTTGACCCAACCGGCGCTTCCTGGCTGGACTTTCCAAATATTGGCATGAATAGTAAATGGGTAACCATCACCGGCAATATGTTTGCCAATACGCGTGGGGGTGCCACCGGGGCCGTGGTTTATGTATTTAATTATGCCAGTCTTATGTCTGGCAGCGGTGCGCCCTTTACCAAGTTCAGCGAAACTTCATCATTTACGCTTTGCCCTGCTGTTACTTATGATGTTACGCAGCAAAATATGTTCCTGTTAGAAGTCGGTAATTCAGGGCGCGGGCAATTGCACCTGTGGAAGATAACAGGCCCGGTTGGTACACCGGTCATTGCTTCCGTTGGTAATCCTGCTACCACACAGCATTGGCAAAATTCTGGCCCTGGTGGCAATGATTTTGCGCCGCAACTGGGCACCACGAATTTAATAGACGCCGGCGATGACCGTATCACCAGGGTGACCTACAGAAATAATTATCTTTGGTGTGCGCATACCGTTTTTTTACCCGCAACCGGTACCGCTACATGGTGTTCGATTATGTGGTGGCAGATAGATACCCTGGCAAATCCCGTTCAAAATGGAATGATTAATGACCCTCTTACGCCGGGTTTTTTTATGTATCCATCGCTCGCCGTTAACGCAAATAATGACGTATTGATCGGTTTTAGCGATCTCTCAAGTTTGATTTACCCAAGTTGTGCATATGCATTGCATCTGCATACAGATCCTTCGGATTCTATGAGGCCTTACGTTGTTTACAGGAACGGGCAGACTAATTATTTCCAGAATTTTGGCAGTGGGAAGGACCGTTGGGGAGATTATTCGGCGGCCTGTGTAGATCCCATAAATAACATTGATTTCTGGACAATACAGGAGACAGTACCAGCTTCACCACTTAACTATTGGGATACATGGTGGGCTTATATAAAATTATCTGTAGGTACTCCGGGCCTTGGAGCGTCTAACAACCCGGTTGACGCAAATTTTAATGATACTATAAAATTTAACGGCATAATACCCGCCGGTACGGTGGCTACATGGAACTTTAATGGTGGCACCGCTGTACCTCCTGGCACTGGCACAGGCAACCAGCTTGTTCAATGGAGCACGACAGGCTGGAAAATCATCACGCTTACGGATTCGGTCCCCGGCTGTACGGTAACCTATACTGATAGTATCCTTGTCAGCGCTTCTGCGGCCGTAAAGCCGGTGGCTACTATTTCAGCACAGGATATCCAGGTTGCGCCCAATCCCAACAACGGTACATTTGATATCTTATTCACTAAGCCGGTTAGCGATGCGGTTATCGTGAAATTGCTGGACATGCAGGGACGTGTAGTTTATGCCGATCAATTCACGGTTGTTAATAACTCCGTGCCCATAACCACCAATAATTTGCCACCAGGGGTCTATTTGGCGAGTATTACAGTTAATGGAAGCGTCATAACGCAGAAAATAACCATTGCTTCTCGCTAGTACATGGGTTGCGTTTAGCCGCAACAAATAACGGCGCAAAATGCAATAGTTTTACAGTTGGTCTTATAAATGCGTGTCGTCAGATGCGCATTTCTTTTTAGAATTGGCAGGAACGTTGCGCACTCTTACGCCAGTTGCGGTTTTGTTACAAATCGGTCATAACAGTCAGTCCATATCGGGAGTGCTAATCTGTTTACATACAGATAACAGCAAGATAATATGTAAAGCTCTGCATCGCTATAATTCTGCATTATTTTTGTAAAAAAATATTATATGAGAATAGCGCTACGTTACTTTTTTGCCTTTTTGCTGCTGGCTTCGACATATCCCCGCACAGAAGGTTTTGCCCAAACACTGCCAAAACCCTGCCATGTAGTCATTGTTTGGATGGAAAACAACTCCTATTCTGAAATCGTCGGATCACCGAATGCGCCGCATTTCAATGCACTGGCAGCTATGCCAAATACAGCTGTTTTTACCCAGTTTTTTGCCATAGAACACCCGAGCCAGCCGAATTATCTCGACTTCTTTTCCGGCGCTAACCAGGGTGTTACAGATGATAACTTAGTGTCGGATGATGTGCCCGCCTCAGGATATCCGTTCACCAGTCCCAATCTGTGTTACGAACTCTTATCCACAGGAAGAACATTTAAAACTTATTCAGAGAACATGCCGAGTGTGGGTTATGACGGGGAATGGAACGCTGGAGATTTATATGCCCGTAAACATAATCCGTGTACCAACTGGGTTGGCACAGGGGCTAACCAGTTTTCAGATACGGTTAATCAGCCGATCACCGCAATGCCAACAAACTACGGCAATTTACCAACGGTATCTTTTGTAGTTCCCAACGAGATTCACGATATGCATGATTTTACCTGCGCATCGCAACCCTGTGCTGAAAGTATTGATACCGGCGACAATTGGCTCTATAATAACATGGATAGTTTAAGAAGATGGTCGCTTGCAAACAACACGCTTTATATCATCATCTATGACGAGGATGACGAAGCCCACAGTAACAATATTCCTGTGATATTTTATGGGCCAATGGTAAAAGGCGGAACATATCCTGAAAACGTGAATCACTTCAATTTACTGCGCACTATAGAAGATATGTATTCATTGGGCCATGCAGGGGCTGCCGCCACCTCTCCTGCTATCACCGATTGCTGGCTAACAATTACTGACACAAGCTGTTCAAACTCCGTGGTTCATCCCTCCGGGGTTAATGCTGTTGCTGTAAATAATTACTCATTCAAAGTAGTGCCCAATCCAGCTTCTGATATGATTACTTTTGATTGCAACCACAACCTAACTACACCGGTTACCGTAAATGTATCTGACGAATTGGGGCGTACCGTAGGCAATTATATCATGAGTGGCGCTGAACTACAGGTGAATACTTCTGCCTACGCACCCGGATTATATATCTACAAGGTGACGGAGAATAATAATAATTTACTGGGAGAAGGGAAATTTGTGATTACCCATAACTGAGCAGGATAACGAGGAATATCTGCACAGGGCTAATGTTTTATTAGTCCTGTGTTTTTTTATACTTTCATGAACTTGACACGTGACATACGACTTACAACTAAACCTATGAAGAAAGGATTTGCTTCACTCTTAATTTTTTGTGGAATATTTCTCGCTGACTGTGCGGCCAATAAAAATTTGCAGTACAACATACCCCCGGATATCCAGGGTAAAAAGAAGGAGGAGTTATTAGCAACGCTCGAAATAGGCAGTAAGCTCTATGAAGCCCATTGTGCGGAGTGTCATGGTATCTTTGCTAAAGGCAAAAAGGGAGCCCCAAACTTTACGGATCGGCAATTTGATTCCTATGCTGCTTATGCCATAAAACATGACCCACGGAACCATGCTGTTGCAGCTAACATGTCAACAGAACAATTACATGAAGTCATTATGTTCCTGAAACTAAGGAAAAGAACACCCAACAAAAGTATAAAGCCGAATGTTCCGGATACTTCTTCCACCAGTCAGGTACCGAAAAAGTAACATTTTCTTTTTAACGTGGGCGTTGCAATTGCACCTCCGTTTAATGTCCCGGGGGTTTAGAATCTTACAGGGTCCTTCTTGCCGAAGATAAAATAAATGGTGATGCGGTACACGGCATCAGTGCCAAGCACGCCACTGCCATACTTACTCAAGGAGTAGTCGGCTGCCGGTAGAGTGCATTGGTAGGTGTTCATGTAAAAATTGGGCATCAAATGAATATTGGGAAATGGAGTATAATCCACTCCGACAATCACCATTTGTTCCTTTGTCGCAGGATCGAAAGAGGTGGTCTGGGCGGCATAGGAAATGATCCGTGGGTTATCGGTAATTTCATTGATGTAGTGGCCGGGGTTATAGTTGTCGTAGCGGGCGAAGAAGCCCAGCTTATCTTTGTAAATACGCCCGCGTACATACAAAGAAACGGCGGTGGCCTTCGTAGTGAGGTAAAACGTTCGGCTGGTGGCGGTAGAAGCAATTACGTCTCCCATAAGAGTGGCAGTAAACGCTTCGATGCCAGCGGTAAACTTGGGAACAGTCCAGGCAATGAGTACTTTCGTCATATTGCGGTCGTGATGGTAACCACCGGTTAGCGTATCAACGGCGTTCCAGTTAAGCTTCCGGTAGTCCTGGTACAGGTCAATGATCAGTCTTTTATCAAAAAATTTAGCCCAGACGTCTCCATAAAACATCGCGAAATTGTTATTTTCTGGCACAGCTCCGTTACCATTACCCACCATGAGGTTGTAGCCATAATTTGCCTTATCGTCAAAGTGCCCCTGCAGGGAAGCCCCTTCGTCATAAGAAGGAGTTCCGCGCATGTCGGCAACCTTTCTTTCTATAGACCGATATCCCCACACCACTTCTGATAACAGTGGAAATGCCGGCGTGTACATTTCGCCCAAAACGAGGTCAGTACCTTTGAAAATATTCTTCCAGCGCACGTCGGCTAGTTTGATGAATGGGGCGAATTTATTATTATACAGCACATCGCCAACACTGCTTTGGCTTCCAAGGGAACCTTCATAATAATCATTTTCCGCAGCGAGCAAAATTTCAGCCGAAAATTTGCGGCTGAAATCATAGTTATAGCCGAGGTACACGCGGCGAAACTGGAACATCCTCGTGCCGGCGGGCATCTTACTGTACTGGTTAGAGCCCCTGCCCAGGCTGCTTCCTACGGTATCGGCATTGCCTTTATACAAAAAATCGCCGAACGTGAGCCCCCATAGATTCCCCCCCGGCTTAAAGGGCGCAACCGTATCCATCGACTGTGCCTGCGACCTAGGGATGAAGACGATGATAAAAATCAATATGGGAAAGGCGATCACTAAGAAGATTTTATTCATTGTTTTAATTTTACTTTCCAAACATTTTCATAAAAATAGCAGGCTATTGTGGTCACCCGTATTATTTTAATGTTATCGTAAAAAGAAGGGGATAAAATGAGCGTTTCTGAAATAACCGCAAGTAAAAGCAGATTCTATTTATCACCTTTGTGGTCTCGAAAAATAACGTGTTGTGCCCGGCGTTTTAACCATTATTAACCTCCCATAATCTTTATTAATGACTGCGGGGACTACCTTCGCAGCCATGGCGAGTGCTGCAACATTTAAAACAATCCAGTGTGGATATTTTGGGTTGATTATATTACTGCTAACTAGTGCATTTTCCTCGCAGGCTCAATATAATATAAGCGGGAATGTAACAAATGAACAAAATGAACCTATCCCATATGCCGACATAATATTGCTAAATAGTGCAGACAGCATGATACTGAGAACAGAAGTAGCAGACAGCAGTGGTCACTATTCCCTTGTAACCTCCGGCGTTTCTCATGTCTTACTGAAAATTATTGCGGTTGGGTTCGCTAATAAAATATATGCGGTAACCGATACCGTCAATTTTGCCATTAAGTTAGACTTTATTCTTGCGGCCGATAATCATGAATTAGGCGCGGTGACCGTATCAGCACAGAAACCACTTTTTGAGAGAAAAGCAGACCGAATTATTTTTAATGTAGCCAGCAGCATGACGGCCATTGGAGGCAACGCGCTCGATGCAGTAAAAAAAGCACCCGGTGTTATTGTAAAGCAGGAGGATAATAGCATTAACCTGGCAGGGAAGAGCGGAGTAGTAGTACTGCTCAATGGCCGTCCGTTGCAACTGACAGGGGACGACCTGGTCAGTTACCTCCAGTCAATACCATCAGATGATATAGACAGGATAGAGGTAATTACAACTCCGCCTGCGCAATATGATGCGGCAGGCAATTCCGGGCTTATCAATATTGTTTTGAAAAAGAATAATAGAAACGGGTTTAACGGCGATGTGCGGGCAGGTTATGAACAATCGGTATATGGTACAGGGATAGGCGGTATAAATTTCAACTACAGGGCGGGCAAATGGAACCTGTATGGGAGCGCCAGTTATACTGACGGCGCAAAGGACATTATTGAAACAGTAAATACCTATTACCCCACAGGAGCAGCGCTGCTGGCCGATGCTTATAAAAAAACGACCAGGGGCCTGCAATACATACTTGGCGTGGATTATCAGGTACATAAAAATGGTATTCTTGGTGTTCAGTTCACCGGCAGCGATATTGTAAGACTGGATAACGAAAACATCAAGATACAAAACTTAACATTGAACAACCCGGTTCCTGATTCCACAGTGCACACGAATGCCTGGCAGCATGGCAAAAAAGACGACAATAGTCTTAACCTAAATTATGTGTGGAACATAGACACAGCCGGTAAAAAACTCACTGTCAATGCCAACAGGCTTTGGTATACCAACGATAAGAACAGGCAGTACGAGACACGGGACTACTACGGTAATTTTTTATCTCCAACAGGTGTAAACAGTATGAACATAAATACCGGCAACCAAAATATACATATCGCTACTGCGCAGACAGACGTAGAACTGCCTGATAAATTGGTGAATGTGTCTTTTGGAGCCAAAGCCAGTTTTATAGATAATAACAGTGATAACGGCTTCCTGTATTATGCTAATGGCAATTATATTAATGATCCGGCAATTTCTGATAATTTCAGCTATACTGAAAATGTGCAAGCCTTGTATTTAAGCCTGCAAAAGACATTGCTTAAATGGAATTTTCAGGCCGGGCTTCGGGGAGAGGCAACGCAGATTCGCAGCTATTCAATTAGCCAAAGCCTGGGAAGCAACGGTAACTATGCCAATGTTTTTCCAACAGCTTACGCGGGGTACACCTTTGATAAGGATAACGTACTTAACATCAATTTCAGCAAACGGATAAACAGGCCAGGGTACGCCGACATGGATCCTTTCAGGTTGTACACCACACCTTATTCCTACACAGAAGGCAATTTGTTTTTGCGACCTTCCTACAGCCAAAACCTGGAATTGAATTACGTATGGAAAGGGCGATTTAATTTTACAGCCTTTTACCAGTTTGAACAAAACTCTTTTGGCAAATTGTTCTTCACTGACTCAAACAGTATTTATGTAAAAAGCGCCAATTATGGGAATAATAGCAGTTATGGGATCACGGTATTGGCGCCATACAACCCGCTGCCATGGTGGAATATGCAAGTGCAGGCGAGTGGCTATGTTCAGGAAACGGAATATAGCTTTTATACAGCTACTGCACAACGCTATCAAAAACCGGCATTTTATATTTCAGATGGCAATAGTTTTGCCTTGAACAGGTCGAAGACATTATTAGCTGAGTTGGATATGGTTTATGAATCGGGTTATTTGTCTGATCTTTTTTACAGAAAACCAGATGGCGGTGTTGACGCTGGAATTAAATCCTTGTTCCTCGATAAAAAGCTGGTCATAAGCCTGACAGCAAATGATGTATTGGCAACACAACGAGCCAGGGGGACAAACGTTGTCACCGGGCAAACGATTAATGACTATTTCGATACGCGAAACATCAGGTTAATACTTAATTATAAGTTTGGTAACAATAAGATAAAAGAGAAAAGAGAACGAAGCACCGGTATTGAGGGAGAACAAAGCAGGACGTAACTACTGTTTTATAAACTTCCTCGTCTCAGTGCTGTTTATCTTAACGAAATACATACCATTTGGCAAGTCGGCGATATTTATGACAACCGGTTTAGAACTGTATCCGCCGCTATAAACTACTTTGCCTGTAAGATCGCTTATAACTATACTCGTGACCCCGTTAACGGCAAATATGGCCAGTTGTGTGCAGGCAGGATTAGGGTACACTGAAATATTTTCATTATCGACTACGCTATTCACACCTAGAGCTAAAGCGGCTGAAGACGTAGTATCGGCGCAGCCCCACGAGTTAGACAACAAACACCTGTACAAATAGTTGCTCATAGCAGGAGTAACGCCCGTTACAGTTAGTGTATTTGTAGTTACACCAGAATACGGGCCGGCATTGGAAAGGTTTAGGTATCCTGTTCCTGAGTTCTGTTGCCATTGGTAAGTAGCGCCGGAGATTGTTGAATTTACTGTGTAAGTGGCTGTTCCGCCGGCAACAACAGTTTTATTAACGGGTTGCAGTGTAACAGACCCGCAGGTATCGTTTATGTGTGCCACTTCACTATCTGTTAATGGCCTGTTGTAAAGACGGATGTCGTCTATGACGCCGTTAAAAGCATAAGAGTCGCCTGCTGCTGCCTCATAAATGTCGTAACCTATAGACGCACTATCGGTACTTGTCCCTATCGGCATACCAGGGGTAGGGGAGGTAACAGATGATCTAAGGACGCCATTTACAAAAAGATTGAAAACGGTGTCATTAAATGTTGCGACAACAGTGTACCACTGATTCTCCAGGATATAAGGGGTGTAATTAAATGGCGTAAAAGACGCACCAGCAAGTGATGTTGAAGCAGAGCATGCGAGGGAAACGAAAGTTTCAAAGGCTGTATCTGGCGCACCGGAACAACTGTTACCGTATGGGAAGTCATCAAAATTTAAAAAATAAATGCCGTCAGAGACTAAAGTTGTACCTCTTCCAAAGATCATATTCTCATGGCAAAAACCGGAATAAAATCCCTTAACCATTACAGTAGCAACAATACTATAGGCTGTCACATTAAGTGCAGGTGAATACGGAATAGTAATGGAACTGTTTACACCGTTAAAAGCCCATGCGTGGCCTAAGACGCCATCCTGGCCAACGGCTGCAGTTAGATTATTCCCGCTGCCGTTATGGCCACCGCCAGAAACATCGTTGGTGGTACCGTTCATGTCCCAATGAGCAATAAGCCCTAATCTAGTCTGGGCATTCAATGCAACTGCGACGCAAAGTAGAATTAGAGTGAGTAATTTCTCTTTCATAAAATAAAGATAGAAAATATTTTACAAATGAAAGTCTTGCTGTGAAGTCATTTGGAACTACTCTATCTTTATAATGTCAGTTTTAATAGTGGGAGATTTTTTTACTCTGAATCTTTGGGCAAGGGTAAAACGGAAATTACCTGTGCTCTCCTGCTCCCAGGTAAGCGGTGCTACCGAATTAATTTCAGTAACCAGGCGTATGTAGGTAACACCGATAAAATATTTGTTGTTAGTGTATCCGGCTGCAAATTTCCCATTTACCATGTACTCCATACCGAACCGGTTATCGCCATGACTCAGATCACTGCCCGATACATGGGCATCTCCAATGCCTATGCCAGCGGTTACATTCCCGGTAATAAAGAAATGCTTCCTGATCACCAGCGAATATGCGCAACCCGTATTAATCCCTATTCCGGTATAACTAAAGCCATTGAACCTGTAATTGTCGAAGAAGTTGGCATTTTTAGGCATAGTCGGTATAATCGATGAGTCCGCGTGTCCGTCATTATGATAGATACCGCCTCCCAATAGAAGAGAACCGGCGCTTTTATTCTGTATCTCGTTTTGATAAAAGGGCCCGTTGAAAGAAAAATGCTCATCATTAAATACGTATTGGCAAAGAAGGCTGATGTCTTTGGTGACTATATCGGGTCTCTTAACTACATCAGGTTGGCCCGGAGCAAGAGCGGCAGTGCCATTCGCGAGGTAATACCCGTTATAGAACTGTGAATAGAAATCAACAACAAACCGGTGTATATATGCATACGTTTGCACGTCGAATGAATGAGTGGCCCCGTATCTGTCATTGTTCTGACCAAAAATGGGCACATAAAATTCAAAATTTAAGCTGATGACTTTATACGTAAAACCCAGCCCAATGTTATTATGATGATTCGGTTTATATACTAGCTTATCGTTGGGATCAATTAATTTGAAATCATTGAACCGGGAGCTTTCATAGGCGCGAATAATGAGGTGGGTCTTGTAAAAGTCCCTTACGTAAGTTTTATCCCGGCTTTCATGCTTAATGTCCACCGTTTGCCCATAGGTATCAAGAGAAGCTAGCGATAATATAAGTAATATAATTGTTTTCAACAGAATCAACGCGTTAGTATTACCCATACTAAATTTGTACCACGAACTTTTGAACCTAGCGACAGACTTAAAAAATATGACTACTTCATGGGCGTAATCTTCGTTCTGCGCCCTGTTTTTATGTTAATGTTCCTTTGAATTACGGCATCTGGCACGGTCTTTACCCTATAACTACCGTATATAAAAACCATACAACAATAATGAACAACAAACAATTAGTAGGAGTAGCAGTATTAAGCATAGGGTCAGTTTTCGCCGGATGTAAAGGAAAGCAAGGAAATGCAGGGCCATCCTATACGGGGGCTATTACCGGGCATATTATGCTTTATGATCAGTATGGTACAAAAGTAACTACCGGTCTTTCCGGGATAGTGGTTACATGTTATAGCCCCGCGCAAACGACTACCACTGACGCGAAGGGGTATTATCTCTTTACCGGAATAAAGACAGGCGATTACACAATGACCGTGCATGACCCAAATGCAAGCCCATATACTTACGGAGATAATGAATCTGTAAATTTCCAGTATCTGGCTGACACTCTAATAAAAGATGTGAAGCTTTCAGCCATACCATCTTTTTCACCGGTTTCGATGACAGCTTTCTTATCCACCGCCACGGGAAATGACTCCCTGGTATTTACCATAGCGGCGGATACAAGGGTAAGGGATATTATTGTTTTTGTGAACAATAACTCAACAGTAAACAACTTGCCTGCCAATTATTTACTAACCTATATAAAGTCTGTGCCTGCCAATGCCACCTCGGTAATACTGCTCGTGCCCGCCAATGACCTGCATGACCAGGGTATAAACACCGGGAGCACGGCTTATTATGCAGCTTACGGCTACCCGGTGTCAGATGCGTCAATTTACGAAGATATAACTACAGGTAAAAGTATTTATACTTCATTAAGTGCAAGCTCTGTGACCGCAAATGCTGTTGCGCCTTAAATACTTGTCTGGTGAATAATCAGTTTATTAATCCCCTGAAAAGCTTTCGCTTTTTAGGGGATTTCTGTTTATTATAAATTAATATATCTTGCAAAATATTTCTATTAATAAACTCTGCAATTAATTAGTTCATAATTTTAGAAACATTTCCAGAATAACTCCCAATTTTTTTGCATCCGGATGTTTCTATTTTTTAACAGGCTACTGCCTGGCTTTTGCATTGTGCTATTGCTATTGTTAGCGACAGTAGAAATCACTCGCGCTCAATATAGTTTTTCAGCAAGGCTTACAGATGAAAACAGCAAAGCTATAAACAGCGCTACTGTAGCGCTGTTCGAGACAAGAGACTCCTTACTTCAACGTGCAACTGTGAGCGACAGTGATGGCGCTATCAGGTTTGAGGGGCTATCATTGGCCAGCTACTACATCAGGATTATGACCATTGACTACAGCGATACTTCCGTTAGTATTGCACCTGCGCAATTATCAGAGGGCCGCGTAATAAAGATAGTTTTAAGGCCAAAAACAACAGACCTGAATGCGGTAGTGGTGACCTCTGCAAAGCCGCTTGTGGAGCGAAAAATAGACCGCATCGTGTTTAATGTGGAAAACAGTGTTTCCGTCATCGGTGGGGATGCAATAGATGCATTGCAAAAGGCGCCTGGCGTAATGGTGCATGAAGACAATGTAAGCCTTGCCGGTAAAAATTCGGTGAAGGTAATGCTGAATGACCAGCCTCTGCAGGTAGCGGGAGAGGACTTGATAGCTTTTCTTAAAACGATATCTGCAGATGATATTTCCAGGATAGAAGTGATCACTAATCCGTCAGCCGCATATGATGCGGAGGGCAATTCGGGGATCATCAATATAGTGCTGAAGAAGAGCCGTCGAAAAGGCCTTAACGGAAATGTAAAAGCAGGATATACACAAAACAAACATGGAACTACCGACGCGGGCGGCAGCCTCAACTACTCAAATGACCGCTTAAATTTCTACTCATCTTATAATGCTGCGTGGGGAGCGGAAGCAGCTACCGAGCGTATGGAAATAGACTACCCGGACCAAAGATGGACTAAGTACAATACGCGCAAAGTAGCTGTAGCCAATATTAACGGCCTTGTGGGAACTGACTATAAGCTCACAAAAAAGACGACTGTCGGTATTATGTACAATGGCGGATACAGTGCACCGGATTTTAACGGACATATCACTAATCCTATTTACAGTTATGCGGGTCCTCTTGACTCAGTGATCAGAACTCATACGCATACGCTGCAGAGCGCCGCCATCAACTCCATAAACCTGAATCTGCAATACCTGCCCGGCACATCAGGAAAAAAGCTGACCGTGGATGCTGACTATTTCTCTGATGTGGAAAGCAAGAACCGGGATGTATACAGCAGCACCTATCCCGGTGATTCTTCTGCGCCATCGTCGTCCAGCCAGACTAAGAGCATCGCCACGCAGCAAATCAGTGTGTACACACTGAAGAGCGACCTGATACTTCCGTATAAATTCGTTACGATAACGGTCGGCGGCAAACTTTCTTTCATAGAAAATAATACGCCTGCCAGTTACTACAACGTCGTTAACAATATTTTGTATCCCGATTCCAGCAACACAGATCATTTCATTTACAAGGAAAATACACAAGCGCTGTATGCAAGTGCGAGTAAGGAAGTCGGCAAGTGGAGCATGCAAGCGGGGCTGAGGGGAGAGTACACGGAAACCTCCGGTGACTCCAAGAGCTACAGCCAAACCAACAACAGCAGTTACTTCAGGCTATTCCCAACTGCATATGTCAGCTACAAAAAAAATGACGACAATACCTTCTCCTTAACTTACGGGCGACGGATAGAACGCCCCGAATACTGGAGCACTAACCCATTTAAGTATTATAGCACACCTTATTATTACGGGGAAGGCAACCCTTTTTTACAACCCTCGTTCAGTAATAATATAGAGTTGGTTCATAACTGGAAGAACTTGCTGAACAGCACTTTTTTTTTCAGCGCCACAAATAACGGTATAGACAAGATAACGGAGGTCTCGGATACAAGTAACCTCATCGTGATTGACTATCTGAATTTTCTTGCCATTTATACCTATGGCATTACCGAAACATTAACCCTCGGCAAATTGAAATGGCTGGAAAGCAACAGCCAGGTTACTCTGTATCATACAGATGCTCATTCCAGCTATAGTGGCACCGTCGCAGATACCCGGTCGTTTAGCTGCAGCATCAATACGGACAATACGTTCATCTTCAACAAGGCCCGGACGGTGATGGCGGACGTTAATTTTTCTTACCAGTTTCCAGAGGTGGAAGGTATATTAATCAACAGTGCTCACTACCGGCTGGATTTTGGTATAAAGTTAATGACCCCAAACAAAAAATGGCTGATAGCGGTGAATGCGACGGACATCCTGCGCTCAGAACAGTTTGCGTCAAACACGACTATGAGCGGCATTCATCAATACAGTTATGGCTACTATGACATGCAGGGTGGGAGAGTAACTGTTTTTTACAAGTTTGGTAAATCTATCTCTCCGCAACGCGTTCATTCCTCTGGAAACGAAGAAGAAAGAAGGAGGGCGCAGTAGAGTACCCATACAGGACTCCGTTTACTCCAGGTGCTTATTGTAAACGCCTACCACTTCTCCCTTCCCGAGTATATGGCCTTTCATGACGTTTTCTAATCCTTGTTTGCTGGTGGTTTTTGGCATCACTAGCTTTGTATCGAGTGCATAAACTATGAAATGGTATTTATGATTTCCAGATTTGGCGCATACCGGAGTATAACCATATTGTTTTTGCAGCATTCATACCCTCGTGGTTGTTCACAAAATTCTCCGGCATGTTAGTCGTGTCGAGGTTCCAGATAAGCCAGTAAGTAAATCCTCCTTCCGGAGTTGCTTCGTAGTCATGTACAATCAAAGCAAGCGATCTTGAACCAGATGGAATATTACTCACATTTATGGGCGGGGTAGCACCCTGGCCATCGCAAGTATATTTCACCGGTATTACGTTGCCAGCGCCGAATGCAGGACTTGAAATGCTTAATATGGCAGGGCCGGTAGGTTCCATTGATTGCTCCGTCGGCTTTCTTGTTTCCGCCTTCACTTTCGCATTTTCGCGTGTCCCGCTTTCATTGCCGGCATTTGTATTTGCGGCTGATCCCACGTCACTTACAGCATTGGTAGAGTCGTTGATTACGCCGGCTTTCGTTGCTGTACTGGCAGTGGAATCCGCGCACTTGGTTCCGGAAGCTGATTCGTTCCCATTACAGGAGTAAAGACTAGCGATCGACACGCAGCCACATATGGCAAAGGCAATATTTTTAAGGATATTTTTCATCTCGCGGTTGGTTTAATTATGATTGTGTTTTGAGTTATACATAATACTTTAAAAACCATGCCGTCATAAATATTGTTTGATCTGCGCAAATTGAGTCGTTCCCGCCAGGGTGTTTTTACCAAATTCTTTGTGGCACGGAATTTACAGTCTGTATGTAAACTGGTCGTATGGAAAAGCAAGGCAAGGATTCAGGAGTTCCTTTTATGGTGATTATTATTTGTTTCTTCCTAATTCCGATTGTAGCTGGATTTCTTAGTAACAACCATCTCAGCATCAACTGGTAAACGTATCGTTATTTTTATAGGCTCTGCTCCGACAGCAGGGTGGCGCTGGCTGAACTTCTGTCATTCTTATAGTAGAAATATTTTCAATTTCGAATATTTCGCTTACCTTTGTTTAACTAAATGGTAGAAGCATTAATATTACTTACGCTGCCAGGCGTAATTGCTGTAGTGATTAGATTTATTCCAATCTGGATGAATAAAAAGAAAGATGACCGATCTACGTCTTAACTGGTTTTGTGGTTTTTGTTTCCCTGATTAGTTGGTTTCGTTGATGTGAAAGTTTTTTATTACAAAAAATTCGCCTTCGCTTTTCAAATTTTCCACTTACCTTTGCTGCCCCAATAAGGTCTTTTAGCTCAGTTGGTTAGAGCAGCTGACTCTTAATCAGCGGGTCCAGGGTTCGAGTCCCTGAGGGACCACCTCATAAGTAATTGTAAATCAAGGAGTTGCATTCATTTGTGGCTCCTTTTTTCATGTGTTTTTCATTTTAGTCGCAGTGCAACTTGCAGTATTTATTCAGGCTTGCTTTTTGATATCAAAAAGACAAGTTTTGTTGGAAAAGTTGTTGTCGGCTTGCTTTTATATGCTACTCAAACCAACTGTGCGAAGTAGGCCACAAATGCTCAAATGACCTATTGGAAAAGAAATTATTTACCTTTATTAGGTTCGTTAGCAATTAAAATAAATTATGGCAGATTATTACCACACCAACGTTGTTGTTAAAAGATGAAAGCACTATACGTTATTGGTAATGTTGGACCAATTCATGATTAGAAGGTTATTGTATGCAAGTAGAGAGTTATCGAACAACTATTTTTCCAAAGTACATATTTTGCATAAATAAAATGTGTTGATGGCAATGAAAAAATGCAAGTAAATTCTACTCATAGGGATAATTTTCATCTTTCAAGAACATCGGCAAATACATGTGCCTTTCGTAACATTCATCAAGCAGTTTTTGAACCTTAGGATTTCGACAAGCAATTTTCATATCTAGCGAGTAGCACTTGGTATTCAAATCTCGTATTACATGCTCAATTATAATTTGTGCTCGTGGAAAGGCCGAGTTAATTCTCATTATATCGTTCCATATTTCCATATCCAACCGCTGGGCAGTTTCTCTGTGTGCTTTAGGGACAAGTAAATGGTTATATAGTACTGACTGCTTTATCTCCTTTGGTATCATAACTATTACTGGATTATTTTAATTATTGAGTTTGGTTGATAATCATATTTTTCAATTAATTGATGGCAAGCGCTCGCTATCTCATCTTTGTCGCTCTGCGGAATATTGGTAAGTATATTGTTTGTATTTTCCTTACTGCTTATGACAATCGAATTGATGTTGACTGCAATATGCTCAAGTACCATTATTACTTTGTCTGTGAATCTCCTCGGAATCCTTCCATAGTTCATGCGGTATGCATCTAAAATCAAATTTTGCAACAGGTGAGAACTAACAGGAACATTCCGAGATTTCTTCCATTCTTTTAGTAAGACTAGTATTTTTTTTTGCGTTTCTGTAATCTTAGAGCTTTTTAACAAAGACACATCGGTCTTCGTGTATGTCGGTTTTTGAAACAATCCACCATTGTTTACATACAAATACCCGGAAGATTTATTGCCACGCTTCCTTGTGATCTTGTTAGGAAGAATATCAATTTTGTATTCCTCGGCACCAATTTTAAAGAAAACGCCAATAGATTTTTTTTGATTCCTTATGCTAACAACTGAATTGCGTCCAATGTACTTCCGAAGTATTTCATCAACATGATAGAACATTTGTTCCGTTGAAGAAAAGGCATCAGATTTTAATGGCAGACAAATATCAATATCGAATTTATTTTTTAAAGCCGTGCCATTTTCTGTAGAACCAAATCGATGCGGTCTGTCTTTCAGTTCATCACTCAACTCAGTTTCTAGAATATCAATTAACCAGTCTGCCCTTTTACTTAGCTGAATATATCTGCCGTCGTTAGGATTGAGTTTTACTTTACTTGCTAAAGCAAGCAAAATGCTGTCTGTATCGATTGGCTCAACTAAAGAATTTTGGTGATCTGCCACAGCTCCAATTATTAAACCTCCGGCAGCTCCGGTTGCGGCTCCCTTACCCAATGCAAGGAAAAGTTCGCCCCAACTAAATTTTTCGTCCGAATTTGATTGCTTGATAACGTTGATAATTCCATTTCCAGCTCCAAGAATTACAGCGCCCCAAATTGCAAATTTTGCTTTCTTGTTCATACAATATGGTTTTAAATTTTTTCATCGATTTTAAATCCAACAGATGCAGCGTATGCGTTTAAATCAATTGCAGCAACAGTTCCGATACTTTGTTGGAGATACCGTGTTAATTGCAGGAAAAAAGTGACTAACGAGTTTTCTTTGTTGCTGAAAGTTGCGCTGTCAAATTCTCTTTTAAGATAATAGTCTGTTATACGGCTTTCCAGAGCAACATTTTTATCCTCTTCTCCGTTATAATTAACATAAAACGAACCATAGTCAACAGCACAACCCATCTCGATTGCTTGTAGCCCTTTAAGGCTTTTCAAATGAGATATTATGGTGTTGTTGTTTGAATGAGTATACGAGTTAGTACTTGCGAGAATTCCGCCAACAATTTTTGTCAATGCTCTCGGAGGGAATGGTGTTCCTGCATTGATAATACCTACCGATGTCCGCTTCAGGCTACGCACGCTTTCTATCTTTTCACCTGCATATTGAAAAAAACTCTGATCCCCAACAGTACCTTGCAAGTCCGGCTTAACTTCAAAGACCGCATATACGCCCTCTGCTGGTATGTAATGAATACCATTTTGAGTGAACACAAAAGGAGTATATTGCTGGTCATAAATTACTAAGTCAAGTTGGTGGCTTAATTGACCAGTACTATCTATGACAATTGCTTTATCGACACTATATCTATTAGGTAAATATTTTCTTAACCATTCGATCCAAACATTTTCTAAAGAATCCCCTTTAGACCCGGGATGTTGTATAAACTCCCTGTTTGTATTCAGTTGTGCAACCATCTGCTTTTGCAAGCCGCCGAATAGTTCCGCTATGCTAATTTTATTGCTGCTCATATTTGTATAGTCTTTTTTGATGTTGAATGTATGCCCCAACAGTACATTTCGACCTGGTAATCCCCAATATCAATAGTATGGGAGACGTAATCTTTACACCATCGCATTCTGCTATTTCTTTCATTGCCTGGTTATCTGTAACACTTGGTGTCGGGGTACTATCGGGGTGTGTATGCCATTCGCCAACATAAATTAGTTGGGGATTTTGATTATAGTATTTCGTTAGTTTTTGAGACAAACCTTCTTTGCCTCTTTCAAAAGAATATCTTGATGACCTATTTTTTTTAGGTACTATGGTTTCTTCAATAAAACATATTTTTAGATCATTAGAATATTTGCCGACCAAAATACCTCCATATTCTGCCGGATAGTATTTCAATCCGAGCCCGTACAACTGTCTTATCAACTCTTCGCTGACTTCTATTTCTAAATCAATATCTCTACAGTAATATTTCAAAATTGGTGCAGTTTTAAATCTGTATCACGAAACTTTACATAAAAACTTCTTAGTTGATCTCCATTCTTGTAGGCTGAGTTTAGATGCTTTAACGCAAATTGAACAACTAAGCTGATGTCGTTGTATGATGCCTTGAACGTAGGACTCCAACATCCCGTTGGGTTATACAAGTCAGTTTTATCAGGATCAAGAGATTCTGACAAATGCATAAGTGTATCATACAGATTCGGTTTCACAACACATACTAACTCACTAGCATGATTTGTTATTGATAAATTAATAAGTTCGGATTCAATTGCAAGTGTTTCTAAAATGTACGCGACATCGTTGTCTGCAGTGCAATCAATTATTAGGTCATATTTTTCAATAGCAGCTTTTATTTTCCCCTTATATTTATCATCATTGATATAAAGCTTGACCGAATCCATAAATTCACTAAAGGCTGAAACATCAATGAATGGAGAAATCTGAAGCAATGTTCTTTTTAGTTCTTGCACTTTAGAATTTAGCCCAGTGTTGAAAAAATACTCCGATCGGCATACGTTTTCCGGTTCCTTTATATCGTGGTCAGCTAACGAAATAGAGATGCATCCGCCTCTGGCAAGAGTTGTAGCAACCATGCTGCCAACTGCTCCAATTCCAATTACAAGAATGCGTTTTTGCGTAATGGCTTCACAAAGAGAACCTCTGCCGAAAAAATATTCGCGCGAACAATTTTTTGTTTGGGCCCAATTAATTAGAACATTTGAGAAATGACCAGTATAAGTACCATTACTTTTCTCGGAATAGAAAGGAAAATCTGTTATTTTTATTAGCGCACATTGCCAGTGAGTTTCTCCAGCAGGTATTTTATATCCAATAAAAAGAGGCAATTCAGTAATCCCTTTTTTGTTGAAGTCATTATCCTTTTTTACTCCATAAAGAAACTTCATGAACTCCTGAGAAACATAGGGTTGAAGGTCATTCCAGTTCTCGACAATGAACCTCCTATTATGCACAGGCGGATGCTCCATAAAAAAATATACTCCCTTTTGATAGCTTAATGCGCTATAGAATTTACTCCATTTACAAGGAACATTCAGTTTATTGGTTCGAAAGCTTTGAACAATGTATGTAAAAACAGGTTTATTAATGTACATACCCTTTGATAATAAAGAAACGTACATGTACCCAAAATCATTCTTTGCAAATTGAATACTTACGTTAGTGAACAAAAAGCATGAACTATGCGCCTTACTCGCACTCTCGGTTACCATTATATGGTCATAGTGATGATCTTCCTCCTTGTTGATATAGTACTTAACTATCCATTCCTTTAATGAATTAATATCGTAAAACACCTTGCTTTTTAAATCTCTATTGTGAGGCGTGTGAACACAAATTGACCCATCGCTATTTACATGATTATATTCTATCAGGTCATTATTTATAAAGCGTATCGTTTCGACATCATGAAATTGAAAAGGGTAGGCCTCGAATATTTCTACTTCAAATTGAAGTGAATGCCCGCTTTCCAGTACAGTAATACTACCACGCAGTGTACCATCGGAATCTGCTTCAAAGCCTTTATTAATTGTGACATTTTCAACAGCACATATGCCCTCAGTAATTCTAGTTAGTCGTTCCATCATTATCCAAATCTTGTAACTGGTGGTGCAGATACCCCGGCACTTTTCGTACCATATCGATTTTCTTCCTGTTTTTTTTCTTCACATGGATGCTTCTCATTAATCTTAAAATATAGCTTGATATTATCGCTATTTTCTTCAATGCGTTCAATCATATATTTCATGTCATTGCTCAGAATTTCCTTTTCTGTATCTGTCAATGTATCAGCCAAATCATTGTTTGAATTGCCCGGATCAGGTAGAGAGATCGTTTTTACATTATCCCTTATGTATTCCATTACAATTTTTAGCTGCTCCCACTTATCACCGTTAATATCTTTGTTATCAAAAGCCTTGATTGTAATCAGTTCAATAAAGAAAGACTTTGCTTTGCCGTTATTTTGCACTTTCCAAATTTTCAACAATTTGATATTATGTCGTACATCATCTTTATCTGCGTGGTCTTTAATGTTTGCAATTTGGGCTTTGGGGTTTGTTTTTATCCGTTCGCTACCGGCGGATATTGACCCATATTGTGAATAGACATACAGGTTGATGTTTTCATCGTCTTTATACTGATCCTTATTTAGCTCCCTTCCTGGAACTACATCAACTTTGATAATATCTCCATCAGAATCAGCAAAAAACTCTAGTCCTATTGAAACTTTTTGCCTTTTTACTGTCGCTTTGTCTTTATACTTTTCATATAAAAAATCATACACTGCTTCATACATACCTTTCAATGTATCAAAGGCATTACGTTTAAATGGTACTGCAAGGTCAAAGTCGAATTTTGTATTAATAGCTGAATGCTTTGCATAGGAACCTGTATTGAATGGATCGTACATATCACTACCATACTTCTTCTGCAAATCTTCTTTTATTTCATTTTTTTTTGCAATATGCTTGTCTAGCAGGTTTTGCTCTTTTTTAATTTTGTGTGAGTCTAATACACAATTTAGATGCTTATTCTTGTCTGTTGCCATTTTGTAGTTTTAGTTTATGAATACCCGATGTCCTATTTTTTGCGTTTCTGTTCTTGTATTGTACTAGCTGGCGATTTTATCTTTCTTTAGTAACCCCCTTAAATGGTGTTTTATTAGAAGTTTTCACATCCATGAATTGGCCATTGTCCCTATCTCTCTTGACCCAAAGACCAGTTTTTGGGTTTTGAACTTGGGTCCGATCTTTAACGGCACCTTTTCTTGCGTTATCGCCATATGGTTTATTTGTTGCCATCTTGTAATTGTTTAAAAGATTAGTTTTTTTTATTTTCATGTCAAAATTGAGATTTTTTCTCAAAATTATCCAAATAAAGTTTTCCACAACTTGATTTATAAGTATTTACTGAAATATTCTCACATTTCACTACTTTTGCACAAATTTTTAAACGGATGCTTGTTCGCTTTTCCATTGAAAATTATTTATCCTTTAAGAATCTTGTTGTTCTGGATATGCAGGCAGGAACAATTAAGGAGCATACCCAACACGTCTATACTCCCTTTTTTGAAAGGAATGTAAAGTTGCTGAAAGGCGCCGCTATATATGGTGCAAATTCCATGGGGAAAAGTAATTTGATTAAGGCTTTCTCTTTTATGAGGACGTTTGTGCTTAACTCTTCTAAGGAAAGTAATACTGGAATCAAAATTGATGTAGAACCCTTCTTGCTTTCCACAACAACTGAGTTTAAGCCCTCAATGTTTGAAGTGGTTTTTTATTTAAACGACTACCGATATAAGTATGGATTTACCGTATCTAAACTCCGTGTTGAATCAGAATGGCTTGCTATTACAATAAAAAATAAGGAAGAATCAATATTTCTGCGGCACGGAAATGATTTCAATATTGAAAAAAAATTCAAAAGTGAATTAAAGAGCCAGCTTGAATTACTGACTAAATTCACACGAGACAACTCCCTTTTCATTTCTATTCTTTCTCAGTTCAATATTGATATTGGAAAGGCAATAATAAATTGGTTTGATAGCGCAATTGTCGCGCTTGACACTGAACATTCTTATCTTTTTCAAACTTCAGCAAATTTATTCAAAGACATAAAATATAGGCAACTACTAAACGATATTATACATCATTCAGGATTAGGTATCGAATCAATTGAAGAGCGATTGAGCAGTGCAGCAGAGAAAACAGGTCTTGACCGGAGTATGTTGAACGCAATCTTCAAAAGGGAAATCGAAAATTTAACTATTAAAACACGACACGTAAAATATGACGAAAACAATAAGCCAGTGGATAACGTCTATTTTGACATGATACAACAGGAATCGCTGGGAACTCAAAAGTACTTTGCTCTATTAGGTCCAATACTTATTGCACTTCATGAGAAAAGAGTTTTTTTTGTTGACGAATTAGATTCAAGATTGCATCCTTTACTTTTTGAAATAATTGTAGACTTTTTCAACTCAAATAAATATAACGCCAGCGGTGCACAGATTATTTTTACAGCGCATGATACAAATCTCTTGAAAAAAAATCTTCGGCGAGATCAAATGATATTTGTAAATAAAGATGAATACGGGGTAACTTCATTAGCTAGCCTTTATCATTTGAAACCGCAGACTCGCAATGACGCTTCTTTTGAAAAAGATTATTTAAAGGGATTGTATGGAGCAATCCCGTCTATTCAAACCCAACAACTACGATTATTCTAAAATTGTAATTAGTAGAACAAGGGACGTGTCTTTAGTTTCTCAACAGCACATTGTTTCCACATTGACCTTATGTAAATATCCCTGAATAAATGCTTAGAGTGTTAAAGCTGAAGACCTAACGAATTTTGTTGACTGTGGGAATGGTCGTAAGTTGGAAAAGAAAAATCGATTAGAGCACGAGAAAATTCCTCATTCCTATTTTAATAGGGAACTTGAAAAGATTTTAGAAAGGATTGTTTCTCCCAAGTAATTGTAAGACAAGAAGCGTGTTTTTGCACTTTTCCATAATTGACGCAAGGTAAATCGGTGCTCAATTCATAAAGGTCAAATGACCTTTATGAGACTGGCTAAGCCGACAAACATGGCTGCTAAAAATGTGTTTGTTTTTTCTAAAAATACTTCCTGTTGCCGCTACTTGCCGCTATATTCACGTTACAGAAAGACAGGAATATGAACAATCAGAAAGTACCAACGAAACAAGGACAAATCGTTAAGATCACAAATCCATACCCCGACGAAAACCCAGCAGAGACATATCTAGTGACAGAGGACGTATCCGTCTATAGTGATGATGCAACTATATATATCGTGAGCATTACAGAACTCCAAAGGAACATTGCCAACCCTGCGTTATCACAGCGCAAGGTCGTTACGAAATCAGGACTTACGGTGGTTGCCGAAGACTTGACAAGCTTTATCGAATCATTTAATCTGCTGTAACCGAAAACAACGAAATCATGGAAGCGAAAAAACTTACGACAAAACAATACCTGAAAGAGAATCCCGATCAGTATGTCATGGTTACACATGAATTCGGAACTCCGATTTATGTTGCCCCACTAAGGGATTTGCAAATACAAGTAACACCGAACAAGGAAGAAGCCGAACTGTGGAACGAATTGGATAAGTCTCCATCCAAACTTGGGTATCATGTCGCTGTAACTGGATACAAAGGATTGAAATTCGAGAAGGTATAACTGTCAGGCATGAGGGCTGTTCCCTGCTTGTCCCTGCGCCTTTCGCGAGTGCCTATAACTTTGACGGTGCAACACCATACGCTTTTTTAAAAGTGTATGAGAAATGTGATAAATCTTCAAAGCCCAATTCCAGATAGATGTCAGAGGCCGCTTTCTTCATTTCTTTTATCAAGTGATATGCTTCCCTTAACCTTCTTTGCAGCAGCCAGCGGCTCGGCGTGATATGATAGATTTTCTCAAAATCCCGCTTGAAGGTTGCCAGGCTTCTACCGGTGAGATAGGCATATCGTTTCAATTGCACATTAAAGTGATAATTCTTCTCCATAAACGCCTCGAGGTCGATTTTTCCCGGCTCGGAAAAATCAAAAAGGATATTCTTGGATGCCGGGAAAAGTTTAAGCAACAACAGAATGGCCTCTTTCTGTTTTACAAACAGCAGATCATCCGCTCCCTTGTTTGTCAGTATCGTTTCATAAGCCAGAAGCGATCTCATATAGTTGCCAATCGCAGGCGAGGGGATTTTTTGAAAGACCGGAGAGGCGGCATGTTCATCTACTTTAAATCCGTATTCAAGGCTTATGTTTCGGAGAGTCTGCTGGTCAAAGTAGATCGATATTGACTGATATTCTCCCGTTTCAGGGGGACACTTGGTATATTTGACGAGATTGTTCCTTCGGCAAAAGTATACGTCGCCGGAATTGAAACTTAGAGTATGGCTGGTATCAGCGATCACCAACGAGCCGGAAATGATATAAACCAGAGTATGCTCCGGCACGAATTGCTCACCTTTGCTGCTTCT
>Ga0206890_1005_pt1 | contig 83426 bp, 87 predicted proteins | sample Alteio_BWOrgHeat_58_FD_152960 | JGI IMG/M metagenome (GOLD analysis project Ga0206890, IMG submission 152960) | Enriched cells from forest soil in Barre Woods Harvard Forest LTER site, Petersham, Massachusetts, United States - Alteio_BWOrgHeat_Nextera6 ... | reverse complement strand
CATATCAGGTATCAATAATTACGCGTCGGCATACAAATTGAAAGCGGGAGAAGTATTTGAAACCCCACCACTTGTTTACACTTTTTCTGCTGAAGGTAAAGGCCAGGCCAGCCGTAACCTGCAGGCATGGGCGCGCAATTATAAATTGCTGGATGGCAAGGGCACGCGACTCACCTTACTCAATAATTGGGAATCTACTTATTTTGATTTTAATGAGGATAAACTGCGCCAGTTACTAAAGGATACCAAACAGCTTGGCGTGGATATGTTTTTGCTTGATGATGGCTGGTTTGGCAATAAATACCCAAGAAACGACGACCATGCAGGTTTGGGCGACTGGCAGGAAAACCGGCAGAAGCTACCGAACGGAATAGCAGCGATTGCAAAGGAAGCAGATAAAACAGGTGTGAAATTCGGGATATGGGTTGAACCGGAAATGGTAAATCCCAAAAGTGTTTTATATTACAAACATCCCGATTGGGTAGTAAAACAGCCCGGTCGCCAGGAATATTACTTCCGTAACCAATTAGTGCTCGATCTCAGCAACCCTGCTGTACGGGATTTTGTATTCCACGTGGTCGATTCGCTTTTTGTACGTGACCCGCATTTGGCTTATATCAAATGGGATTGCAATGCGGTCATATACAATGCTTATTCGGCTTATTTGAAGCATGATCAATCTCAGTTTTATATCGATTATGTTAAAGGCTTGTATTCAGTACTAAAACGTATCAGGGCTAAATATCCAAATGTGCCTATGATGTTATGCTCAGGCGGCGGCGGTCGTGTTGACTATAATGCCTTACAATATTTTACCGAATACTGGCCAAGTGATAATACCGACCCCGTCGAGCGTATTTTTATCCAATGGGAATATTCTTATTTCTACCCGGCGATTGCAAGTTCAAACCACGTGACTGACTCGGGCAACGAACCGCTCAAATTCCGGGTCGATGTGGCCATGATGGGTAAGCTGGGTTTCGATATTGTAGTAAATAAACTTAGTCCAAATGACCTGAAATTCTGTCAATCTGCAGTGCAAACTTACGACTCGGTAAAACAAACCATTTGGCAGGGCGAGCAATATCGCTTATCTGACCCGAGGACAAATAATGTTGCATCGCTTATGTATGTCGATTCCACAAAATCCTCAGCAGTGATGTTCAATTACCTCGTGAATTTCCGTTATGACCAGGGAACGAAGGCTCCTATTCTCCTGAAAGGACTTGATCCGGCGAAGCAATACAGGGTTGAAGAAATTAATCTCTATCCGGGCACCCAATCAACCACCAATCCGCAGATGATTTATACAGGCGATTTATTAATGAAAATTGGTATTAACCCGCATATCGATACGGAACACGCCAGCGTAGTTTTGAAGATATTTGAAATACACAAATAATGAACTAAGCGAATTAGAAACCGCGCGCATTTTTAAAACGGCTTTTATTCTGCCAGTCTCAGTTAATCGTGATTATTGCGTGGCTTTGGCTTAAATAATCGCTGCAGTTGAATAAAACGAAGAATAAAGAAGGCCAGAAAACATTATTACAGTTTTCTGGCCCCGGCATATTTCTTTATTTGTTACTTAATCAGATGATTTTTTTCTGGCTTTCACTAAGCTTAAGTTAGGAATTTATCTTTTCACCAAAACTTTTTTTCTCAGCCATTCACGAACCGGTTTGTCGTAAAACCTAAGTGATAAATAGGCAATAACTAAACTTGTGACTACAACCAGAAGGCCCATCAACAATCCGGTTGTACCCAACGGAACCTTATTATTAACCACCCAAGCGGTGAACAAATAGATTAAAGGATAATGGGTGATATACAATGGATAAGAAATCCCCCCTAAAAAATTACAAATCTTTTCTGACCGTGCACTATGCAATTCGCCCCCTGCGCCAATAGAAACAATTAAAGGAAATACGACAATTAAGCAAAGCGACTCATATATGCCATTCATCCATACATGATGTTCATCGCCGATTCGGGGGATACTCAACATAATAATGATAAGAAGACTTGACCACCAGAAAGCGTTTTTTAGCCGAATCAATTTTCCAATCCGACAAAGTAGTACACCGCCGAAGAAAGGGAAAAGCACTCTTGTAAAGCCAATGTACAATTGTTCGGAGTTAAGTGACCAACCGCCAATAAGATCGCCATTTTTACTGGTTACCAAATATTGAATGAGCATCAGCGCTGCAAGCGCAACAAAAATTGATAAAAGGAATTTAGAAAAACGACGAACGATCAGGGCATAAAGGATATTTGCAATATATTCAAAAAAAAGAGACCATGCTGGTCCGTTTAATGGGTGCATTTCTTGCCAACCACGTATATCCATGGAAATTGGTACAGGTATCAGTGTTGCACCGATAACCATTACCAGCAGCATCTCCCACACTGGCGTATTTGCTATGTTCGGAAATGCCGGACTAACTTGAAAGTAGAACAACGCAGCACCTATCAATGAGCCCATAATAACCATGGGTTGAAGACGCACCAGCCGGCGCTTGTAAAAATCCCATTGCGTCATTTTGCCCCATCGGTCATCATAAGCGTAGGCTACGACAAAACCTGACAGCAGGAAAAAAAAGTCTACAGCGAGATACCCGTGATTGATGATTTGTACAAATTTATTACCCCCGGTAAAGGTTTCCAAAACGTGGAACACAATTACTAAAACCGACGCCACTCCGCGAAGCCCATCCAGTATAGGGTAATGATTTTTTGATTCGAGATAAGTTGTCTGTGCCATAAGTGCTCAATTTTTAAAATGTGAAGGTTAGTATTTCTTTTTGATATTATTAAAATTGTTGGAAATAACTGACTTTGAAAATAATATGATCTTCCACTTGTGTAACTGCCTGTGGTGCCGATAAATTCCCGCCGTACATGATTGGGTTTAAAAAAATCAGCATCCAGGCAAAAAGCCGGGGATGCGATTGATAATATTAAGATTAAAATATAAAATTTAATCATAAAGGCAGGTAACGGGATTGTGGATGATGGGTATAGTTGCCACTCCTTAGCATTTACAATGATTTTATTTTCACATTTCGAAAGGCGACTCCGGTTGACCAATCCTGTAATGAAATGCGACCTTCGATGTTTTTGCCAAATTCAGGAAACTTGCTGAAACGTGACTTAGCGATCTTATCAGTCCATGCTTTGGATGCGAAATCTTCTTCCGCAGTTAATACCCCATTCAAATAAAATTTCACCCTCCCGTTCACCTGTTTGATTTCAGAATGGTTCCAGGTATCGGACGGCCTGCTTTTTACCGCATTTTTTTGTGGCGCCAAGCCAAAAAGGCACCCGGATCGTGATTGTGGTTGTGCGAAATCGGGGTTAGCATCATCCAATAATTGATATTCTGGGCCTGACGCCCAGGCAGTAGGAATTTCCTTTCGTTCCAAAACGTTGACAAATACACCGCTATTCCCGCCTTTAGGAAGCTTCCAATCGAACTTAAGGTCGAAGTTTTTGAATTCCTGGTCTGTGACCAGGTCACCTGTGCCCGATTTGTCCAGCGGGTCGCAAACAAGTTCTCCGTCCTTCGCTTTCCATATTGTGAATGGTGCGGTACTGTTGTATAAATGCCAGCCTGCCGTAGAGTGTCCGTCAAATAAAAGCTTCCAGCCGTTGGCCCGCTCCGTCTTCGAAAGGCTGTTGTTTTGATCGCCGCTGAAGGCAAAGCAAGTTATAGCCAGCCCAATGACTACTGCAGCCGCTATTGATTTGGTGATTTTATTTTTCATAATCCATGGGTTTAATTGAAATTTGATATCTAAAGGATTTACTAATTGATTTAATGATTAGGATGATTGTAGCCGCCTTCCTAATCAGGTTTTATAAGATTTCTATATCAAAATGCCTGAACGCATCCAGGCGTTTATCATCACTTTGCAGATCGGTTATCAGTGTGTCCACTTCATCTAAACCGCAAACCTTAAAAAAGTCAGTGGTTTCCAATTTTTCGAAATTGCTTAGCACAACGGTTTTCCGGGACGATTTAATCAGGGCCTTTTTGACCTCGCCATCTTCCAATACAGCTGCTGTAATGCCAACCTCACTGTGCACCGCGCAAACCCCCATCATGTAAATGTCAGCCTGGTACATACCTGCCTCAACACAGGTTTGCTGACTTACATTAGTTTGAGTTAAGCGGTTATAATGTCCCCCCAAAACGATGATTTCAATACCCTTATAAGTATTTAAAATTGGGATCAATGCCACGTTGTTGGTAATTACCCGAAATGCAGCATCTTTTGGAAGCGTCGATGTTAATACCTGGATGGTTGTTCCGCCGTCCATAAATACCGTCCGGACATTTTTTAACAACTGAACAGCCTTTAATGCAATAGCATGCTTACCTTCCGTAAATATCCCTTCCCTGTCATGAAAAGACAATGGGTTCTTTGCCGGGCTGATCGCACCGCCTCTCACTTTAACCAAAAGCCCGCTTTTATTAAGCAGTTCGATGTCGCGGCGTACAGTATCTTCGGATACGCCCAGGTCCATCGCCAATGCTTCGAATCTGACTTGATTCGTAGTCCTCAATTCTTTTAAAATAATTTCAAAACGTTCCTCTTTAAGCATATTCATTGTACATTACGAATAGATTTAACCTGGTAAGCAATCCCTATTGACAGCAGCAGTAACCCCGTAACGAATAGTGCTGCCGACAATGAAAAGTGATGAGCTATAAATCCCAAAATAGCTGGTCCAACAAGCTGTCCGGCATAACCCATGGTTCCAATCACTGAAACAGCCTTTGAGCTGGCCACATTTTTTATGCGACCGGCCGCGGTAAAGAAAACGGGTACAATGTTCGCTGCGCCAACCCCAATAAGAACAAAACCTATGAGCACGGCAAAAAGCCAGGGCGCGAACACCACAAGCGTAAACCCTGCGAACGCGATAATACTTCCATAAATAACAACATGTTTGCCCTCGGTTTTAGAAACAATTCTGTCACCGAAAAGCCGCATCGTAGCCATTGCAACGGAGAAGGAAGCATAACCTACACCTGCCATAGCTTTATCGACACCTTTGTTGTCCCTGAGAAAAACTGCACTCCAATCTAAAACGGCACCCTCAGATAAAAATGCTACAAAACACATGACACCAAGAAAAAGTACTGCACCATTGAGCAGGCTGAATTTTTTATTTCCTTCGGCCTCAGTTAAATTGGTGAATTTTGCGGATATTTCATGTTCAGTATTTTGGTCCATTAAGGAACTAAATTGTGTTAGGGTGATCGCAAGTAAACTCATTGAAATAACGCCTGCTGTTATCGCGGGAGCGAGGCCAGCTTTGATCAGAACACCTACAACAATTGGCCCGCACAACCCTCCTACGCTAAACAGGCCGTGTAATGACGACATGATATGTTTGTCGGCCATATTTTGTACGTGCACGCCGTGAGTGTTCATTGCAACGTCGATTGACCCTATGCCCGAACCGAATATAAACAGCATTCCCGCAATCTCGAACCAATTGTTTAACCAAAGCACGATAGGGAAGCTAACGGCTATCACTATAGATGAAACGGTAATCACTATCCTTGTTCCTATTTTGTGAATAAGCCAACCGGTAAGAGGCATTGTTATTATTGCCCCCATGCCTAAAAATAATATAAGCAACCCTAAACTGCCATCATTTAGTCTCAGCTTGTCCTTGACAAAAGGAATCATTGGCGCCCAGCTGGAAATGGCTAAACCACAGACCAAAAAGATAATTTTCGTGGCTTTTTTTGCGCGTTTTAAATTGCTCATTAATTGGCATCAATTATTTTGCAATATAATGCAAATTTGCAGTGGATTGCAAATTAATTGGACTAATGTTCAAAAACTTTTCGTGAAATATGATTCAAAATGGATATGCAGGCTTACTGACAGTATTAACCTCACGCAATTGTTGATCTGGATGATTCTTTGAGCATCAAATGTGAGCATTCATGTTTCTCAAATATGCTCACCGAATTGCCACCATTTTTATGCTGAAACATGAACATTTTGGTGTTTTTGAGCAATAAAAAAGCCTGTAAATATTTAATTTACAGGCTTTTAGTTGTTTTAACTTTATTGTTAGCGGAATGGACGGGACTCGAACCCGCGACCCCATGCGTGACAGGCATGTATTCTAACCAGCTGAACTACCACTCCGTTTGGGATGGCAAATATAGTCACCATTTTTTATTCCACAAGGTTTTTTTTCAACTTCTTGCAGCTGGATTCTTTTAATAATGGATTATCTGTGCGAAACTATCAGCAGGTCAAGGTCTTTGCAGGGAATACCAAAGCGGTCGCCGATATGTTTATTGGTTAAATGACCCTCATAAATATACACAGCGTTCCGTACTCCTGATTTTTGCCAGATCACATTTTTAAGCCCCCCCTGCTCGCCAATATCCAATAGTATAGGCGTAAAAATATTTGTAAGCGAATAGGTGGCTGTACGCGCTACCCGTGAGGCTATATTTGGTACACAATAATGGATCACATCATATTTGCGGAAAACCGGATGGGTATGATTGGTTACCTCCGATGTTTCAAAACAGCCGCCCTGGTCAATACTTACATCAATGATCACTGCATTTGGCTTCATCCTGCTTACAGTACTTTCTGTGACGATGCAGGGGCTGCGCCCATCTTCGGCTCTCATGGCGCCGATGGCTACGTCACAGGTTGTGATGGCTTTTTCTAAAACAATGGGCTGCACCACTGATGTAAACACCCGGCTCCCGATATTATTCTGCAGCCTGCGTAACTTGTAGATCGACGGATCGAACACCTTTACTTCAGCCCCCAGCGATATCGCTGTACGTGCAGCATATTCGCCAACAGTACCGGCACCTAATATCACGATTTCTGTTGGTGGTACACCTGTTATTCCACCAAGCATCAGGCCCTTGCCATCAAATATGTTGCTTAAATATTCGGCTGCGATCAGGATGGAAGTGGCGCCTACGATCTCGCTCATTGCCCTCACCACACTCAGCGACCCGCCTTCATCACGTAAATGTTCAAAGCAAAGCGCGGTCACTTTTTTTTGGATCAGCGCGTGCAGGCAATCTGCTTTTAGTGTCGATAACTGCAGTGCGGATATCAATATCTGATGAGGTTTCATCATTTCGATCTCCTGCAAGGTTGGGGGCGCGATTTTTATAATGATATTGGCCTCGTAAACCGATTTGGTATCATATACAATACGGGCTCCCTGATCGCTGTAATCTTTGTCTTTGAAGTTAGCGGCCTGGCCGGCATTGCTTTCCAACATAACTTCGTGCCCGTTGTTGATCAGTAAGGCTACTGATAAGGGAGTTAATGCTATCCTGTTTTCCTGGAAAGAAACCTCCTTTGGTATGCCAATATAAAGCTTGTTCTTTTTGTTTTTTACCTCCAGCATCGACTCCTGGGGCTGCATCATTGCCTGCTTGGCAACATCAGAAAATCCACTATATAACTCCGAACTCATTTGTACTTATTTCCGAATGTTGAAGATAGTCAAAAAACAAATGATGTTAAACTAAATTTTCTCAAAAGTTAACAGGCGCTCATTGTTATCTAAAACTTGTATGTTAACCCTGATATAATGCTGCGGGAGAAGCCCAGCGATCTTTTCGGGCCACTCAATAAAACAGTATTGGCCCGAATAAAAATACTCTTCGTAACCCATATCCAGCGCCTCGGTTTCATTTTTAAGGCGATAGAAATCGAAATGGTATATCTTATTTTTATCGCCAATATATTCATTGATGATGGAAAAGGTGGGACTGGTTACGGGCTCATGCATCCCTAAGCATTCGCATAATGATTTAATGAATGTGGTTTTTCCGGCACCCATATCGCCGTAAAAGAGGAAGACCTTTTGATTGCCTGCATAATCGATTAATTTTTTCGAAACTTCGAAATTTTCAACTTCAGAACTTGTACTATAAGATTGGGGGTTCATTATAAAGTAGATTTAAACCATTTATATTTCTAAATGATTTATCTGATGATACCAAAGGAATATCAAAATAACTTGCCGTTGCTGCAACGATAGCATCAGGAAGTTTCAATCTTTTTTTGCTTCGAATATCAATAACTATATCCTTCATTGCAGGCAAATAGCCCCAGATTACTTGTTTTGACAAAAGAATTTTTACTGCATCTTGTTCAGCAGGATAGAGATCCTTTTCTGAAAGTAATTCTAATTCAGAAATAAAAGAAAATGCGGGATCGAAATCGTAAAAATATTTTTCTACTTCTCTGTGGCCAAGTAAAAAATAAATTACTATATTGGTGTCTATAATTATTTTATTCCCACTCACTTCGCCACTTTTTTTGTAATTTAAGTGGGTCGATCTTACGTTTTATAATGCCAAAAAATGGCTTTAAACGCTCAATCCTCTTTCTTGTCTCTTCATCCTCGATTGCCTGCATCTTCTTTCTGATTTTTTCAGGCGAATCATCATTTTTTATAACCACTACCATACCCAAATTTAAGAAAAAATATTTAATAATTACTTGGGTCCGTAAGTAACTATCGGTATGATCATTTCTTCAAGAGAGATGCCCCCATGCTGAAAAGTTTCGTTATAGAAGTTGACAAAGTGATTATAGTTATTCGGGTAAACGAAATAACTATCTCCCTTCGCAAATACAAAGCTCGAACTTACATGCAGCTTAGGCAGCATAATATCATGCGGGTTGCGTACATGAAATACTTCCTTGGCATTGAAGTTCAGGTTTTTCCCCTGTTTGTAGCGGAGATTGGTATTGGTATTGCGGTCGCCGATTATCTTGCTTGGGTTTTTAACGCGTATGGTTCCGTGATCGGTAGTAATAATTACTCTTACCTGCTTTTGAGCTAAAAATTTAAGCAGATCGAACAGTGGTGAATGCTCAAACCAGGATAAGGTCAATGAACGGTATGCAGCATCATCGCTGGCCAATTCGCGTATCATTTGCATGTCGGTACGTGCATGCGACAGCATATCCACGAAGTTGTAAACCACCACATTGAGTTCATTGTTCATCAGGTTGTTTACTGAATCGTTCAGCGCACGGCCCTCATCGATATTTAATATTTTATGATAGGAATACTTAATATCCCTGCGTAAAACACGTTTCAGATGATCACCCAAAAACTTTTCTTCGTACAAGTTCTTTCCGCCCTCATCTTCATCGTTCTGCCACATATCCGGGAACCGCTTTTCCATGTCAAGCGGCATCAGCCCAGAGAAGATGGCGTTGCGCGCATATTGTGTTGCGGTCGGTAATATACTATAATAGGTATCTTCTTCCTCCAGCCTGAAATATTCAGAGATAAACGGGTTAATGATCTTGAACTGATCAAACCTTAAATTGTCTATCAGGATAAAAAACACTGGCCCCTTGCCATCCAGTTTTGGGAAAACTTTCTTTTTAAATAATTGTGTTGAAATGGTTGGAGCTGAATCAGGATTTTGAATCCAGCCAGTATAATTCCTTTCTATAAACTTGCAGAACTGCACATTGGCTTCGGCTTTTTGCAGTGTCAGTATCTCATGCATCCCTTCATCCTCAAGCTTTTCAAGCTCAAGCTCCCAATAGATCAGTTTTTTATAAACATCAACCCACTCCTGGTAACTTAAATTATCATTGAGGGTCATGCCCAGTGTCCTGAAATCCTGCTGGTAGGCCATGGTGGTTTTTTCGGTTACAAGGCGCTTGTTCTCAGTCAGTTTTTTTATGGTGAGCAGTATTTGCCTGGGGTTTACCGGCTTGATGAGGTAATCATCAATTTTTGAACCGATGGCGTCCTCCATCAGGTATTCCTCCTCATTTTTGGTTATCAGAACAATCGGTACCTCATTATTAATATTCTTAATCTCCGAAAGTGTTTCAAGGCCGGTCAATCCCGGCATATTTTCATCTAAAAACACAAGGTCGAAGTAGCCTCCTTTAAACGCATCAACAGCATCGTTGCCATTGGTTACGGTAGTAACATTATATCCTTTTTCTTTTAAGAAAAGTACGTGTGGTTTTAACAGGTCAATCTCGTCATCAGCCCATAATATTGTCGTTTCCTGCATGATATTTTATCTTATCCGGGTATAACCCCAAAGCAAGGGTTTTGTTATGGCTTATTAAAGGTAATTAACAAAAATTAACAATTATCAGATACATTGTTACTATAATTTAACATTTTTGCACAGCATTACGCCAATTGAATAAAAAGAAGATCATAAACGACCCCGTATACGGGTTTATCAGTATTCCAACAGAGCTGATATTCGACCTTATTGAGCATCCATACTTTCAGCGCCTACGATACATTAAGCAACTGGGCATGACTCACCTTGTTTATCCCGGAGCCTTGCACACCCGCTTTCATCATGCATTGGGCGCTATGCACCTGATGGGTCTGGCAATTGAAACCTTATGCAACAAAGGCCATGACATTACAGATGAGGAGGAAGAAGCGGTAACCATAGCCATCCTATTACATGATATTGGCCATGGGCCATTCTCCCATGCCCTGGAACAGACCATAGTGGTGGGCATTTCGCACGAGGACATTTCTACTCTGCTAATGAATAAGCTGAACGAGCAATTCCATGGGCGTTTAAGTATGGCCATCCAAATTTTTAATGGCACCTATCACAAAGTATTCCTGCACGAATTGGTTTCGGGTCAGCTGGATATGGACAGGATGGATTACCTTAACCGGGATAGCTTTTTTACCGGCGTATCTGAGGGGGTGATCAGTTTCGATCGCATTATCAAAATGCTTAATGTGGTTGATGACCATATTGCGGTTGAGGAAAAAGGCATCTACTCGATTGAGAAATTTCTGATCGCGCGCCGCCTGATGTACTGGCAGGTGTATCTCCATAAAACCGTTATCGCTGCCGAGCAGTTGCTGGCCAATATTTTAAGGCGCGCCCGTGAGCTGGCCCTTAATGGTAAAAAACTTTTTGCTACCCCGGCGTTAAACCATTTCCTTATAAACAGGATCAATAAGGATGAGTTTATGAATGACGCTCATCACATTGAAGCCTTTGCAAGTTTGGATGATACCGATATTATGGCAGCTGTGAAGGTTTGGGCCGGTGAAGATGATTTTGTACTGTCGCAACTGTGCGGTATGCTGATGCAGCGGAATCTTTACCAGGTTGAGATCACCAATGACCCTCCTGACAAGGATTTTGTTGCGCAACTGACTGATAAAGTGATCCGGAAATACCCGGTAGGGGGACAGGATGCTGATTGGTTTGTATTTACCGACGTAATTACGAATAACGCTTATAAACCAGGTGATGGCAGTATCCGTATTTTAATGAAGGATGGCTCAATTCAGGACATCACGGTTGCGAGCGACAATTCCAATTTAGAAGTATTGGCCAAAACCGTAAAAAAATACATACTCTGTTATATTAAGGGATTGGTTTGAAAAGGGCCTGTACGGAATGATAAGAAACGAACATACAAAACGTTTAACGTACAACTTTTTATAATTTGCTGCTTTAACTTTAACACTTAAATTTGCCTGATGCAATTTACCGCAAATGATATAAGCTTTATACTAAATGGAACTATTGAGGGCGATCCTGCGGTAACCATTGATCAGTTGGCTAAAATAGAGGAAGCATCTACGGGCTCCTTGTCGTTTTTAGCTAATCCGAAATACGAACCGTATTTGTATACTACCAATGCATCAATTGTAATTGTTAATAATGACCTGGTGCTGACAAGCCCGGTAAAAGCCACATTGATCAGGGTGGAGAATGCCTATAGTGCATTTTCAGTACTGCTGGAGAAATATAATACCATCAAACTAAACAAAACCGGCATTGAGCAGCCCAGCTTTGTGCACCCTTCGGCAGCTGTGGGCCAGGATTGTTATATAGGAGCTTTTGCATACATAGGCCCCGGAGTAAAAATCGGGAACAACTGTAAAATTTATCCCGATACCTATATTGGCGACAATGTAACTCTTGGCAATAATGTGACACTTTTTCCCGGTGTAAAGGTTTACTTTGACTGTGTGATCGGTACCAATGTGATCATTCATTCAGGTGCCATAATAGGAAGTGACGGTTTTGGTTTTGCGCCGCAAAGCGACGGAACTTATGATAAAATAGCCCAGATTGGAAACGTAATAATTGAGGATAATGTAGAGATCGGCTCAAATACTACGATTGACAGGGCTACGATGGGCTCAACTATTATAAGAAAAGGGGTAAAGCTGGATAACCTGGTGCAGATAGCGCACAATGTAGAGATAGGCGCAAATACCGTTATTGCTGCCCAAACGGGTATATCAGGCAGTACTAAACTGGGAGAGAATGTGGTGCTTGCCGGGCAGGTGGGTATTGCGGGGCATTTGACCTTAGCCAAAGGCACGCAGGCCGCGGGCCGGAGCGGAATTGCAAAATCAATAGAAGGGGAAAATGAGAAATGGGGTGGATATCCCGCAACACCATATCATGATTATATGCGCTCACAAATAGTGCTGCGCCGTTTGCCTCAATTGGAAAAAAAATTACTTGAATTAGAAAAGATAATTGCTGAATTAAGAAAAGGAGTTCATTAATTCAATGTTCATTAGTTCATCAGGCTTTTACAGTTAATGAACTATCCAGCAATGAACAACTGAACCAATGAACGGATGAACATTATAAAATGAATGTAAAACAAAAAACTATTAAGGCGCCTGTTTCTGTATCGGGTACCGGGTTGCATACCGGCGAAAAGGTGACGATGACCTTTAACCCCGCTCCTGAAAACCATGGCTATAAATTCAGAAGGATAGATATAGATGGATCGCCTGTAATTGATGCTGACGTTGACAATGTAACAGATACCTCGCGCGGAACCACCATCTCACAAAATGGGGCAAGCGTAAGCACTGTCGAGCACGTATTGGCTGCCCTGGTTGGGCTGGAGGTTGATAATGTGCTGATCGATATGGATGGCCCTGAAACCCCTATAATGGACGGGAGTTCCGTACAGTTTGTGGACGCTATTACTAATATTGGTTTTACCGAGCAGGAGGCTGATCGCGAATATTACCATATACCTTATAATATCCATTATTCCGAAATAGACCGCAAGGTCGAAATGGTAGCAATGCCGCTTGATGATTACCGCTTTACCTGCATGGTTGATTATAACTCACAGGTATTAGGGAGCCAGCATGCCAGTATATCAACTATTTCTGAATTTGTAAAGGAGATCGCCTCATGCCGCACCTTCTGTTTTTTGCATGAACTGGAAATGCTGCTAAAGCACGACCTGATAAAAGGTGGTGACCTGAACAATGCTATTGTAGTGGTAGATAAGGAGGTGGACGAAGAAGAGCTGGCGCACCTGGCCAGGATATTTAACCGCAAGGATATTAAAGTGGCCCCGCAGGGTATATTAAATAACATCGAGCTGCGCCATCAGAACGAACCGGCCCGGCATAAACTGCTGGATATGATAGGCGATCTGGCATTGGTTGGTGTCCCATTAAGAGGCCATATTATGGCTGCAAGGCCGGGTCATGCTGCTAATGTTGCCTTCGCCAAAAAAATAAAGACATTAATAAAGAAGGAAAGAAGCCGCAAACATATTAAAGTTTACGACCCCAATGCTAAACCGGTATATGATACCGTTGAGATCATGAAGATACTGCCGCACAGGCAGCCGATGCTGATGATTGATAAGATACTGGAGATCAGCAAAAACCATGTGGTGGGTTTGAAGAATGTGACCATGAACGAGGACCTGTTTGCAGGGCATTTTCCGGGTCAGCCATTGTTCCCGGGTGTGCTGCAGATAGAAGCGATGGCACAAACGGGCGGTATTTTGGTGCTGAACACCGTACCTGATCCTGAAAATTATATTACCCTGTTTTTGAAAATTGAGAACGCGAGGTTTAAAGACAAGGTGGTGCCAGGTGATACGATGATATTCCATTGCAGCCTGATAGCGCCGATCCGGCGGGGTATTGCCCAGATGAAGTGCGTTGGAATGGTTGGCTCGCGTATTGTAGTAGAAGCTGAACTGATGGCACAGATAGTAAGAAAGACAAAAGAAAAGGAAGCATGATACAGCCCCTGGCATATATACACCCTCAGGCTAAAATAGCCGATAATGTTACGATAGAACCCTTTGTAACCATACATAAGGATGTTGAGATCGGCGAAGGCACCTGGGTGGGTTCCAATGCAACGATAATGGACGGTGCCCGTATCGGCAAAAACTGCCGCATTTTCCCAGGTTCCGTTATATCCGCACCTCCGCAGGATTTAAAATACCGTGGAGAGCCAAGCACAGTAACTATTGGCGACAATACCACTATCCGCGAATGCGTTACCCTTAACCGCGGCACCGCGCTTGACAAAAATACCACCACTATCGGCAGCAACTGCTTACTAATGGCTTACGTGCACGTAGCGCACGACTGCGTAATAGGCGATAACGTGATCATTGCAAATTCGGTGCAATTGGCCGGGCACATCAATATTTATGATTATGCCTTTATCGGCGGTACATCAGCAGTGCATCAATTTGTGGAGATAGGTACACATAGCATGATATCCGGCGGCTCACTGGTGCGTAAAGATGTGCCACCCTATACCAAGGCCGGCCGGGAGCCCTTATCTTATATCGGGATAAATTCCGTTGGTTTGCGCCGGAGAGGTTATTCAGCAAGTACAATAAATGAGATACAGGAAATTTACCGCATCATCTTCCTGAAAAAGTATAACGTGACTAAGGCGATGGACATTATTGAAGCAGAATTTGCACCCACAGTTGAGAGGGACGAGATCATCAATTTTGTTTCGAACTCACAGCGCGGTATTATGAAGGGATTTGGAATATAGTTTACGCCGCAAATTTTAGAAAGACTAAGGAAGAAACAGAAGCATGATACAACCTTTAGCATATATCCATCCACAGGCTAAAATAGCCGATAATGTGACGATAGAGCCTTTTGTAACCATACATAAGGACGTGGAGATAGGCGAAGGTACATGGATAGGCTCCAATGCAACGATAATGGACGGCGCCCGTATCGGAAAAAACTGCCGCATTTTTCCCGGAGCTGTGGTGTCGGCCCCGCCACAAGACTTAAAATACCGCGGTGAACTCAGCACGGTGACTATCGGCGACAATACCACTATTCGCGAATGCGTTACCCTTAATCGTGGCACTGCACTTGATAAAAACACTACCATTATTGGTAGCAACTGCTTGCTAATGGCCTATGTACACGTAGCTCACGATTGTACGATAGGCGATAATGTAATTATCTGCAACTCGGTGCAGTTAGCAGGCCACATCAACGTCCACGACCACGCTTATATTGGCGGTACAACGGCGGTACACCAGTTTGTTGAGATCGGCACGCACAGCATGGTATCAGGTGGATCATTGGCGCGTAAGGATGTGCCACCTTATACTAAAGCAGGGCGCGAACCATTATCCTATATCGGTATCAACTCTGTTGGTTTGCGCCGCAGGGGTTACTCTGCCAATACTATTAACGAGATACAGGAAATTTACCGCATCATCTTCCTGAAAAAATATAATGTAACCAAGGCGATGGATATTATCGAAGCCGAGTTTAAACCCACAGTTGAACGCGACGAAATCATTAACTTTGTTTCCAATTCGCAGCGCGGTATTATGAAGGGGTTTGGGATATAATTTATCAGGTAGTCCATGGTCTATGGTCCATGGTCCATGGTCATCTTGAAAATGCAGATAATACTCAACAACATAGGGCGCCGCTTTAACCGCGACTGGATCTTCAGGGATATTGATTACACTTTTACTATTGGCGAAACTTACGCTATACTTGGCCCGAATGGGTCCGGTAAATCCACTTTATTGCAGGTTTTAAACGGCAGTCTTTCGCCATCCGCAGGTAGCATTAAATATTCCTTAAATGATCAGCCTGTTGAAGCAGAGTCTGTTTTTAAGCAGCTTAGCCTGGCAGCACCCTACCTTGAATTGATAGAAGAATTTACTTTGGATGAAATGATCGATTTTCATTTCAAATTCAAGCCTTATTTAAAGGGTATGGATAAGGAAGCGGTGATCAGCCTTTTAAATTTGGACGGAAGTAAAAATAAGCTCATCAAATACTTTTCATCCGGGATGAAGCAACGACTGAAGCTGGCCCTGGCTTTTTGTTCTGATACTCCCCTATTGATGCTGGATGAACCCACCTCCAATTTAGATGCCCAGGGGGTTGATTGGTACTTAAACCTGGTGCAGCAGTTCGCCCTGAACCGTTTAACCATCATCTGCTCAAATCAGCAGCATGAGTATAGTTTTTGTAAGCATCAGTTGAGTATTTCGGATTATAAGAAGTAGCGATCTAAATTATCTATGCCAGTCAGGCTTTTTCCGAAAATGACAAGAATATTTGTTTGTTAGCATTGTTTCGACATCCGTAGGAAAATCAAGATTTTCATTATCATATGTTATCCACCAATAAAATCTAAGTTCATTAATATTTTCAAGTTGCATCTGTTGCGGAAATGCTTTATGCCTTTTAATTCTTTTGGTTTGTCCAAATTTATTTGGATGATACCCATTTATTAAACGGTCCCTAATCCCACCTCGACGCACTTTAAGTGTTCCATCCTTATTTCTTTGACCACTTGACCCAATATAAATTAGTATTTCAGCTTCATTAACGATCTTGTAAATTAAATAAACTCCAGATTGATTAGTCGGAGCGTTACATTTCTCCTTTAGAGATTCTGAATGTTTAAAATAAAATGTTCCAAATGTTTTATATTTTTTTAATTCTTTTTCAAACATTGCACGTCGTTTAGTTTAAAACCTATTCATTTGTAGCTTGTGTTTTATTGTTATTATTTAACTAATCGAAACTAATTTTTCAAAAAAAGCCCTAAACTTTCGCCGAAGACTTATAGTTTGAAAACCAGATGTAATTAATATTTAATTACCATTAATTTTAGATGTCGAAAACCAGCCATCGGTCATCGATTCTCTTTGTACGTACCTACAATGAGGACATATTACAGATTCCTTTTCTTTCCCACCTGGTACACCCATTGGAAACTCAATCACAGAAAACTTTTCCCCGCAATTATCACATACTTCTATATCAGCCATAAAACAAAAATAATATTTAATGGATAAGTTATAAAGGCTATAATTATTAATTAAATGATTACCACAAAAAATCCTTTCGTTATCTTCTGACTGGATTATTATCGACAAATCTGAAATGATGTCTGCAAACCTCTATGCTCTATTTTATTTTTGATTACCTATGCCTGCGGCATGTACTCCAGTCTTTTATGGAAATAAACATCCCAACTGTGCTGCTGCCTGCGGTCGTTCATGTGCTGGGTATCTTCGTCGTAATCAATGTTTAGCTGTTTGTATTTGGCATCTATGCGGTCGAATATTTCATTCACCTTAGTTTGATAATCTGAGCCAAAGCGCGTTTTACCCATTTCCCGCAGCACTTCCTGTTGTTCCATATAGGCTATGGTATAGTGGCCCTGCTCATGTTTTAGCACTTCTTCAAGCATTTCACGGGATCTAACCCTCGACCTGTCGACCCACGATTTATCCCTGTTAAAAACCAGCCTGATATCAAACGCCAGGCGGTAGTAACCCTTTTCGGCAGTTACGTGGTAATGCATATCGATACTACAGTTAGTATAGGCGATAATGACTGAATGAGGCTGAGGCGTGCCCTGAAATTCGTCGATGCTCAATTGATGAAAAGGCTGAGCCAGAGCCATCTGATTACTCAAAAGCCAAATTAATACCGCGCAAATCACCACCTTTATAATCAACCTCATGAAAATCAAATAAGTAAAAATTTACTTTTTGACTTTGTCAGACTGCAAAAGGTTTAAACTCATTACTTCTTTCATTGTTCTTTCCATCGATGCTGTTGAGCCGTCGAGGAATATTACGTTGCCCTGGGAGTTCTCAGCAAAGTGTTTGATTGATTCCGTCCACATCGTAAATAAAATAACCGAGGTGTCCATATGGGCGCTTTCCATCTCTTTAGCCGCGGCTGTCATACCCTTTGCCACCTCCGCGCGGAATAAGGCAATACCCTGCCCGCGCAATTGTGCAGCCTGGCGCTCGGCCTCGGCAGCAATCTTAATGGCATTACCCTCTGCCTCTGCGGCTTTTGTTTTGGTGATCAGCAGGGCCTGGCCCTCGTTTTCGGCAGCTGCCTTCAGGTTATTTGATGCTACCACCTGGCTCATTGATTTCATGATCACTTCATCAAAAGTAATATCGTTCAGTTGCAGGTCCATTAAGTGGTAGCCCCAGGTTTCCAGTACGGTATCAAGCTGTTCCTTTACATGGTCAACTATATCCCGGCGCAATATCAATACGTCAGCCTGGCGTTTGGTGGCCACGTAGGCCCTTATAGAGCCCTCTATAGTGCGCACCAGCGCCTGCATCAGGTTGCGTTCGTCAATAAACTTAAAGGCTACATTTTTTATGGCTTCTTCGGACTGATCGAGTACCGAATATAACAGCATCGCTTTAAAATAAACATTGGCCTGGTCAATGGTTACCGCCTGGAACTCCAGCTCAACCGAGCGGTTCTGGATAGATATGCGCGAATAAACCTGTTCTATAAGCGGCAGCTTAAAATTAAGACCGGGTGACAGGATGCGACGATATTTGCCAAAAACTGTAATAACTGCAATAGTGCCCTGTTTTACAGTCACAAACGAAGTAAACAATATGATCAATCCAATAAAGACCAGGACCAATAAAGGGATTCCAACTTCCATAAAAGGGTTTATTTAGATGAAATAAATATAGCTTTTATTTCTTGGTGCGCTATTTGTTTTATTATTATATTAAACACAACTACCATGAACTTAAAACGCATTTTTGGAGCGATACTTACCATATTAGGTATTATTGGCTTAATTTATACAGGTCTTGGGGTTATACAGCACAATGCACACTTTACCACGCTTACCGTTGTCGGTATCATTGCTATATTATTCTTCTTTTCTGGAATAGGACTGATCAAAACTACTTCAGACCAGGTTAAATAACCACCAGATATCTCCTAAATAGTTAATGCAATCCGAACAGTTCATTCTTCGTGTATGCTTTCTAATTGCAAACCATTGACTTTTTTCATTTATTTATATTATAATTTTGTAAGAAAAAAGCATGTCTATTGAATCGGAGAGCGACCTTTATGGTATGCGCAAAGCAAGCGAAGCTGTTGCGATAACATTAAAAAAAATGAGGGAATATGCAAAACCAGGCATGAGTACTTATGATCTGGATCAATATGGCGATGCTATTCTTAGATCTTTCAATGCCAGACCGGCCCCTCAATTAGCTTATAATTTCCCTGGTTGCGCCTGTATATGTGTAAATCACGAAGCCGCACATGGGATACCTTCTAAAAAGCGTATTTTAAAGGAGGGTGATCTCGTAAACATTGACGTTTCAGCTGAATTAAATGGCTTTTTTTCTGATAACGGGGGTTCATTTGTTCTTGGGCAGGACATTCAGTCGCTTAATCCACTGGTACGGGCATCAAAGGAAATTTTACATAAAGCAATTTACCAAATTAAGGGCGGAGTTAAGATTAATGAGATCGGTCGTTTAATTGATAGTGAAGCGAAGAAACGAGGTTTCAAAGTAATTAAAAACCTGTGTGGCCACGGAATCGGGCGTAAGTTACATGAAGAGCCAAGCTATGTTGCCAATTATCATGACAGCCAAAATCTGTCCTGGTTTAAAAAGAACTCGGTTGTAGCCATAGAGACTTTCATTTCAACCAAGGCTCACTACACCTCTCCTAATGGCGATGGCTGGACCGAAATAACCGACGGATTTGTTGCACAACATGAACATACAATCGTTGTGACCGACAAGGAACCTATTATCTTAACACAAAAAAATGAAATCTGGAATTAGCGGAAACTTTTACAGCTAATTAACTGATCCGTCGTCATCAATATCCGGCCCCGAATCGGGGAAGTCCTTTTCTGTTAATGATTTTATCCTTTTAGCTACCCTGTTCATGGTATCGAGTACAAGGCCCTTCTCATGTGTTTGCCTGAAAGAGATAATATTCCCATTTAAAAATTCACCCTTTTTATTGAGGTACGCCCTAAGCAATGGCGCCATGCCGCAAACGCCCATTACGCTTACACTTTTATAGGTGCAAAAGTTACCCAGGCTATAAGCTATCAAACGCTCCTTGTACTTTTCGAGGGCACGGCTCACATGCGGGCCATTACCCAGCACAATATCGGCGCCTGCATCAATAGCTATATGTGCGAAGACATGCACATCGCCCCGGAAATCGCCCTTGTAGTACTCATTGATAAAAGGGACGTGCTCATAAGTTGGCCCTTCGGCCCCGCCATGAAAAGATACGATTACAATATCGCACTGCTGTTTAAGATGCCTTATGATATGCCCGGCATGCTGAAGGTCGAGCATGGAAACGGTGTTTGCATTAGGGGCAAAGGCACAGAAGCCATATTTTATGCCGTTCTGTTCAAATACGGTGGTGGCGCAAGTTTGCAGGCCGGCATAGTGGATGCCATATTTACCCAGTGCATCCGTAGTGCTTTTGCAGCCAGGCATGCCAAAATCGGTTATGTGATTATTGGCCACACTTAGGAGGTTAAAACCAGCATCCCGCAAAACCTGCCCATAACTTACTGGCATCCTGAACAAATAGGCCGACTCCAGCTTTTTCTTTTTTGAATCGGGCATACCCGAGTCGAGCAGTGCGCCTTCCAGGTTGCCAAATACAATATCAGCCTTATCAAAATATTTTAATACCGGCTTGAAACTGCCCCTCGCGCTATCAGGCGGTAACTTGCTGCTATCGGGGTAAGATGAGCCAAGCATGATATCGCCCACTGCCGCTATACAAATGGTATCGTGCGAGATTTTGCGTGCAATGGTGTCTGGTTTTTTTGGGGGCGATGGTTTTTTATGCCGGATAGGTTTGCCTGCAATAGCAGCTGGTTGCTGGCATGAAGCGCATGTCAGTATCATTACTACGCCGATAAGCAATAAAGCTATCCTCATGGCAAAAAAAAATCCCTCCGGTTAAGAAGGGATCGATCAGTTGTTTAATATTTTATTGAGTATTAGTATCGTCAGGCTCTTCTTCAAGTTGTTTTTTAAAGACATCAAGCAAGCGCCCTCCTTTATAGAAGTAGCGGCTGTAATAACCATCATCCAGGCTGTTTATCGCCACGCCCCTTGATGAAGCATGTGCGAACCTGTTGTTACCTAAATAAATACCCACATGACTTATGCTGCGACTGTGTATTTTAAAGAAAACCAGGTCGCCTTCTTGTAATTCATCCTTACGCACCGGGCTCACCATGCTGAAAATATCGCGTGAGTTGCGCTTGATGGTAAGGTTAAATACTTTGCTGTATAATTCCTTTGTAAACCCCGAGCAATCAATACCTTTCCGCGAATCGCCTCCAAAATGGTATGGGGTCCCTACCCAATCATACACAAATTGAAAAAGTTTTACGTTTGAGGTGGTCGATAACGCGACACCCATTATTTGTGAGAAGTATTCTTTGATTAATCCATCCTGTTCGTCAGGAGCTTTTTCGGCGGGTTGTGCTGGAGTTGTTTTAGTCTGAGCCTGAGTAGCCAACACACTGAGGCTTAGGGCAATAGCAAATAGTATTTTCTTCATTTAATCTCTTTCTTAGTTGTGATTAGGGTTCAACAAAGCGTTTATTAAACTAGACATCGTGTCTATTGTCGGCTACAAAACTATTGTAATTTTTTATAATTACAAATTAATGACACCTTTTTTTGAATTATCGTAATCCCTTATACGAACGAAATAAAAAAATAGTTACGCAATTAAAAAAATTAACTTTAGCGAATTATCTGTGAGTCAGGGTTATAGAAAGTGAAATATCCGCCTCAAAAATATCTTAATAACAAATTTGTTGCGGTTTCGATATTTTGAAGGATATAATTAGATTTGCGCTTCTCAAAGATATCGATCGTTTAAAAAATGAGTTCAATCGAAATAAATAAAGACACCTACCTGATGTGGTATGAGTCGATGCTTCTGATGCGCAAGTTCGAAGAAAAAGCCGGGCAGTTATATGGGCAGCAAAAGATCAGGGGTTTTTGCCATTTGTACATAGGCCAGGAAGCAGTACTTGCCGGCGCCATGTCGGTATTAAAACCCGAGGACAGCATGATCACCGCCTATCGTGATCACGCGCATGCCATCGCCAAAGGCGTTTCATCAAACTCCATCATGGCCGAATTGTATGGTAAAGCTACCGGATGCTCCAAAGGCAAAGGCGGTTCCATGCACATGTTTGATAAGGAAAAGCATTTTTATGGTGGTCACGGTATCGTTGGCGGCCAGATCCCTTTGGGTGCAGGTATAGCCTTCGCCGAAAAGTATAAGGGAACCGAATTTGTGAACGTTGCCTACATGGGCGATGGCGCAGTTAGGCAGGGCGCTTTGAACGAGACCTTTAATATGGCCGCATTGTGGAAGTTGCCGGTAATATTTGTTTGCGAAAACAACGGTTATGCCATGGGTACCTCTGTTGAGCGTACCACCATACAAACCGACATTTATAAACTGGGTTTACCTTATGGCATCCCGTCATCAGCAGTTGATGGTATGGACCCGGTTGCGGTGCATAACGCAATGGACGAAGCTGTTCAGCGTGCACGTGCGGGTGAAGGGCCGACTTTCCTTGAAATGCGTACCTATCGCTATAAGGGCCATTCCATGTCCGACCCTCAAAAGTATCGTACCAAAGAAGAACTGGAAAGCTATAAAGCAAAGGATCCTCTTGATCTCGTAAAGCATACCATATTAAATGAGAAATATGCCGATGATGCCTGGTTTGAGCAGATAGAGGAGAAAGTGAAGGCCGAAGTGGATGCATCTGTAGCATTTGCAGAGGAGTCGCCGTGGCCGGATGCATCTGAATTGTATACCGATGTGTATGTAGAAAAAGATTATCCTTTTATTAGAAGCTAAGCGTTATAATTATATTAGATTTAAAAAACTGTTCATCATAAATATATGGCCGAAGTAGTTAAAATGCCTAAAATGAGCGATACCATGACCGAAGGGGTATTGGCGAAATGGCATAAAAAAGTGGGCGACAAGGTAAAATCGGGCGATGTGCTGGCCGAGATCGAAACTGATAAGGCCACGATGGATTTTGAATCGTACCAGGACGGCACCTTGTTATACATCGGTGTAGAAGAAGGCAAGGCTGTTCCCATTGACGCCGTGATTGGCGTGATAGGCAAAGAAGGTGAAGATTATAAAGCTGCGCTGGATGCGGAAGCCCCCCAACCTCCGCCAGCTGGCGGAGGAGAATCGGAGCCCGCTGAAGAGAAGAAAGAAGCGGCACCTACCGAAGAAAAGAAAGAAGCAGCGCCTGTTGCTGATAAGGCCCCGGCCGCAACTCCTGCACCTCAGCCCAAAGTTGATACCTCAAAAATACCTGCTACCGTAATACGCATGCCTGCCCTGAGTGATACCATGACGGAAGGCGTGATCAATAAATGGAACTTTAAAGTAGGCGATAAAGTAAAATCTGACGACTCGTTAGCCGATGTGGAAACCGATAAGGCTACCATGGAAGTGGTGGGTTATGAAACGGGAACGTTATTGTACATCGGCCCGAAAGAAGGTGAAGCCGCACCTGTGAATGGTATCATCGCTATTGTAGGTAAAGAAGGAACGGATATCACACCTCTATTAGCAGACGATGGCGTAGGTACAAGAGGCGGTGACGCCGCGCCTGCTGCTGAGGCACCAAAAGAAGAAGCAACCACTTCAACTACTGCAACCGATACAACCGCTTCAACCAATATTGACGACAGCCGCGTTAAAGCCTCGCCACTGGCACGTAAGATAGCAAAAGACAAAGGCATCAACCTGAATGATGTAAAAGGATCTGCCGAAGGCGGACGCATCATTAAGAAGGATGTAGAAGAATATACTCCGTCGGCAAAGGCTGCACCAGCCGCAGCGGCTACTACCGCTGCTCCATCGGCACCGGCATCTGCTCCTGCCAAAGCCGACAAGCCGGTTGTACTTACCGAATACGTTGGCGAAGAAAAATATACCGATAAGCCGGTTTCGCAAATGCGTAAGGCCATTACCAGGCGCTTGTCTGAGAGCTTCCTGATCCCGCATTTTTATGTGACCATTACCATTGATATGGATCAGGCTATTGCCGCCCGTACCAAAATGAATGATTTTGCGCCGGTTAAAATATCCTTTAACGACCTGGTGCTGAAAGCCTGCGCCGTAGCCCTGAAACAACACCCTGCGGTTAACTCCTCATGGATGGGCGAAAGCATCCGCGCCAATGAGCATGTGAACATCGGTGTTGCTGTAGCGGTTGACGAAGGTTTACTGGTTCCGGTAGTACGTTTTGCTGACGGCAAATCACTGAGCCGTATATCTGCTGAAGTAAAAGACTTTGCACAACGCGCCAAAGCCAAAAAGCTACAACTGCCCGAAATGGAAGGCTCAACCTTTACTATATCCAACCTGGGCATGTTTGGAGTAGATGAGTTTACCGCCATCATTAACCCCCCGGGAGCCTGCATACTGGCCGTTAGCGGCATACAGCAAGTACCGGTAGTGAAAAACGGCGCCGTAGTACCTGGCAACATCATGAAGGTATCCCTCACCTGCGACCACCGCGTGGTAGATGGCGCAACAGGTGCCGCATTCCTGCAAACATTAAAATCGTTGCTGGAAGAGCCGGTGCGGTTGTTGGTTTAGTCCGAAAGACCGAAAGTCGGGAAGTCCGAGAGAAATATAAAGCGATGGGTTTGGGCCAGTCGCTTTTTTTGTGGGGAAATCTTTTAGAAAAAGTAGGCCGCAAAAACGACGCCTTTAGAGGTTTGGATTTGGGGGATGCGTCGGTGGGCATGGGGATTGATAATATCTCCCGATACCACAACTGTAAAATATTCTTGTTGAAAGGCAAATTGCAGTCTGTTGGTGAAAGCACCAACAGAGGCGGGGGAAATTGTAAGGATAGCAGATTAATCAAAAAACTTATTCATAATTTTAAGCCACCTAACCAGTAGCCTTTTTTATGATAACTATTCAGAATAGATTTACAAATGAAGTCACAAAGATAACTATCAACTTATGGCTAACGGGCACAAATAAGGACTTATACAATGTCATAAGTATTAAAGATATAGGAGTATTGTATAAATCATCCGACTATCTAGGTGAGAAAACTAATATTATTGGATTGATGGAGAAATCAGAAGCCAATTCGATATTAAAATCAGATAGGAAGTATTATTTTAACTTACTGCCTGAATTACCCAATATGCAATCTGAAATCCATGTTTTAGAAAAGATTGATTTATATTGTTCAAGGGCACTTAAAATAATAAAATCTACAACACCGGGCGTTGGTATATCTGATATACAAATAGGCGGCTTGAATATTGACGATGTATGGTTTATTGTGAAATTCCTTGAAATAAATAAATTCATAATGCTAAGTAATATAGCCTGTATTACTCAATTAGGCAGAAAATACTTGGATACCTATTATTTTGAACCAGACTTACTTTTTGAACCTAAAAATATTCCAAATAAACAACAAACAACACCCCAAACTATCAAAAAGAAAGCTGGGATATTCTCATTAAAAATATTAAATTGGATTGCTGTTAAAATTGATACTATAATCATTGGGGTTATTGTTACCGTGTTGGGCGGAATATTATTAATTTGCGTAGTTAACTATTTTTTGCACAAGGGATTTACTGTATAAAATTACTCATTTGGTCTAACAGGTATACAGTTTCCTAACAACACTAACAGAGGCGAAGTAAAAAGGCGACTGAAAAGGAAGAGAAGAAAGAGGTTAAACCGAAAACAAAAAGTAAAAGCTCATAAACCCTAATATTCTATGGATCATTCGGCAGCCAACGTTATGTTATACATCTTCGGTATAACTTCAGGAATAATAATTAGTTATTACCTATATAATTGGTCAAAAAGAAAGCCCCTCATTCAAACCAACATTAAGTCAGTTCTTGTAGCCTTAAATATAGTTGTTGCAATAGTGGGTTTCATAGCAGGTTTTATCGCACTAGTAATCGTTTACACCATTCTATATCTCATATTCAATGGGGGTAAATTTTAAATACCTTTGGTCTAACACGTATATAGTCTCCTAAAAACATCAACAGAGGCGAGTCGGATATTACTTAAATGAATTAGCGAAAGGTGCAAATTCCTTAGAAACAACTATCCTTTTTGATATCTCGAATATGTCGCCAATCTTCGTGTTCCTTAGCTGGCCGCTGTCCCTTTTATACAGCATAACGTTTCCGGTTACAGGAGGGTATTCACTTTTAGAAACCAGGATACTTAGCGTTTTCATTGTTTCCGGCGAATTGATTTTTAAATCGTAGTCGCCCTTATAATTTTCAGGAAGATTCAGGTCCGCTTTAGCAATCATTTTTTCAAATGATAATTCACCCATTCCAATAAACATTCTGGCGCCAGTAGGCGAGCGAATAAACACAGAATCTTTACCATAGTTGTTTTTTACCGCTACTGCATCATCTGTTCTTTTCATTTTTGCTTTAACAGAATCCAGTAATTGTTTAACAGTCCAATCTTTAGTATCCTTATGTTGCGATATTGATACCATGTACGTTCCGATAATGGTAGCATCCGTATTGCGTATGTAACCACTCCTGATCAATGCATTTATATCGGTTATATTCAAACTATCCGCTTTTTTTGATAAAATAGCATCAGTTTTTGATTGCGACCTACAGCTTGAGAATGTAGCTAACGTAAATAATAACAGAAAAAAAGAAAACCTTATCGGGTTCATTTAATACTTATTTTCTGATAAATGTATGAAATCAACCAATACTTTTCATCTGTGTCTTAACCCGCCGCCGCTTTAAACCCCGGATAGCCTCCAGTTCACTATAAAATATCTAAGAGCGTTACGCTGAAGGCTTAAACCAGTGGCCACAAAATTTATTTTTTTTCGTATATTAGCAACACAACAACAATTCTGACATGGCTTTACTGAGAAAACTCACTTCTAATAATAGTGTATTCAAGCAAATCCTTTTGGTGATCATAATTGCCATATTGGTTTGCTATATCGGCTACATGGTCGGGAAATTTGCTTGGTACTTGTCGCACTAATTATTCACATCAGGGAAGACGCGTCAATCATCTTTCATAGCTTATGAAAGCATCTGTCAGCAAAAAGGCGACTGAAAAGGAAGAGAAGAAAAAAGTTAAGTTGAAAATTAAAAAGTAAATGAATTATCTTCTTATGGGTCTTATTGATATCCCATCACTTATAATTCTAATATTTGCCCTTATAGGGCTTATAACCGTTTTGCGCTTTATCATAAAAGGGATAGTTAAGCTTTTAAAGAAAAGTTAATCGGCCATGGTCTAACACGTATGTAGTCCCCTGACAAACACCAACATCTGCGAGAAATGTCTTTGTACGCTTGTACGTCCTGTAAGCTGTGTACAAAGCGTACAAACCGATCAGACCGATAATAAAAAATGGTAATCAATTCCTTATTTTTACCCCATGTCATTCGCCGATAAGGTTATCCAATTCAATAAGCAATTAGCATACACGGGCAATCAGCTGCCGCCGGGTATCCGCATCATGAACCCTTTCAGGGAGCACCCGCAAACCATGCTCATTGCGGAACAATTTTATCATAAATATTATAATGACGACAACCCGAGGCATATCATCCTGGGCATCAATCCCGGCAGGTTTGGTGGCGGGTTAACGGGCATCCCTTTTACTGACCCCAAGCGGTTGAAATCGGAATGTGGTATTGATTATGAGGGCAAAGTAACACACGAGCCATCCTCGGTTTTTGTGTATGAGGCTATACATGCTTATGGCGGCCCTGAGGCGTTTTATAAGAAATTCTATATCAACTCACTTTTCCCTCTTGGCTTTACCACTGTGGATTATAACGGCAAGGAGAAGAATTATAATTATTACGACAGTAAGGAACTCATCAACGCGGTAACTGGCGATATTACCGACAATATTAAAAAGCAAATAGCCTTAGGGGTTTATACCGATGTGTGCTTTTGTTTCGGCACGGGCAAAAATGAAACCTTTCTGCGCAAGCTGGATGAGGAACATGGCTTTTTCAGGAAGATAGTAGCGCTGGAGCATCCGCGGTTTATTATGCAGTATAAAGCAAAGGCTAAACAGTTTTATATTGATAAGTATGTGGAGGCGTTTAACTCAATATAGTTTACCTATCCTCCGTGTCGACTCACCCCCCAGCCCCCTCTCTGCTACGCAAAGAGGGGGAGTGGAAAAGAAAATAAAATTTTCAAACCCTCTTTACGCAGTAGAGAGGGTGGTCGAGCGTAGCAATGACCGGGTGAGTCTAACGGGCATGGAGGGGAACTATTAAAACACCAAAGCAGGGCCGACTCTGCAAGGGCCCCGCTATTGGTAGGTTTAGGTGTGGATAAGGTTTAGGGAATGCGAAATGTCAAATGCGAAATTTATGCTGATCAAAAAACTTCCGCAATCGGCATTCCGACTTCCGCATTTATAATATCATTATTTCGATAACAGCTGCCCATTACCCGCCAATGATTTGGCAGTTTCGGCAAGGCGCACAAACTCCGACCTGTACCCATCTTCATCGTTCCCTTTCGCTGCTTTTGCTATCGCGATGGCCTGGTCGAAGCTGCTGCCTTGTTTAAATTCCGAACTTCTCAGCATCATCCCAAATTCGGCAACTGCGGATGCGAACCTGAAATCAACCGATGTGCTGTTAAATGATACCGGCTTGTTTTGTACGGTCGCCAGGCTCATGCTGCTCTTGTCTGATTCTGGTTGTTTGTACCTGAACTTTACCGTCATCAATTCGTTCTGATTGGAGCCTGCTGCCGGGGCGTCCTTCGTTTTCTGATATTTTAATGGGTCTACGTTGTTGCTGTAATCATCGGCCACGCCAACCGGCACGATCTCGTAAAAGGCAGTCACGGTATGACCCGATCCCATATCGCCGGCATCCTTTTTATCGTTATTAAAATCCTCTTTGGCCAGCATCCTGTCTTCATAACCAACCAAACGATAGGCCTGCACCCTGGCTGGGTTAAACTCTACCTGCAATTTTACGTCCTTGGCTACGGTGAACATGGTGCCGCCATACTCGGTGATCAGGGTTTTGCGGGCCTCAGTGAGGTTGTCGATATAGGCATAGTTACCATTTCCTTTGTCGGCGAGGATCTCCATTTTGCTGTCCTTCAAATTACCCATACCAAAGCCCATAATGGTGATGGGCACATTGCTGCTGCGTTCGCGGGTGATCAAAGTTTCCATATCGCCATCACTGGAGTCGCCTACGTTGAAATCGCCATCGGTACACATAATAATGCGGTTATTGCCACCGAACCTGTAATTTTCACGGGCTATGCGGTAAGCCATTTTAATGCCTGCACCGCCTGCAGTTGAACCACCTGCTTCCAGTCCGTCGATAACATCTTTGATCACTTGTTTTTTATCGCCCGAGGTTGATGGCAGCTTCAGAGCCACTTCGCCCGAATAAACTACAATAGCAACCCTGTCTTCAGACCTTAACTGATCAACCAGCATTTTCATGGAGGCTTTTACCAACGGCAGCTTGTTAGGTTCGCCCATTGAGCCGGAGATATCAAGCAAAAACACCAGGTTTGAGGGCGGTAATTTATCCATGTTGATGGTGCGGGCCTTTAAACCTACGCGGACCAAAAGATGCTTAGGGTTCCACGGAGCGGATGAAAGTTCGGTATGGATAGCCACCGGGTCGCCATTTGATGGGCCAGGGATATTGTATTTAAAGTAATTGATCATTTCCTCGACCCGTACGGCATCAGCAGGCGGCAACTGGCCACTGTTGATAAAGCGCCTTACATTACTGTAGGAAGCGGCATCCACATCCACAGAAAAGGTGGATAATGGGTTGTCTTTAGCTGTGTTAAAGCCATTCTCAGTAATTGTTTTGTAGCTTTCCTCATCTGGAACCGGTGTATTGTAATATGTTGATTTGCTTTTATACATCATTGAAGGTGAAGCGTTGCCTCTTAATACGATATGTCTGTTAGGATTGACACCGGAGCTCATAGTAACTGGTACACCTGCCGCGGCGCCTTGTAATGGCGTCGGCGTATTAGGTGCCATTTTGCTTGTCATGGTCTCCGAACTAACAACGGCAACACTATTTGTAATATCCTTTTTTTGTTGCCTGGTATAACCTGTTACCACCACCTCGCTCAATTGGTTTGATGAGGCATCGAGGTAAACATTCAGCGTATCGCTTTTGCCGGGTTTAATTTCTTTGGTTTGATAGCCTATAAAACTAAAAACCAATGTGGCATCGCCATCGGGCATATCAATGGAATAGGCGCCGTTGCCATTGGTTACGGTACCCGTACTGCTGCCCTTTATTTTTACCATGGTACCGGGGATGGGCAATTTATCCGAACTGCCAAACACGGTGCCGGTAATGTGCCGGCCGCCGTTGCACTTAAACGCTGCCAGTGCGGCAACCATCAAAGTAATTAATATGATCTTTTTCATTGTTATGATTTTCACTAAGGATGCACAGAACTTCATATTTCCATAAGCGATATAAAAATTTTATTTTCGAACCCCGGAATGAACTTTTTTAAGAGGCCAGTTAAACCAAACAGCACCGATGACGACGCACAGCTGAGCAATTACCGCGAAAGCGGTGATCTGACTGTTTTAGGGCATTTGTTTGAAAAATACATGCCTTTAATTTATGGCGTTTGTTTGAAGTATTTGAAAGACGAGGAAGCCGCTAAGGATGCAGTGATGGGCATATTTGAGGAACTGATCATAAAAGTTAAACAGCATGATATCAAGCAGTTCAGAAGCTGGGTTTATGTTTTGAGCCGCAATTATTGTTTGATGCAGCTGCGGTCAGGTAAAAAGGCGGAGGAAGTTTCTTTGGATGAAGTTATGGAATTTACCCCCTTTTTGCATCCTGAAGATGACAATAAAGAAGAGGCCCTGGCGGCGTTGGAACGGTGTATGGAGAAGTTAACCGCGGGGCAGAGACAAAGCGTCGACCTGTTTTATTTGAAGGAAAAATGTTATAAAGAGATAGTAGAATTGACAGGTTTTACCTTAAATGACGTTAAAAGTTATATCCAAAACGGGAAACGCAACCTGAAAATTTGCCTGGAGAAGAATAGTGAGCAGTAAAAATGACATATCGCAAATAAGGAAGTACCTCAATGGGGAGCTTGACGCCCGTGCCATGCACGAGCTGGAACGCCGCGCCCTTGACGATCCTTTTTTGATGGATGCACTGAGCGGGTATGAGCAGACTAAGGGCGATCAGCAGGCAAACCTTGACGAGCTGAGCAGCCGTTTGCAGCAGCGTACGGATGAGAAAGTAAAGCGGATGATCCCCTGGACATCCATCATGTCTATTGCAGCTTCGGTATTGCTCTTTTTAGGTGTCGGCCTACGATTTTTTACTAGGAATAATGAAGCCCCAAAACGACTTGCAGAAGTTGAGAATCGTGTAATAAAGAAGAATAAAGCTCCGCAACCATCAGCCAACGCAGCAACCGATAGTATGAAAGCAGGTCAATATGCTGCTGCCAGTACAAATTCGGCTGAGAAACAGAAAAAGGAAATGGCTCCTTCGGCAGATGATGTTGCTGCTATAGCTCCGGCCGTTGCCTCTCCGCCTGCAGCAGAAGCTAATTCTGAACTTAGGAAAGCTGAAAGAGAAAAGATAGCGGCACCACCTCCGCTTAAAGAATTGAAAACTGCCAGGGATAAGAATAGTATCGATTCGACAGGGTTCGCAGCCAATCGCAGAGCATTCAAGAGGAAACCGGCAAGCACAGATCAGCTATTAACAAGCAAGGCTGAAGGGGTTACCGTTAGTCCTCTGCCGGGTAATAAGGGCAGGCAAGATGAAGAAGCCAAACGCCTTGTTGGCACAACAGGGATAACACTTAGCAAGGATTTTACAAAGGAAAAGCCGCGAACCAGGGATACTTCTGACCTGAATGAAGTAGTAGTGAGCGCATATGGTTCACAAAAGAAGGCGGCGGCTTCCAGCACATACAGTGTAAACCCGGCCACACCACAATTACCGGACCAGTTTAAGTCGACTAATTACGGCACGCAAAGAACCATCAGCGGCCATGTTAATGGAAAAGATGATGGACTGCCTATCGTAGGTGCTACGGTTAAAGTTGCAGGAAAGAGTTTCGGAGTAGTAACCGATCTGAACGGGAAATTTATATTGAAGGACGTACCTGCAAATGCTACACTGGTTGTTGGCTATATCGGCTACAGTTCAACCAAAATAAAAGTAAATAATACCGATACACTAAATATTGCACTTGCGCCAAACAGCAATGCGCTGGCAGAGGTGGTTACTACGGCGTCCGGGGTTTCTTCCCAGGATGGTAGTCATGAGACATCAATACAAAGTGCTCAGCCTGCTGATGGATGGGCATCATTTAAAAAATATATCGATAGTAAAGCCACTTCACCTGATGGGCAGACCGGCAAGGTACGGCTTTCCTTCACCGTAAATGGCCTTGGAGACCTGACCGACTTCAAGATCATAAAAAGTTTGAGCAAGGCCGCTGACCAGGCCGCCATCGATATGGTAAAAAACGGACCAGCATGGACCGGAAGTTCCGACAAAAAACCGCAAAAGGTTAAGGTTACCATCAAATTTCATTAAAAAATACGCCAAAATATTACATTTGTGAAAAAGCCAGATTCACAATGAAATTCAGGATCATTCTTCTCTCATCACTCATTTTAACAGCCACATTATCAAAGGCCCAGGACTCACTGATGCTTCGTAAAATATACGACGAGGAATTGGTAAACGGTCAGTGTTATGGCAACCTGCATTATTTGTGTAAAAATATCGGTCAGCGTATAAGTGGATCTGCAAATGCGCAAAAGGCGGTGGAATGGGGCAAAAAACTGATGGAAAGCTACGGGTTTGATCATGTTTTTTTGCAGGAAGTAATGGTACCGCATTGGGTACGCGGCGCAAAGGAAGAGGGTGTGATCATTGACGGCAATAAAAGAATACCGGTTGCCATAGCGGCATTGGGCATGTCTGTAGCAACGCCAAAAGAAGGCATCACGGCTAATGTGATAGAAGTACGCAGCCTGAAGGAACTGGATACATTGGGGGAGAGCGTGATCAAAGGCAAAATAGTTTTCTTCAACAGGCCCTTCGACCCGCGCTTTATTGAAACCCTGAGAGCATACGGCGCAGCTGGGGATCAGCGTAATGCAGGCCCTGCTGCGGCAGCCAAATACGGGGCGGTAGCTGTGATCGTAAGGTCATTAACTGAATCGAATGATGATTATCCGCATACCGGGGCCACACGGTATACTCCGGGTGGAAATAATATACCAGCAGCAGCCATATCGACAAAAGCGGCCGATCAACTGAGCAATTTATTAAGGCAAAGAAAACTGCCGTTGATCAAATTTTATCTTAAACAAAACTGCCAGCTGCTACCTGATGTACTTTCCTATAACGTGGTGGGTGAGTTAACCGGATCTGAAAATCCGAATAAATATATTATCGTTGGTGGTCACCTTGACTCATGGGATTTAGCCGAAGGTGCGCATGATGATGGTACCGGGGTAATGCATTCCGTGGAGGCAGTAAGAATATTGAAGGCATTGGGATATCGCCCCAAAAATACCATAAGGGCGGTGTTTTTTATGAACGAAGAGAATGGCGATAAGGGAGGCATCAAATACGCTGAACTTGCCGCTCAAAATAAGGAGGAGCATATTGCTGCTATAGAATCTGACCTGGGTGGTTTTACGCCGCGTGGGTTTGGTTTTAGCGGCGCATCACCCGAAATGATAGCGCAAATTAATCATAACTGGAAAAAGCTTCTGGAGCCTTACGGTGCCGATCACCTTACAGCAGGTGGTGGTGGAAGTGATATTGGCCCCTTAAAAGATAAGACACCAGGTGTGGTATTAATTGGCTATCTGCCAGATTCTCAACGATATTTTGACGTGCACCATACGCCCAATGATGTTTTTGAAAACGTAAACAAGCGCGAGCTGGAGCTTGGCGCTGCTGCTATTTCTTCATTGATCTACCTGATAGATCAGCATGGGTTTAAATAATAATATTTTATTGTTTTTTGCCGGTTACAGTACCGCTTGATGAAGTTGTAGCCAGAGTAACCGGCGCGTAGGGATGTGTAGAGAAGCCATTCCCCTGTGTAGTAACTGTATTTGAACTGACATCAAAATCAGCGCTGAACCAGGGGCCATAAAAGGCATCGCTTGGATTAGGTTGATTTTTGAAACCCTCTATAGTTAAATGAATGGCGGCGCATGAGGGAGCAGCGTCGTAGCTAAATGAGGTATTGGTTGCGTCAAATTTAATGGTCCTGTTTGGAACGAACTGGTTGGGGGTTGCCGCAGTAATGAGCCCGTTCTTATCATAAGTATAGGTCCAGTAAGCATCGGCGCCATTCCAGGTTAATGTGCCTGTGGCTGTCATTGCAACGGTATCGACTGTTTGCAGGTTGATTGTCCATGTTCCGCTTATTGGTGTTTGCGGCTGAGCCTGCCCCGGGTTATTGGCGCCGATGCTTGTCCCGCTCCACGTTCCAGCCCATGTTCCGATAAGTGATGCGGTAATGCTGTTCACACTTTTGATATTGATTGATACAGGGACCTTGGTAAAATTAGTGGCTTTCGGGGTATACACATTCAATACGAGTGAGGATCCGGCAAGGCTTGGATTGGCGCTTACAAAAGCCGGTTTAACCGAAACTAAAACGATATTGCTTTTTCCAGACCCTAATGAGCCTGTTCCATTGGTAAAACTCAGAAAGCCTCCGAGTGCACCATCGTCGGCAACGGTATAATTCAATGTGCTGCCCTGCGGGCCGCTATTAGTAATGGTAAACGATTGCTGACAATTGCCCGGCAATAAAATTGTGAGTGGGCCCTGAGTAATAGTTATAGCAGGCGAAGGAGGAGTAATTTTAGTAGTATCAACAGAATTTTGAGTGGTATCGTTATGATTAGAAGGCTTATTTTGATTGCCCGGGTCCTTAACGCATGAATTAATAGCAAACAATCCCAGTAAAACAAAAAAAATTATGATGAGGGTTTTCATTTTCAAACATTCTAATATAAGTTTAGCTGATTCCTGTTCCTAACCGTTTTATTGTTCCAACATCTCACTTTATCCAAAATATTACATCGCTGTAACATTTCATACAGTCGTATTACGTTACAAATTGTAATTTTGTTCAACCTCTAAAAAATAGTGTCGGAAGAAGGAGATAGTCAACCCCAAAAAAAAGATTCCTTTGCAGCTTTGCGATATAAGGATTTCCGTTCCTACCTCGGCATGCGTTTCTTTTTCACCTTTGCCTACCAGATGCAAACTACGGTGCTGGGCTTTTACATTTACGAGCAAACACACAGTAAAGTCGCTATTGCTTTAATTGGTTTAAGCGAAGCTATTCCTGCTGTAGGCATCGCTTTATACGGAGGTTATATTGCTGATAAATACGAGAAGCGCAAAATGCTACTCATCCTTTTTAGCGGTGTTTTCCTCTCATCGCTTATCATGTTCGTAGTGACGCTAAAAAGCATGGGGACATATATTCATATTGGCTGGATAGTGCCCGTTTTATATGCCATGATATTCTGTAATGGCGTAGCCCGTGCATTTTATGGGCCAACTATTTTTACTGTGTACGCCAACAGTATCCCCCGCGAAATTTACCCTAATGCCGCTACCTGGAGCTCCCAGGGCTGGCAGGTGGCCTCCATCCTCGGGCCGTTTGCGGGTGGCTTTATATACGCGTTTGCAGGTGGCATTACCGGAAACTTTGCCGTTATAATGGCCTTCCTGTTGATCACGCTGATATTGGTTTACAGGCTCAGGAAATACCCCGCCGTATTCATTCCTAAGGAAAGCATATATAAGAGCCTGAGAGAAGGCATTCATTTTGTTTTAAACAGTAAAATGATGATCGGCGCTATGAGCCTTGACCTGTTTTCGGTATTTTTTGGCGGAGCTGTGGCTTTGCTGCCTGTTTTCGCTCTCGATATTTTACATGTGGGTTCAGCAGGACTCGGGTTAATGCGGATGGCATCTTCTTTAGGCGCTGCGTTAACAATGGCAGTAATGGCCCGCTTTTCGCCCCTTAATAAACCCTGGCGCAATCTGTTAATTGCAGTAACGGGGTTTGGATTATGCATCATTGGCTTTGGCCTGTCGCGCAGTTTTATTTTAACCCTGGTATTCTTATTTGGTGAGGGCGCTTTTGACAGTATCAGCGTTATCATCCGCGGTACGTTAGTTCAACTGTTAACTCCCGATCATATGCGCGGGCGTGTATCAGCTGTAAATTCCATGTTTATAGGCTCGTCCAATGAAATAGGTGATTTTGAATCGGGGATGGCAGCCAGATTATTAGGTACAGTGCCAGCCGTTCTTTTTGGCGGCAGTATGACATTGTTGATCGTCACCGTTACCTATTTTAAAACCAAAAGCTTATTGCCGCTAAAGATCGGTGATATTCATACTATAGATGCAGAGGCTAAAAAATCTGAATAAGTCTATTTGTAATGGCCTTTTAATGAAAATACGTAAATGATTTCGCCCGTCACCTCGTAAATTAACCTGTCCGATTGCGTAATCCGCCTCGACCATTTTCCGGATAGATTATGTTTCAATGCTTCGGGTTTGCCTATTCCCGAAAATGGTGTATTCAAAATATCTTCAAGCAGGGTGCGGATTTTTCTAAGAATAACTTTATTACCTGTTCTATTCCAATATGCTAAATCATTTTTGGCTTGAACGGTTAGTTCTATTTCCATACATCATCCAGCGTTATCCTGGTTGTACGCCCGGCTTTGATGTCTTCATCTCCTTGTAGAATTTTAGCTTCAAAATCGGGATTGTATTTAGACTCGCTTTTTTCAAATTTGATATCCAATGCTTTTAGTACAGCTTTTAAGGCAGCTAATTTTTCTTTATTGTCAGGATGAACAATTAATGTTTCCATAATAAACAAATTTATCAATAATTTATTTAACTATCGCAATTTCAGCGCATACTTAAAGTTCCTTAACGCTGCGCCAAAACATATAGATCAATGAACCCACGATCGGCACCACAATAATGATCACCACCCATAATATTTTGGCACCCCCATTAATATTCTGACTCCTGATAACGGTAATAAGCGAATACAGGCTTAGCAATGCCCATATAATGAGAAAGATCAGGCCAAAGGTTCCTCCAATGGAGGATGTTATCAGGTACATGCTATTCTATTCTAAAAATCAATAAGTATCCTCGGTCACCTTTTCACCTATCTGTTGCCTCCACATCGCATAATAAAGGCCCTTTTGTAAGATAAGCTCCATGTGTTTGCCTGATTCAATGATATTTCCCTTTTCAAGAACATAGATTGTATCCGCATGCATGATAGTTGATAAACGATGCGCTATTAAAATTGTTATGTGATCCTTTAACACGGAAACATCTCTAATAGTTTCTGTTATTTCCTCTTCAGTTATTGAATCGAGCGATGAGGTAGCTTCGTCAAAAACCAGCAGGTCGGGCCTGCGCAACAATGCACGGGCGATGGATAAACGTTGCTTCTCCCCCCCTGAAACTTTTACACCGCCCTCGCCTATTACGGTATCCAACCCTTGTGGTGCACGCGACAACAAACTTTGGCAGGCTGCCCTCTGCAAAGCCTGCATACATTCCTCATCTGTGGCACCCGGGCGCACAAATAGCAGATTTTCCCTTATCGAGCCCGAAAACAACTGGGTATCCTGAGTTACAAAACCTACTTTTTCCCGTAATTGGTCGAGGTCTATTGCACGGCTTGGCACATCATTATATAAAATATCACCACTAAGCGGCTGATATAGGCCAACCAGCAGTTTTACCAAAGTTGTTTTTCCTGAACCTGATGGGCCAACAAAGGCTATAGTTTCGCCGGTTTGCGTTTCAAAGCTGATATTATTCAATGCGTTGCGATTAGCAGTTAAATGCTTAAAGCTTACATTGCTGAAGGTCAGTTTATCTACATTTTCAATGATGAATGGATTTTCAGGTTTTGGATCGATGGGGGTACTTAAAATGCTTTTGAAATTCCCCAGTGATACTTCGGCTTCGCGCCATGATTGTATCACATTTCCTAATTCCTGCAATGGATTAAACAGGAAGAAGGAGTAAAATAAAAACATAAAATAGTTGCCTGCCGTAAGGGTGCCTTTAAAAATGAGCATCAACAATATCACTACCATTATGCTGCGCACCAGGTTTACTACTGTGCCCTGCACAAAGCTCATGCTACGCACATACTTAACCTTTTTTAGTTCGAGGTCGAGTATTTTATAGGTTGTTTTATTTAAGCGTTCTATTTCCTGTTTGGCAAGTCCGAGACTTTTTACCAGTTCAATATTTCTAAGCGATTCAGTAGTTGAGCCGGCAAGTGATGTAGTTTGAGATACGATTTTCTTTTGGATGGTCTTTATTTTTTTGCTTAGCGCCATACTCACAAACATAATCACAGGTATTGCCCCTAAATAAACTAAGGTAACCTGGTAGTTTACTTTTACAGACATTACCATCACCATTATCATACCTATTAAGCTTACAAAAAGTACACTGATAAATGACGTGATAAACTTCTCACAATCAATGCGAACCTTTTGCAATATGCCTAATGTTTCGCCGCTTCGCTGATCTTCAAAAACCTGGTAAGGAAGCTCAAGCGAATGCCTGAGGCCGTCGGCATACATTTTGGCCCCTACTTTTTGGGTAATGATATTGGTGTAATAATCCTGGAAATTTTTTGCTATGCGGGATACCATTGCAGCGCCGATGGCTAAACCAATCAATGTCAATACTCCAACAATAAACTGGTGATAGCTCACATTGTACATTGATTTGATAACAGTATCCACCAATGTGCCTGTTTGCTTATGATCGAGTGCCTTAAGATCGGCTCCTTTTATCTTTTCTACTATTTGGACAACCTTATCCCGGCTAAGATTTGTAGGAACTATATACTTATCTACAATGATACCTGTTATGAATGGATCGAGTAGTGAAAAACCAATATTAAATGCCGCGAGCACAAGAGCCAATGCAACCACCCAGCGGTGTTCTTTAAGATATGATAAGAGTACTTTCATGATTAAAGTAAAAATAAAAAAAGGGAACGGCTTAAATAGCTCATTCCCTTTTATTTGACAATTATGTGGTCGTTATACTGTCATGATATCTTTTTCCTTGGCTTCAGATAGTTGGTCGACCTTTACTATAAAGGAATCTGTTAGCTTCTGAACTTCACCCTCACCTGTCTTCATTTCATCTTCTGACACGCCTTCGGATTTTAGTTTTCTTATCTTCTCATTAGCTTCCTTACGGATATTACGAATAGCGATCTTGCCTGTTTCAGCTTCGGCCTTTGCCTTCTTCACCAAGTCACGGCGGCGTTCTTCGGTCAATGGTGGTACATTAATGCGGATAATCACCCCATCATTTTGCGGGTTAACACCAAGATTGGCCTCCATTATAGCCTTTTCGATGCCGCTCAACAATGATTTTTCCCACGGCTGTATCACAATAGTGCGGGCATCAGGAGTATTTACGCTGCCTACCTGGTTTAGGGGTGTAGGAGTGCCGTAATATTCAACCATTATATCATCCAGCATGCTGGGGCTTGCCTTGCCGGCACGTATCTTTTGCAATTCGCCGTCACAATGGTCAATAGCTTTTTCCATTAGGGCCCGGGCGTCAGTAACTTGTTTTTTAATGAGTTCGCTCATCGGAGTAATAATTTGTCTGCAAAAATATAAATTTAGTCGGATTGAGAACCAAGAATCAAGAGTCAGGAACCAAGATAAAAAATATTTCTTAGAATGTCTTTGCTCCTGGTTTAAGTTCTCAAAAACTACTTTACCAAGGTCCCGATCTTTTCACCCTTAGCTATCTTCATAAAATTGCCCGGCTGGTTCATGTCAAATACGATAATGGGCAGGTTATTTTCCTGGCAAAGGGTTATAGCGGTCATGTCCATTACATTGAGGCCCTTATCATATACTTCCTGGAACGATATTTCATCATAACGGGTAGCAGAAGGGTCCTTTTCAGGATCGGCAGTATAAATGCCATCAACCCTGGTGCCTTTTAAAACAACATCAGCTTTTATTTCGATGGCTCTTAATGAGGCAGCGGTATCTGTGGTAAAATAGGGGTTTCCTGTACCGGCGCCAAATATCACGATCTTGTTTTCAGACAGGTGATGCATTGCACGACGCCTAATATAAGGCTCGCATATCTGCTCCATTTTAATGGCTGATTGCAAGCGTGTGTCAACGCCAATACTTTCTAAAGCATTTTGGAGGGCCATACAGTTGATCACCGTTGCCAGCATCCCCATGTAATCGGCCTGGGCTCGTTCCATGCCGGATTTTTCGGCGCTAAGGCCTCTGAAGATATTGCCACCACCTACAACTACAGCTATTTCAATACCCGCTTCAAAGACATTTTTGATGTCGCGCGCATACTGTAAAACCTGGTTATTATCAATGCCGTATTGCCTGTCGCCCATCAGCGACTCACCGCTTAACTTGAGTAGTATGCGTTTATATTTCATCCGGGGGTAGTTTGTCAAAAGTATTAATTTAAATTCAGTGTTAAAATTTTATGTTTTTTAGTTTACCCGTTTACCTGCCATATAGGTTCCCTTAACTTCAAAAGCCTCGTTAAAGATGATCAGGTCTGCATCGTAGCCCGCTTCAATCTTTCCCTTATTCACACCTGCTAATTGCGCAGGATACAATGATGCCATGTTGATGGCTTCTGCAAGTGTGGTGCCAACGTGGTTTACACAATTTTCTACTGCGTTTAACATCGTAAGGCAAGAGCCGGATAAAGTGCCATCAGGCATTACATAGCGATCGCCGGTAAACTGGTGCTGATAGGTGCCTTCGTTAGTTGTAGTAACTGCATCCGTGATTAAGAATAATTTATCGCCCAGTTCGCGCTTTGCAAGGCGGATCATCGCGAAATCAACATGTATACCGTCAGCTACAACGCTGGTATAAGGCCTTTCTTCGAAGATAGCAGGAATATAGCCCGGCTCGCGATGGTGCATCTGCGGCATGGCATTGTATAAATGGGTAACTGCCTTTATCGGATTATTTAAAAATGATTTGCCTTCCTGGTAAGTAGCATTGCTATGGCCGGATGATAAAATAACTCCGTGGTCGTTCAAATAATCGATCACTTCCTTGTCCTGTAGTTCAGGAGCGATGGTCATCATTTTGATCACGCCATCAGCCATTTCTATCCACCGTTGTACTTCAGCAAGAGTGCCTTTTTTTATGAATTTTGCCGGATGAGCGCCTCTCTTTTTTTCATTCAGGTAGGGCCCTTCCAGGTGCATACCCCAAAAATTACCTTTGGCCCTGCTGCGATAGGATTTGGCTGCCTCGATACCCTTTTCAACAATGTCATTGCTATTTGTACCCAACGTTGCAAAAAAACCAACTGTGCCCTGGCTCAGCATATCATTTTCCATTTGCTCAAGCGCGGCTTCTTCTGGTTTGCCGGCAAACAGTTTTCCGCCTGTACCGTAGATCTGCAAGTCAATCAACCCCGGGGCAACGAATACGCCATTGAGGTCAACTTTTTCAGCATCCTGCCGAATAGCATTTTCTGAAATTACATTCGCAATTTTTCCTTCGGAAATTAAAATCGCTTTTCCCTGGGTGATTACTCCGTCGGAGATGATTTGCAGGTTGTGGAGTGCTGTTATCATATCTTTATTTTTATGTCATAGCAAAGAGCAACGACAATTTAAAAAACAATATGGCAAAAAAAATCCCCCTCGATTAATCGAGGGGGATAATATATTTAAGCTCCTAAAGCTACCCGCTTAAATGCGGTAACAGTTAATCCTTTATCAACAGTGCTCAGGAATTGAGCAACGTTTTTAGATGGGTCCTTTACAAATTCCTGGTTCAACAAGGTTGAGTCCTTGTAGAATTTGTTCAGCTTACCGGCAGCAATCTTTTCAACCATTTCCTCTGGCTTACCTTCTGCGCGGATCACTTCTTTTGCAATTTCCAATTCTTTCTCGATGGTAGAAGCATCAACGCCGTCTTTATCAACAGCGATAGGGTTCATAGCAGCAATTTGCATCGCTACGTCCTTACCTGCTTCATCAGCACCGGCTACATTGGCACTTAAAGCAACCAATACACCTAAACGATGGTTACCATGTATATAAGCAATCACTTTTTCGCCCTCAACAACTTCATATTTAGATACGCCGATCTTCTCGCCGATTTTACCTGTCCTGTCGATAATAGCATCACCAATACTGGTACGGCTGGTATCCGTATCAATTTGCAATTGACTTAAGGCTGCAATATCAACAGGCTTGTTTTCAACCGCCACATTTGCGATCTGATTAGCAAAAGCGACAAATTCAGCGTTCTTAGCTACGAAATCAGTTTCGCAGTTAAGTTCGATGATCACACCACGTTTGCCATCAGCAGAAGTACGGGCAATTACCACACCTTCGTTTGAATCACGGTCCTGGCGGGCTGCAGCTATTTTAGCACCCTTTTTTCTTAAAAAATCTTTGGCTGCTTCAAAATCACCATTTGTTTCAACAAGTGCTTTTTTGCAATCCATCATACCTGCACCGGTTTCCTGGCGCAGTTTATTTACTTCTGATGCAGAAGGATTATATGTAGACATTATAGTATATTTTAAATGTTGTAGAAGTTGTAAATGTTTAAGTGGTTGTATCGGTTGGAGCTTTAAACTACTACAACCAATACAACCCTTACAACTAAAATTATTCTTCTTCCTTTTCAGCAGGCGCCGATGGTGCAGCAGCAGGAGCTTCTGCTTCAGCAGCTACTCTTTTCCTTTTACCACCTTCAGCAGGCGCAGCGGCTGGTGCAGCAGGTGCGGCCGGAGCTTCAGCTTTAGGGCTATCGGCTTTAGCTTTTGCTAAGGCTGCTTCCTTTTCAGCTTCGTCTTCCTTCTCGCGCTTGCGCTCATCCAAACCTTCTTCTATCGCTTTAATGATAATACCGGTGATCAATGAAATTGATTTGGTAGCGTCATCATTTGCCGGTATAGGGAAATCGATGTTCGACGGATCAGAGTTGGTATCAACCATCGCGAAAGTCGGGATGTTTAATTTCAATGCTTCCGAAACCGCTATGTGTTCCTTCTTTACGTCGATCAGGAACAATGCAGCAGGTAAACGGTTAAGATCCGCGATACCACCCAACAATGTTTCTAATTTGATACGCTCGCGCTGTATCATCAATCTTTCTTTTTTAGAAAGATTGCTGTAAGTACCGTCCTTAGTCAATTTATCGATGTTTGACATCTTTTTGATCGACTTGCGTACGGTTGCAAAGTTGGTTAACATACCACCTAACCAGCGTTCGGTTACGAAAGGCATGTTTACTCCTTTTGCATATTCGGCCACGATATCTTTCGCTTGTTTCTTTGTAGCTACGAATAATACCTTACGGCCCGATTTTACAATTTGTTTTATAGCTGCAGCAGCTTCTTCAACCTTAGTTAAGGTTTTGTTTAAGTCGATAATGTGGATACCGTTGCGCTCCATGAAAATGTACTGTGACATTTTCGGGTCCCATTTGCGGGTAAGGTGACCAAAGTGTACACCTGCATCCAGTAAATCCTGATATGTTGTTCTTGCCATTGTTTTGTCCTCCTTGAATTTTAACGTTTACTGAATTGGAATCTCTTGCGTGCTTTCTTGCGTCCTGGTTTCTTACGCTCAACCATACGGTCATCGCGGGTCATGATACCTTTTGCGCGCAATGCTGGTTTCTTTTCAGCATCAAGTTCAACAATAGCTTTAGCGATCGCTAAACGAACAGCTTCTGCCTGTCCTTTTACACCACCACCTGCAACATTTACGATCACATCAAATTTACCTGTAGAACCAGAAACTTCGGTTGATTGGGTAACGATGTATTGTAAAGGCAAGGTAGGGAAGTACTCTTTGTAATCTTTACCGTTTACGGTAATGGCGCCACTGCCTTCGCTCAGATAGATGCGGGCAACAGCGGTTTTTCTTCTGCCTGAAGTGTTTGTTGTTGGCATTTCTTTTCTTCTTTTAAATTAACGGTTAAATGGCTTTTGGGTTTTGTGCTGCATGAGGATGCTCGGCGCCTGCATAAACATGCAGGTTACCAAATAAGGCGCGGCCCAAACGATTTTTAGGTAACATACCACGAACGGCTTTTTCAACCACTCTTGTAGGATGCTTTGCCATTAACTCCTTAGGAGAAATGAAACGCTGACCACCCGGATAACCGGTGTAGGAAACATACTGCTTATCGCTGAATTTGTTTCCGGTCAGTTTTACCTTGTCTGCATTAATAACTATTACATTATCGCCGCAGTCTACGTGTGGGGTGAACCCTGGCTTGTGTTTTCCTCTAATGATCATGGCGATCTTAGAAGACAAGCGCCCCAAAATCTCACCTTGAGCGTCAACAACAACCCATTCCTTGTTAACGGTCTTTTTATTGGCTGAGACAGTTTTGTAACTTAACGTATTCACTTGCTTTTATTTAATTAATTAAACGTTTACTATACCCCGTAATTTCGGGACTGCAAAGATACGGGAATTTGTTTAATTGTCAAGCGGTTTTTAGGATTACACCGATTATAGATTTAATTGCCCCGATATGCCTGTTGGAAGATTGTAATTTGGAAGGTTGAAATGTTGTTTTCAACCTCTTTTCACGGAGTGAGGAGAGGGTCGGCAAGCGCAGCGATGTCGGGGAGTAAACACAGTTGATTAAAGAAGTTGCTGACAGTAGCTTTTATTATTAAAAAAATCGTCTTTGTTGATGTTGTCACCAACAAACCACGATCATCCATTTCGTAATCCCCCACCGTTTATTAATTTTACGCCGAAATTCATAACCCATACCCGTAAAAATCTCGAACCGTTCATCCATGATCATCATAAAAAACTACCCTGAGTTTGAATCTTACCTGGGCCAGGAACTTGGCGTATCCGGCTGGCATGTGATCACGCAGCAGCAAATTGACAAGTTTGCCGATGCCACCATCGATCATCAATGGATACATACAGATCCTGAAAGGGCAAAAAATGAGGGCCCGTTCCAGGCAACTATTGCCCACGGGTATTTAACAGTATCGCTCCTGCCCTATTTCTGGCATCAGATAGCCGATGTGCAAAACCTGAAAATGCAGATCAATTATGGCATCGATAGCATCAAATTCTCGCAGCCGGTAAAGGTTGACAGTCGCGTTCGTTTAAAAGCAAAACTAGCCGCAATTGTAAACTTAAGAGGTATCACCAAAGCCACCATTGCAGTGGAAATGGAAATTGAGGGTGAAAAGAAGCCCGCCTACACAGGTGAGGTTGTTTTCCTGTATCATTTTAATTGAACGTGCAGGTTTAATAATATTAATTACCAATATCTTACAAATAGTATTTTTATTACATTAGACAATTGAATCTTATTTCATTTGGTTTTATGTATAAATATCTACTGATCCTTATCATCCCGGTACTATTTATATCTGCATGTAAGAAGGCCGCTGTTAAGCCATTAATATTAGATCCTGTGGCCGATTACCTGCCAACCACTGCCGGAAGCAACTGGACGTATGGCGTAACCGAAGGCGATACCATATATAGAAGCGGCCCTACCTTTACGATGACTATGACCGGCGACACCCTGAACAGGTTCGGCAAGATCTTCACTGTAGCTACTGCAAGCTCACCGAGTTTTGATGCCAGCAATCAATTTTATTTTTCTAAGACCAGTGGTCAGTATAAAGCATATACTACCATTGTGCATGACTTTCAGGGTTTTGACATTCCTATATTATTACGCGGAAATACCAGCGACCGCGATACCTCATTTTACGTTCCCGATGCCGATCCTTCATTACCTCCTGCTTACCAGGTTACAAGTTACGCCGTAAAGCCTCTGCAGGTGATAACAGTCCAGGGAAAGACCTATAAAGACTGTAGCGAAGTTTTCGTTTCGATAAACAAACTGGACAGTGGTGGTTATTACTTCTACAGTTCCTATGTGTTCTATTTTGCCCCTAACGTCGGTATCATTAAGGAATTCACCAATAACCAGAGCATCTTTTTAATCAGCTATGATATAAAGTAGCAACTCTGTTAAGTTCGCGTTATCTGGCTGACTAACAAATAATTTCATTCACCTGTAACGATTCCGGGTTTGGCTGCGTAAGTATATAAAGCCAATGCAGGAGTGAGTTTTAATTATCAGAAATTTTTAGGGGAAAACTAAATATATCATGCTATTACAAGCAGCATGATGAAGTTTTTATTGAGCGAAAAGGTTTGTACCTATTTGTTTTTACTTGTTCCTGCTTGTTCTTATTTATTGATTATCTTTATAATTCCAATTAAAAACATAAGCATCAATAAGATATAAAATGAAAAGATTTTTACTGTTCATCCTGGCAATAGCAAGCGTTTGCATTGCCGGGTGTAAAAAAGACGCTCCGCCCGGCAACGGCGCCCCATCAGCCGCGGATAGTTATATGCCGGTTACCTCAGGTTCATCCTGGACCTATGTTCTCAATACACCATCAAGCATTGATACGGTAACTGTTAAAATGAATGCATCCAACATCACTACCAATGGTAAAACTTATTACACTGCTAATGCCACATCAAAGCAAAGCGGCCTGGTTGGTATTTATTTTTATGAAAAGGACCATATATATGCCACACGTAATTTTAACAATTATGCCAATGCCATATTAGAACTGCAACTATATAATGATACAGCTACAATTAACCACAGCTGGACAAGCTACCCATCAGATAACGGCAGTATTGACAATGTCCCTATACGGGCCATAAGTACTATTGAGGAAAAAGGTGAAACTAAGGTTTTTGGTGGCAACACATATACTAATGTAGTTCATACCGAGGTAGATATTCAATATGATCTGGGTTCGGGGTATGAAACAACCTATATATATGATTATTATCTTGCCAAAGGCATTGGTATTTTAGGGTATAACTTAAGGGCCCTGAATGAATTTGTTGAAAGTGAAAGCATTTTGAGCTATAGTATAAAGTAGGGAAGAGAATTTGAACCCCGATTTTCGGGATTGAGGGATAAACATTAAAACAAGTCTTATTATACTGTTACATCATATTTTTAATTAAAAAATATTGAAAAGATATTTACTGATCATGGTGATTATCGCCATCATTTGTGGCATCGGTTGCAAAAAAGATGCCCCAAAACCAAGCAATGGCGCCCCGTCATCAGCAGATAGCTACCTGCCGGTAACAGCAGGTTCATCATGGACTTATGCTGTAAACACCAAATACAGCAGTGATACCGTGACTGTTAAAATGAACACAACCAATGTTACAGAGAATGGGAAAACGTATTATACAGCTAATTCCACGTCAAAACACAGTGGTTCAACCGGTATTTATTTTTACGAAAAAGATCATATATACGCTATCCACAGTTTTAATATTTACGCCGATACGGTGCTGGACCTGCAACTGTATAATGATACCGCATCCTTAAATAAAGGCTGGATCAGCACTCCTACTGATAATGGTAAGGTTGGCAATGTCCCGATACAAGTAGTAAGCACCATAACGCAGCGGGGTTTGACTAAGGTTTTTTCAGGCAAAACCTACACTAACGTGGTGCAGGTTGAAGTTGATATTCAATATAACCAAGGTTTTGGATTCTCGGATACTAACATCTATGTATACTACCTTACCAAGGGCATCGGTATCTTAGGATACACTTCAACCTTTAATGATGAGGCCAGTGAAGATGAAGAAATTATATCTTCTGACGTAAAATAGGATACAGCCCTCCCGATCGAAATCTTTACAAACCATCCACAAGCCCTTCTGTATTTTTGTGTTTTATATAAAATATGAACACAAGCCAAATCCACATTAGTGTATTGGATCAATCTCCGGTGCGCAAAGGCGTTAGTGCTGAGCAAGCAGTTAAGGAAACGGTCGAATTAGCAAAATATACCGATCAGTTAGGTTATACCCGTTTTTGGGTATCAGAGCACCATAATACAGGCAGCCTGGCTGGTTCAACTCCCGAAGTGCTGATGGCGCACCTGGCCGGGCAAACTAAAAATATCCGCATCGGATCGGGTGGTGTAATGATGCCGAACCATAGCGCATTGAAAGTGGCCGAAAACTTCCGGATGCTAGAAGCCTTATTTCCCGGCCGTATTGACCTGGGCATGGGTCGCGCCCCTGGCACAGACCGCTTAACGGCCACCGTGCTTAATCCATCAAACCAGTTCAGGGAACAGGATTTTATCGAGCAGCTTTATGATCTGAACAACTATTTTCATGACCGGGGCGATCCGGGAACCCCGCAATCAAAGATCAGGGCCATCCCACAGGTGCAAACCATCCCGGCAATGTGGCTGCTGAGCTCAAGTGGAGAGAGCGGTTTGTTTGCCGCCCACTTCGGCATGGGGCTTTCGTTCGCACATTTCATCAATCCAAATGGTGGTCCGCAAACGATAGCCGCTTATAGGGAACGTTTTAAACCTTCAGAAAACCAGGCCGAACCAGCCACCAGCGTAGCTATTTTTGTTTTTTGTTCCGAAGATGAGGAAAAAATAAGGCGTCATCAGGCTGTGATGGATTTCCGCTTTAACCAGTTTGAGCAAGGAAAGGGAATTGTGCCTGTTGCTTATGAAGACGTAAAAGATGTTACCTATACTATCAATGAGCAGGAGCGGATAATGCATAACCGAAAAAGAGTAATTACTGGAAATCCTGAACAAATGAAAATCAAATTGACGCACTTGGCTGATGACTATAAAGTAGACGAGATCATCGCCGTAACTATCACAGAGAATTTTGAGGATAGGTTGGAATCCTATAAACTTTTAGCGGAGCAGTTTGGGTTGTAGATATATTACTGGGTCAAACAAAGTGCAGTCCCGCTCAGTTGTCGCGGGTGGCTTTGTCACTTTTGAGGCATCAAAAGTAACCAAAAATGCTTGTCAGCAGAGAGGCTTCTTTACGCACCTGGCCCTTGCGCTGCTCCAAAGGAGTCCCTTTGGGACAAATCAGGCAAAACCACGGCTGCAATACTTTTGCCCTGCTTCGCTCGCTCATACCAACGCTTCAGCAAAAGTTTGCCAATGCCTTTTCCTACCCGCAGCCCAACATTGTTTTGCCTGATTTCGCCCGAAGCTTTTCTGCTGACGGGTAGAGGAATATTAATGGAATATAGTCTATTAATAAAATCCTGATCAAAAACGGGTAAAGGCCAGACAGAAAAGCGGGCCAGGCGCAGGCTTGAATGACGGTTTAGCTTTTCGGGATGTGCCCGAAAAGCGTAAAGAACCGGCAGGGCGGACTGAAGCTTTTTTCTGTCTTGATCTTTGGTTACTTTGGATCAAGCCAAAGTAACAGCCCAGCGGCGACTGAGCGGAACGATTATCTCATTTACCACTAAATATTTCATAGAAAGCAATATCCAAATAATCCATATCTTTGTAGCATATTTTTAATTCCTGCCGTTACGTGATCATTTTAATTTTTTTCCTTTGCCATTGGTTCCTGTCATTGTTTTTTCAAACATTCTTTCTGCACAGGTACGCATCACATAAGATGTTTACAACCAACAAGTTCTATGAACGCTGCTTTCATATTCTCACATTTATTTTTCAGGGCTCGTCCTATTTAAACCCACGCGCATACGCGATTATGCATCGTGAGCACCATGCTTTCAGCGATACCGAAAAGGACCCGCACTCACCCTATTTTTTCAGGGATGTTTTCCAGATGATGTGGCGCACCGCGCAAAGCTATAAGCTTTATGAAAAGCGCCTGAAGGAACCCGAGGCTCAATTCAAAGGCAATTACCCCGAATGGCGTTTGCTGGATTACTGGGGATCGACCATGTTGTCGAGGATATTATTTGGTGTCGGATATGTGGTTTTCTACATCTTCTTTGCAACACATTGGTGGATGTTTTTACTGCTGCCTATCCATTTTATGATGGGACCTATCCAGGGCGCTATAGTAAACTGGTGCGGTCATAAGTATGGTTATTCTAATTTTGACAACAACGATAAATCGAAAAATACCACCCCCTTTGATTTTTTACTGCTTGGCGAATTGTTCCAGAACAATCATCACAAACGCCCCAACAGCGCTAATTTTGCAGCCAGGTGGTTTGAGTTCGACCCGGTTTACCCCATCATGAAACTCATGCATTGGGTCCGTATTATTAAATTGCGAAAAGCATATTTATAAGCGTAAAGCTGAAAGACTAAAGCAGAAAGCTTTATGCTTTTAGCTTTTGCCTTTCAGCTTTTACCTATATTTGTACCATTATTCCAAATAAGATGATAATATCTGAATTAGCACAGAACTTAAGAGGCTCTGAAATTATTAAAATAGCAGGCGAGATCAACGAATTAAAAAGGCAGGGACAAAACATTGCCAACCTAACTATAGGCGATTTCGACTCTAATATTTATCCCATTCCCGGCCCGTTAAAGAAGGGGATCATTGAAGCTTACAACGATAATCAAACCAACTACCCGCCTGCAGATGGCATGTTAAGCCTGCGCGAAAGCGTTTCAGAATTCCTGAAAGAAAAGTTCGGTTTAGATTATAAAGCTAACCAGATATTGATTTCAGGTGGTTCAAGGCCGCTGATCTATTCAACCTACCTGGCTATAGTTAATCCTGGCGAAAAGGTTGTTTTCCCGGCACCGTCATGGAACAATAATCATTATTGCGACCTTACCGGCGCTGAAGCAGTGATCATCCAAACCACTGCTGAAAATAATTTTATGCCTACCGCTGACGAGATACGTCCGCATATCAAAGGCGCGGCCATGTTGTCGTTGTGTTCCCCGCTTAATCCAACAGGCACCATGTTCAGCAAAAAAGATTTGGAAGAAATATGCGACCTGGTAATTGCCGAAAATAAAAGCCGCAAGGAAGGCGAAAAACCTTTATACCTGCTTTACGACCAGATATACTCTCAATTAACTTTCGGACATCATGAGCACTATAACCCGGTTACCCTGCGCCCCGAATTGAAGGAATATGTAATATTTATTGATGGTGCTTCAAAATGTTTTGCCTCAACAGGTGTACGTGTGGGCTGGGGATTTGGCCCGTCAAACATCATCAACAACATGAAGGCTATTGTGGGCCATATGGGCGCATGGTCGCCAAAAGCGGAGCAGGTAGCAATGGCTAAATTCCTGAAACAGGAAAATGAAGTGAACAGCTATCTCACCGAAATAAAATCAAACATTCAAAATAGCCTCAATACGCTTTACCAGGGCTTTCAGCAATTAAAATCCGAAGGATTTAAAGTTGATGCTATTGAACCAATGGGCGCCATATACTTAACCGTTAAGGTTGATTATGCCGGTAAAACCACCCCCGACGGAGACCTGCTTAAAAACTCAACTGATATCAATTTTTATCTTATCAAGGAAGCAAAAGTGGCATTAGTGCCTTTCTCTGCATTTGGTACCGATGATGATGTAAACTGGTTCAGAGCTTCCGTAGGTGCAAGCACTTTGCAGGATATTCAGAATTTGATACCAAGGATCAAAGAAGCGTTGTTAAAGCTGAAATAGGTTTTACGTACCATCAGAAATGTAAAACATCTCCCCTGATTGTTTATTTATTTTTAAGATGTAAATTCGCAGCTTTTAAATCAATAAATAAAACATGAGAACTTTAGTCATTACCCTTTCTATCATATTTACTGTATTTATTGCAGATGCACAAACTGCGCCTGCCACAAATCAGCCAGCATCGGTGCCATCAATTGTATTTGTTAATTCAGATTCTCTGGTTAATAACTATGATTATTTCAAAGCGGTAAAGCTAAAATTACAGGATCTTTCGCAAAAAGCGCAAACTGAAATAGCTGCAAAGGGGCAGGCCTTTCAAAAGGAAGTGGCCGCATATCAAAAAACGGCATCTTCATTAACTCCCATGCAAAAGGCCGCTACCGAAAAACGTCTGGCTAAAAAGCAGCAGGATCTGGAAGCGCTTGGCCAGAATACTCAAAAACAATTGCAGGACGAAAGTGCCGATCAAAATTCAAAATTATACGACCGTATCGCCGCTTACCTAAAAACCTACACCAAACTTAAGGGCTATAAAATTGTGCTTACCTATTCAAAATCCAATCCCTCTATGCTTTACGGCGATGAAAGTCTGGATGTGACAAAAGACGTAGTTACCGGGTTGAATGATGAGTATAAAAAGGAAGCCCCTGTAAAGTAAGCGGGATTGCTATGTAATAGCAGATGTCAAGCCAATAAATAAGCAGTCTTTTCGTATATTACCTGCTGGTTTCCAGAAGCATGTGAAATATGAAATACATTTTCCTTCTCTTATTAATTATTAGCTGTGCAAGCTGTTCGGTAGTTAGCAGGCAGGCTTATTATGTGCCAACATCGGCTCATCAAACTATAAAAGATAAAGCCGGTTATTTTAAAATGATCCGCAGCCAGGTCGGGATATCAGATTCAACCGGGAATAATATAGGCTCGATAACTACAAGTAATGGAATCGGTACGCCTGTTTTGGCCGGCCCTCCTTATCTTCCTGTTTTACCCGTTGGTATAGCGAGCCTGGTTTACAGCCTGCACAAAGGAGCTGATAATCGTTTTGTAATGGATATTGATATTAAATGCAAGGCTGGTTATTTTACTTCGCTGGCTATTGACAGCAACAGTTATAAAAGAATAAACGACTCGCTAAATGCTAAAGGAGTACGTACTGCGGTGCCACTTAACACAAACGACTGCTACATGATCGTGAACAATTCAAAAAAGATACCGCTGCATGCAAGGGAGTTTTTTATGGGCAATGGTGCAGGGCATAGTTACCGATTATATTCTGATGTCAAATTCAGCAATGTAAATACCCTGCGATTGGTAACCGGTAATGCAACCCTAGATAATGCATTAAAAGATGTGACCTTTAAACGCAGGCATAGATATACCTACTGTGTTATGGGTCCAAGTTAAACGTATCATGTACAACTTATAACGTAAAACGCCTAAGCCGCACTCGATATATATTTTACCAGACTCCTTTTAGCCACCGGCAGCAAAGTTTGCTCCAGAGGGAAACTGATATCGCTTTGCACATAATACACTGCCGGGTTTGGCAAGTGTTTGTATCTGTTGATCAGGTCGAGCTTGATGGATTCTGGTGTATTGGTGATGCTTTGTTCGTAGGTATCTACGAATTGTATGTTGATACCGCGGAATTTGTCATCCTTATTTTCAAAAATGGTGATCTGGTACTCATACACCCAGTTGGTACGTTCCTTACCATTCCTCAAAGAAAAATATCCGCTGTAAGGCATCAGCGGCACAAGGCCAATAGGATCGATATTGAGGCGACTCTCTACAAAATCATATATTTCCTTACCGATCTGTATAGCCGGGTCCATTTTATACAGGGCATAGGCAATGATGTTCTCGATTTCCTGCATTGAACTATCGTCCTGAACTATTTTTTGATAGGTTAGCTTTACTGCTTCAATATCTGCCTTGGTCATTCGTTGCGGAAAGGCCTGTTGCAAAACGGTTTTATTGCGTTTAAAATCGAGCAGATTGTTGTAGTGGAAGATCAGGTCGGTCAAATTTGGGTACAACTTGCTGCGGTCAAAATGGCGGTTGATCTCCTGCAGATAATCAAGCAGGATGTACTTTTTATACTCAAAATCCAGTGAGCCTTCAATAAACCAATTGATGCCTAACGATTTCATATTCAATCCTCCATTTTGGATAGTTTAAATTACAACAAAAAAGGCAACTTTGCAATATGCCCAACGGAACACTTTATTTAATACCCGTACCGCTTGCCGAACAGGCGACTGCCAAATCGTTCACCCCCTACCTGGTGGATACTATTAACCAGGTGAAGGAATATATTGTGGAGAACGAAAAGACCGCGCGCCGCTTTTTAAGGGAGGCCGGTTTAAAAACCCCGCAAAGCGAACTTATTATGCATGATTATGGCAAGCATAACCGCGATATACCTATAAACGAGTTTTTTAAGGGATTGGTTGCAGGTAATGATGTTGGTTTGATGAGCGAGGCCGGTTGCCCCGGAGTAGCTGACCCTGGCGCTGAGATTGTGGCCGAGGCACATCGCAGAGGTATAAAAGTAGTGCCCTTAGTTGGACCGAGTTCTATTCTGCTGGCAGTAATGGCCTCAGGCTTTAACGGGCAAAGCTTTACCTTTCATGGTTATTTGCCAATTGATAAGGTGGAACGAAGCAGAAGGATAAAAGAACTGGAAGCATCGGCACAAAAAAATAACCAGACGCAGTTGTTTATCGAAACGCCTTTCCGCAACAACCCCATGCTTGAGGAAATATTGAGATCCTGTTCGCCTAAAACAAAACTTTGCATTGCCTGCGATCTAACTTCTGCTGATGAATTTGTACAAACCAAAACCATTGCCGACTGGAAGCAAAAAGTACCCGACCTACATAAACGTCCGGCAATATTTTTGCTGTTTCATGCCTGACAAATGATCATTACCGAAAAATATACCAAAGTACTTATTGCAGGCGCAGGTCCCTCGGGTCTGATGATGGCTGCACAGTTATTACGCAATGGTGTTCAGCCTTTAATTATTGATAGCAAACAGGGGCCAACTGATCAATCAAAAGCGCTGGCAGTACAGGCCCGTTCGTTGGAAATATACCGGCAGATGGGGATAAATGATAAAGTACTTCCCAATGGCAAGGCAGCAAAGGGGTTGAGCTTTAGCCAGGATGGCAGGGAAATGGCAGCATTGCCATTGAGTAATATTGGCGAAGGACAAACAATGTTCCCTTATGTTTTTTTGTACCAGCAAAGTAAGAATGAACGGGCTTTGCTTGACTATCTCACCCAAAATTGCAGTCCTGTTTATTGGAATACCTCGTTAATCACGTTACAACAGTCGGCAGATGGTGTGGAGGCAGTCCTGAAAAATAATGAGGGCGAATACACCATAAAGTGTGATTGGGTAGTGGGTGCTGATGGTGCGCATAGTGTTGTGCGCAAACAATCACAGATACCATTTACGGGGGATACTTATCCCCACTTTTTTTACCTGGCAGATGTAACGCTTGATGCGAAGTTTTTGGAGGATGAATACATCAAATTATTTATTGGCAGGAAAGGCATCACAGGATTCTTTCCTCTGCCTGAAAAGAACAGGTACCGGGTGATCGGCTCGCTGCCGGCAGAATTTGGAGAGCGGGAAGATATCCAAATAGAGGAGCTTTTACCCGCCATCGAAGATATCACTACTTCACCTGTCAGGGTGGTTGAAAATCATTGGTTCACTACCTATAAACTGCACCACCGCATGGCTGAAAGATTCCGTGAGCAACGGTGCTTCCTCATCGGTGATTCGGCACATATCCACTCGCCCGTTGGGGGCCAGGGCATGAATACCGGCTTGCAGGATGCCTATAATCTGGCCTGGAAATTGGCCGGGGTAATTAACGGGCGAATGAGGCCGGGCATACTCGATAGCTATGCTACGGAACGTATACCGGTAGCTAAGCAATTGCTAAAAACAACAGACAGGGGCTTTAATATCGGCATATCTGCCAATTGGTTTGTGGGCCTGTTCAGAAAATGGATATTGCCATTGGTATTGAATTATGCCTGGAAGAAGCAAAGTATCAGGGAAGTACTCTTTAAGATGGTTTCGCAAATTGGCATATCCTATCGCGACAGCAAAATTAATTTGCATTTGAGCAAATCGACCCAAATAAAAGCAGGCGACCGGCTCCCATATCTAAAGGTATTTGATGAAAAGAAAGAAATAGAAACAGACCTGCACGAATGGTGCAGCAAGCCCGGTTTTACGCTAATTGTATTAGGGAAATTTGATGAGATGTACCTTTTTACCCTGGCCAAATGGATCACCAACAAATATCCCGGCATGCTCAACTTCTTTTACCTGCCACCCTCGGGCAAAAACCTCGATGTTTTTAATACGTTTGAAACTGATCCGCGACAGCAAAAAGCCATCATCGTTCGCCCGGATATGCATATCGGATATTTAAATGACGTGGTAGATATCGGAATGATGGATAATTATTTACAGAATGTTGTAGGATTAATGTAGAGACGCAAGATTTTGCGTCTTAGAGATTCTGTTCAAGAGACGCAAAATCTTGTCTCTACCCATGTATACTCTCGGCCTTCCCATAATTTTGTATCACTTGCGCCTCGTAAGCTAAAAATTCTTTCCAGCGTTTGTCGACATCCAGCTCCCCGCAATATTTTTTAGCCAGGCGGATAAAAGTGCTATAATGCGTGGCTTCGCTTATCATCAGTTCATGATAAAAATCAGCCAATTGCTTGTCATTAATATGCTCCGACATCACCTTGAAACGCTCACAGCTGCGGGCCTCTATCATGGCCGAGAAAAGCAGGCGGTCGAGTAATTGCTCCTGTCTGCCTCCGCCAACAATGATGAATTTCCGTAACTCATTCACATAATTATCCTTGCGCTCACGGCCCAATAGGTAGCCGCGTTCAAGGATAATATCATGAACACGCTTAAAATGATCCATTTCTTCCTGCACCAGGGCGGCCATTTCCTGTACCAGGTCTGAGAGGTTTGGATTTTGTACGATCAGGGTGATGGCATTGCTTGCGGCTTTCTGCTCGCAAAAGGCATGGTCGGTGAGTATTTCTTCGATATTGCTTTCCACCACGTTCTTCACCCATAGCGGATCGGTAGGCAGTTGCAGTTTAAGGATGGTTCTTTCGCTCACAGGAGCAAAAATAGTTTTATTAGCTGAAAGCGAAAAGACTAAAGCGGAAAGCTTTAAGAGGAGTGGCAAAAGCTTTCAGCTTTTTGCTTTTACCTTTCAGCTTTACCCCCACATATCTATTTCCTTTTCTAATTCGTCGTGGTGCAAATGGTCAATTGTGGGCAATTGATTTGATTGTTCGATTTTGGCCATTAATAATAACTTATCAAAAAGCTCCAAAACATCGATCTTTTCGGGCATATTATTAACAAAGTGTTGCAGGTTGTCCTTTGATAGCTGCATAGTAAAGTAATTTTAAATAATTGGTAAACATGCTTTTACGGGGATAAAGCAGCTAAAGTTATAATGAGTGTAAATTAGATTTACCCGTTCCTGTATAAATTCTTACTCTCAATGAAGTCCAGTACAGCATCTGGAACGAAATATTGTACATTCTTTTTTTCGGATAATGATTTGCGGATAAACGTTGCAGAAAGTTCCATTAAAGGGGTCATAGTGATAGTTACCGAAGGATGCGAAGCGAACTCGGCATTTTCATAACCGGGACGGGGATATACATAAATGCGATAATCGCGCAGGATCATTTTATAGTTTTTCCATTTGTGCAATGTCCCCAGGTTATCAGAGCCCATAATGATAGCAAACTCATGCTCCGGGTATTTTTCCTTCAGGTGTACAAGCGTATCAATGGTATAAGATGGCTGTGGCAGCCTGATCTCGACATCACTTACAGAAATATTTTTTGAATTATCAGTGGCCAGCTTGGCCATTTCGAGCCGGTCGTAGGTATTTATCAGGTCGCCATACTTTTTTAATGGATTTTGGGGTGATACAACCAACCAAACTTTATCCAGCGTGGTATAGTTGGCCATATAATTGGCGATGATCAGATGTCCGATGTGAATGGGGTTGAACGACCCGAAGAGTAAGCCTATCTTCATTTCAGTCCATAGTTAATTATTGTATGAAAAATCCGCAGAACCCCTTTCATGATTCAAGAGCGTGAATCACCAACTACGAACTTAATTAATTCCGATAAAATTTTTCACCAATTCCTCCGCTTCCGCACATGCCGTTTGAAGATCGTGATTTTTGAGGATAATATCAAATTGCGGAGCATAATTCAATTCTTTTTCAGCTTTTTCAAATCGCTCCAGCAATTTTTCGGTACTATCAGTCCCTCGGCCCACCAATCTTTCCTTCAATACTTCCAAAGATGGGGGCTGAACAAATATAGCCAGGGCCTGTCCATCATATTTGCGTTTCAGGTGCAAGCCGCCTTCCACATCGATATCAAAGATCACTGTTTTGCCTTTCTTCCATATCCGTTCAATTTCCGAGCGTAGCGTACCATAAAATGTTCCTGTGTAAACTTCTTCAAACTCTACAAATTGCTTTTGAGCTATACGGTGGGTAAATTCAGGCAAGCTAATGAAATAATAGTCTTTACCATTCTGCTCGTCGCCGCGTGCCTGGCGTGTAGTTGCCGAAATAGAAAATTCAAGTTCCGGTATAATACTGAGCAAATGATGTACTATAGTGGTTTTACCTGCTCCCGATGGTGCCGAAAATATGATGAGTTTTCCTTCTTTGGTCATTAGTCATTAGTCATTGGTCATTGGGCTGGTCTATTTGCCATATTACTAATGACAAATGACAAGTGACCAATGACTACAATACGTTAAGTAATTGTTCTTTAATCTTTTCAAGCTCTTCCTTCATGCCAACAACCAGCTTCTGCATATTGGCATCGTTGGCTTTGGAGCCGAGGGTATTTATTTCGCGGCCTATTTCCTGGGAAATGAAGCCCAGTTTTTTACCGTTTGCATCCGCATTCTTCAGCGTTTCGATAAAGTAATCGCAATGGCTTTTCAGGCGGATCTTTTCCTCTGTGATATCCAGCTTATCAATATAATAGATCAATTCCTGCTCAAAACGATTTTGATCTATATTTTCGCGGCCAACGGCATCGCTCAAAAATTGATTCAATCGTTCCTTGATCAACGGCACGCGTTTAGGTTCTTCAACCTCCACCAATTCAAGATTCTTCAAGATAATGCCGATACGCATCTTTACGTCCTGCTCCAGTACATTACCTTCATCAACCCTGAATTGTTGAAAGGCACCTAAAGCCTGCTGAAAGGTTTTTTCAACCACCTTCCACTCATCTTCAGATACGGTATCCTCATCATATTTTACCACTTCGGGCAAACCAAGGGCCAGCTGCAGTAAATTATTCGTGGGTTCATTCAGATCTTTGCTTACCGCTTTTAGCTGATCATAGTAATTTTTGAGAAGTGCGGTATCAATGCCAGCAGCCTTTACTGTAGAATTAGCCTGCTCCACATTGATGGATAAGTTTACCTTCCCGCGTTCTATCTGCTTATTGCACTCATTACGCAGCTGGAATTCCTTATCCGAAAAAGATTTGGGTAAACGCAGCGTCAGCTCAAGGAACTTGCTATTAAGGGATTTTATTTCAACAGTATATTTTGTACTGCCCGAGTCGAAACTGGCAACGCCATATCCTGTCATCGATTTGATCATGCGCAAAGATAGTTCTTTAGTCCGAAAGTCGGGAAGTCCGAAAGTACAAACACTTTTTCTTTCGGACTTCCCGACTTATGCGGACTTCCTGACTTCTTTAACATCTTTTTACACTTTCTGCGTTATACAATACTTATTTTTACGTTTTTGATGCAGGATGCGCTTACGCTATAATTTATTGTTAACCATAATATTCATCTGCTGCCTGCATGGTATTGGCTTTGCACAGCAGGTTTTGGATATCAAGGGGGTGGTATTTAAAAAAAGCTCATCCGAAAGAATATCCCAGGCCCTGATAACTAATTTAAACAGTAACATATTAATGATGACTGATGAATTAGGCGGATTCAGCATTAAGGCATCTATTGGCGACACCCTGCTCATCACTAAAACCAGCTTTACCCCGCAAAGGGTGGTGGTAGCCAATAAGGAAGATATCGCTGTGTTTATGCAACCGGTTATCGAATTAAACCAGGTAACTATTAAGGATCAAAGCAAAAAGCAGGAGCTGAATGAAGTAATGCATCAATACCGGAGCGAGGGTATATTTAATGATGGCAAGTCGCTGCCGGCATGGGCATTTATTAATTCGCCTATAACCGGCCTTTATAACTTATTCGGCAAAAGCCCGCAGGAGGCCCGCCGCTTTGCCGCATTTTCAAAAAACGAACTGGAAGCTACCGAAGTAAGCCGGAGGTATACTAAGGAACTGGTAAAAAGCGTCACCAAATTACCTGATGACGAGATCCCCAAATTCATGAACACCTTCACTCCTTCCTATGAGGACCTGAAGGAATGGAACGATTATCAACTGATCCAATACATCAAAAAGTCGCTGGCTTATTATCAAAAACATAAGAACCAGGCAACAAACTTGCAGAAGCTGTATTAAGGAGTCCGAAAGTCCGGAAGTCGGAAAGTTACCTTATGTTTATACCCATATCATCTTTCGGACTTTCGGTCTTCCCGACTTACGGACTATTATATAGCCAGCGCTTCACACGCTTTTTCTGCAGCAAGCTTTTCGGCGTTCTTTTTATTGAACTCCTTGCCCATGCCCATTATTTCGCCGTCAATGCTGGCTTGCACGGTAAATAGCTTGTTGCTTTCGCCGTCGCTGTTTTCTATCAGCTCAAAGGTGATATCCTTGCCGTGGCGCTGGCACCATTCTATAAGCTTGCTCTTAAAATTAGTTTCGGTTTGCTCGAGGCGATGGATGTCAATATGTGATTTGATGATATGGTTTACCAGGAAGCCCCTGGTAAAATCATAGCCTTTATCCAGATAAATAGCGCCGATGAGCGCCTCAAAGGCGTCGCCCAATAAGGAACCCTGCCTGGCGGAGTTCACCATGCGGTTATCATATTGTATCAGTTGCTCAAAGCCAAGCTTGCGCGCCAACTGGTTAAGGTTTACACGGTTAACTATTTTTGAGCGAAGTTCGGTCAGGAAGCCCTCATCCTCGTAAGGGTAGAGTTTGAAAAGCACTTCGGCCACTACGCTGCCCAGCACAGCATCACCCAAAAACTCCAGGCGCTCGTTGCTGTTCTTTACTCCCTTTTTTACATTGGTGGCTACTGATTTATGGCGAAATGCCAGGCGGTATAAAGACAAATTGCCCGGCACAAAGCCAAGCAAATTCTTTAGTGATTTTACATACTTTCTATTGGGCGATAAATATAGTTTGTAAAGTCTCCTGATAGGCATTCAATACATTTAATCTTCGTACTTTCTAAATATCACTGAAGCGTTATGACCGCCGAAACCAAATCCATTGCTTTGGGCTATCTTAACCTCTCTTTTCTGAGCAGTATTAAATGTGAAGTTTATTTTAGGATCAAAAGCCGGATCATCTGTAAAGTGGTTGATGGTGGGGGGGATAATACCATGCTTAACGGCTAATATTGCTGCGATAGCTTCAACGGCACCGGCAGCTCCGAGCAAATGCCCGGTCATCGATTTGGTTGAGCTGATATTGATGCGATAAGCATCTTCACCAAAAGTATCCTGTATAGCTTTAACTTCCTGCGGATCACCGATAGGGGTCGATGTACCGTGAACGTTCACATAATCAACATCTGACGGTTTTAACCCGGCATCCTCAAGGGCAGCCTTCATTACCAGCGCGGCGCCAAGTCCGTCGGGGTGCGGGGCCGTCATGTGATAAGCATCGGCACTCATGCCGCCACCAATCATTTCAGCATAAATTTTTGCACCACGTGCTTTTGCGTGTTCCAGTTCTTCAAGGATGATCGTACCTGCGCCTTCACCTGCTACAAACCCATCCCGATCAAGATCGAACGGGCGTGAGGCAGTTGCCGGATCATCATTGCGGGTTGATAAGGCATGCATGGCGTTAAAACCACCAATACCGGCCTCGTTGATAATTGCCTCAGAGCCACCGCTTATAAACATATTGGCTTTACCCAGGCGGATATAGTTGAATGAATCGATAAGCGAATTATTGGATGATGCGCATGCGGATACCGTAGTGAAGTTTGGTCCGCGTAAACCATATTTGATGGAGATATGCCCCGGGGCTATATCTGCGATCATTTTAGGAATAAAGAAAGGATTAAACCGTGGTGTACCATCGCCTTTAGCAAAGTTAACCACTTCATCAAGGAATGTCTTTAGGCCGCCGATGCCTGATCCCCATATTACGCCGATGCGGCTGGTATCAAGTTTTTCAAAGTCTAATCCGGCGTCTTTTACGGCTTCTTCTGTAGAGAATAATGCATATTGAACAAAGGGGTCGAGCTTACGGGCGTCCTTTCGGCCCAAAAACGCATCCGCGTCAAAATTCTTTACCTCACAGGCAAACTTGGTTTTGAAATTTGTGGTATCAAAACTCTTAATTAAGGCGGCGCCACTCACCCCATTGATCAAACCGTTCCAATATTCAGGAACGCTATTTCCAATTGGAGTAAGTGCCCCAAGCCCGGTTACTACAACTCTTTTAAACTCCATTTAGTAAAATTGGGGAGCTTATTTAACGTTTTTTTCGAGGTAAGCGATAGCCTGACCTACAGTACCTATAGTTTCAGCCTGATCGTCAGGAATAGCCACGTTAAATTCTTTTTCAAACTCCATGATTAATTCCACGGTGTCTAACGAGTCAGCACCAAGATCATTGGTGAAGCTAGCTTCGGGTGTAACTTCACTTTCGTCAACACCTAATTTTTCTACGATAATAGCTTTAACTCTTGAAGCGATATCAGACATACTCTTTATGGTTTAATGATTAATAAAAATTCAGTGCAAAGAAAAATAAATTCTATCAAATATCAAATCTAAAAACTTTTGCAATACAAGTAACAATATTTTATTGCCCGGGTTTCAATTTGTATTTTTGACGGCACAAAAGTAGTGATTTTGAACAGGAAAACTTTAAAGTTTGAGATCGATCTTGATTTTGTTTTGATTGCGATCACAACATCACTGAAAGATTACCGTATTTGCTACCTAATTAATAAGTATTTAAGCTTCAACTTTACCAAAAGTGCCGATCTTGAGGTGGATATTCTCCAGGGAGCGGGCACCGTATTCTTTTCCATATACCAATATCATTGGGAAGCAAGCGAAACAGACTTCTACTTTATAGCCAATAAGGGCTCGGACGGTTACCTGATACCAGAAATGAAAAAGGCTGATTATTTTTTAATGATAAAAAATTATATCGATGCTGACGACCTGGATAAGCTGTTAACTGCCTTAAATAAGATACCCGAAATAGTGGCGGCAGTAAAGATTGATCCAAAAAAAATTAAATCACGCGAAAATCTGTTATTTTAGCGCCGAATTTTAGAAGTGTAATCAATACACTATATTTTATTTAGATAGAGCCAGTTTTATTAACCTGATACATATGAAATTATCTTACAACCGTACTAAAATTGTTGCCACAATGGGCCCTGCGTCATCTAATAAGGATGTTTTATTAGCCATGATCAAGGCCGGTGTTAGCGTTTGCCGCCTCAATTTCTCGCACGGAAAGGCAGAAGATCATCAGAAAACGATCAATACAATTCGTGAAATTAACGAACAATATAAAATAAATGTAGGCATCCTTGCCGACCTGCAGGGCCCAAAGATCCGCATCGGGTTGGTAAAGGATGGGGGTATTCACCTGGTAAATGGTACACGTATCAACATTACTACACACGAGTGTATCGGTGATGACAACCAGATATACATCACTTATGAGACCTTTCCGCAGGACGTAAGAGCCAATGAGATCATCCTGCTGGATGACGGAAAGATACAGATGCGCGTAATCGAAACCAATAAAAAGGATACCGTGCTTTGTGAGATAGTACACGGCGGTATATTAACATCACGTAAGGGGGTTAATCTTCCAAATACCAAAGTTTCGATCCCAAGCTTAACTGAGGAGGACCTGGTCAACCTTGAATTTGCGTTGCAGAATGACGTAGAGTGGATAGGCCTTTCATTCGTGCGTACGGCTGAAGACATTGTAGAGTTAAAACGCATCATAGCCCGTAGCGGTAAAGCTGCAAGGGTGATCGCCAAGGTTGAAAAGCCGGAGGCCATTGATAATATAGATGGTATTATTGCCGCTACTGACGGCGTAATGGTAGCCCGTGGCGACCTGGGTGTTGAAATGCCGCTTGAGGAAGTACCATTGTTACAAAAAATGATTGCCCGCAAATGCCGTGCTGCTTCAAAACCGGTTATTGTGGCCACCCAAATGCTGGAATCTATGATCACTACCCCACGCCCGACAAGGGCTGAGGTGAACGACGTAGCCAATTCTGTACTTGATGGTGCTGACGCGGTGATGCTGAGCGGTGAAACATCCGTTGGTGAGTTCCCGGTGATCGTTATTGAAACCATGGCGAAGATCGTGAAGAACGTAGAAGAGTTGGGTTATACTTATAATACAACCATTGAGCCTGAAACTCCACCATCACCTGCCAATTATTTGAGCGATGCGCTTTGCGGATCAGCGGTTTATTTGGCTGAGCATACCAATGCCGTGGGCATCATTTCCATGACCGTATCAGGATATACTGCATTCGAAATATCGAGCCACAGGCCCAAAGCAAGCACTTATATATTTACCTCGAACAAACATCTGCTGAATGCGCTGAGCCTGGTTTGGGGTGTGCGCGCTTTTTATTATGATAAACTGGAAAGCACCGATCAAACCATCAGCGATGTAAACGAGATCCTTAAATCCGAAAACCTGATAGAAGTGGGTGACGTAGTGATCAATACCGCCGCCGTGCCAATATTCAAACAAGGCAAGACGAATATGATCAAGGTGAGTGTGGTGGAATAGTTGATTAAGTTAAGTGGTTGATTGGGTTGATTAGGTTAAGAAGTTTTAACTATTCACTCAATCAACATAATCAACCACTCATTAAATTTAATAAATCCCCGCCGCGCATACTTTTGGAAATAGTTTATCCAGGTCCGCAAAGTAATAATCCCAATAAATTCTTAATGCTCTCATGTCTGTTAATTTGTTACCTTTAACTAAGAGCTTACAACGCCTTAATGGTTTAATTATTATTTGATTTTATAGAACAATATCTTCCCGCCAATTGTTTAATATCATCCTGAGACGGCCAAATTCCTGATCTGGCAGGGATTCTTTCAAACAAGCGAAAAACATAAGAAAATTAACTGGAAATTGCTGTTTATTTTTTCATTTTTTAGTTTTCCACACGCGTAATTAACTGTAAAACAGTCATTTGCAATGACATTATAATGACAATACGCTTGCACTCCACACGGTGTGGAAAACTCTGAATTTGATGGCTTTACTCAGAATAATAAATTTGATTAAAAACCCCTAAGGATTTTTTAACACTATAATAACTTACAAGACACATAGATATGGGCAAGAACATTTCAAAAAAAGCAGCCGCCCCGGGCGGAACAGGGCTAAAGGTAGACAGGTACTTTAGCAAGGACGGAAAGAATGTGTATGATCTGTTTAAATACGAGAAGCGCTCCTCCGTTATACGGAACCCATCGGGCGACGCTGTATTTGAAATGAACGACGTTGAAGTACCCGCGGCATGGTCGCAGGTGGCAACAGATATACTCGCCCAAAAGTATTTCCGCAAGGCAATGGTTCCTCAGCCCGATGGTACCACCGGTTCTGAAAAAAGCATCAAGCAGGTTGCCCACCGTATGGCTAATTGCTGGAAGGACTGGGGTCAGCGTTATGGCTACTTCGCCTCAAAAAAAGACGCCGAAATATTCTATGATGAAATAGTTTACACCATTGTTGGGCAGTTGGCAGCACCAAACTCACCACAGTGGTTCAATACAGGTCTGCATACCTCTTACGGCATCACCGGGAAGCCACAGGGGCATTATTTTGTAGATCCGGTTACCGAAGTATTAAGCAAATCAACATCGGCTTACGAGCGCCCGCAGCCACATGCCTGCTTTATCCTGTCTGTTGAGGATGATCTGGTAAATGAAGGCGGTATTATGGACCTTTGGGTGCGTGAGGCCCGTATATTTAAATATGGTTCTGGTGTTGGTACCAACTTTTCGAAGATACGCGGTGAAAGCGAAAAACTTTCAGGTGGAGGTTATTCATCGGGCCTTATGTCGTTCCTTAAAATAGGCGACAGAGCCGCTGGTGCCATCAAATCAGGTGGTACTACCCGCAGGGCTGCTAAAATGGTTTGTCTTGACCTGGATCACCCCGAAATTGAAGGCTTTGTAAACTGGAAGGTTGAAGAAGAAAAGAAAGTTGCCGCCCTGATCGCTGCCGGTTACTCATCCGATTATGAAGGTGAAGCTTACCGTACGGTATCGGGCCAAAATTCAAATAACTCTGTTCGTATCCCTAACAGCTTCTTCCATGCCTTAAAGGCTGGTACTGATTGGGAGCTGAAAGGCCGCATGAACGGCAAAACTGTAAAAACCATATCCTCACAAAAACTATGGGATGATATCGCCTTTGCAGCATGGGCCTGCGCCGACCCTGGTGTACAATATGACAGCACCATCAACGAGTGGCATACCTGCCCTGAAGGTGGCCGCATCAATGCTTCAAATCCATGTTCGGAATATATGTTCCTGGATAACACGGCTTGTAACCTGGCATCTATCAACCTGGCTCATTTTTTTGATCCAAAAACACGCATTTTTGATGTAAAGGGTTTTGAACACGCCTGCCGCGTTTGGACCATTGTATTGGAAATATCTGTATTAATGGCGCAATTCCCATCGAAGGAAGTTGCACAATTATCATACGATTACCGTACGCTTGGTTTGGGTTATGCCAATCTGGGTTCGGCCCTGATGGTAAATGGTATTCCTTATGATAGCGATAAGGCCCGTGCAATTGGCGGCGCCATTACAGCCATCATGACCGGAACCGCTTACGCTACTTCGGCAGAGATCGCCCGCGAACTGGGCCCTTTCCGCAGGTACGAAGAAAATAAAAAGCATATGCTGCGTGTAATGCGCAACCATCGTTATGCGGCCTATAATTCAACTGAGAACTACGAAGCGCTGGAGATACATCCTCCGGGCATCAACCCTAAATATTGCCCTGATTACCTACTTTCTGCAGCATGCAATGCATGGGACAAGGCTGTGGAAATGGGCGAGCAATATGGATACCGTAATGCGCAAACCACGGTTATTGCGCCAACAGGTACCATAGGTTTGGTGATGGATTGTGATACTACTGGTATCGAGCCTGATTTTGCACTGGTTAAATTCAAAAAATTATCAGGCGGTGGTTACTTTAAGATTATCAATCAGGCTGTACCGGAAGCGTTAAGCAACTTAGGCTACAAGGAGCATGAGGTTACTGCTATTGTTAATTATGCAAAGGGATCTGCCAGCTTAATCGGCGCGCCGCATGTAAATGTTGACACCCTTAAAGCAAAAGGCTTTACTGAAGCTGAACTGGAAAAACTGGATAAAGGTTTAGTTTCCGCATTCGAGATCAGCTTTGCATTCAACATCTGGTCGTTAGGTGAAGAATGTTTGAAACGCCTGGGATTAACTGCCGAACAATACAATGCACCTGATTTTAATGTATTGCGTTCATTAGGTTTTACCAGGAAACAAATCGCTGAAGCCAACGAGTATATCTGCGGAACAATGACTTTGGAAGGCGCACCGTATTTAAAGGTGGAACATTACCCAATATTTGACTGTGCCAACAAATGCGGTGCTAAAGGTGAGCGTTATATCCATGCGCACGGCCACATCAAAATGATGGCAGCAGCACAACCTTTCCTTTCGGGAGCTATTTCAAAAACAATCAACCTGCCAAATGAGGCCAAAGTTGAGGAGATAAAAGATTGTTACGACCTGTCGTGGAGCCTGGGTCTAAAGGCCAATGCGCTTTATCGCGATGGTTGCAAGTTGTCACAACCGCTATCAACCAAGTCTGACAAGAAGGAAGAAGCTGACGAAAAGCTGGAAACTGTGGAAGAAGTTTTAGGCGAGGCTGCCAACCTCAGGTTAAGCGACCTTACACCTGAACAGGTTCTGGAAGCAGCCCTGGCCATCATGGAAAAATCCAACGACACCAACTTCATGCGCCAGTTATCGCGCGTGGTACAAAAGAAGAGGCTGCCATACAAACGCCGCGGTTATACCCAAAAAGCCAGCATCGACGGGCAAACCGTGTTTGTGCGCACTGGTGAATATGAAGATGGAACATTAGGCGAGATCTTCGTGGATATGCACAAGGAAGGTGCAACTTTCCGTTCACTGATGAACTGCTTTGCTATCGCGATCTCGGTTGGTTTGCAATATGGTGTACCGCTGGAAGAATACGTAGAGAAATTCACTTTCACCCGCTTTGAACCTGCCGGTATGGTGGTTGGTCATGCTAATATCAAAAGTTCCACCTCTATTATCGATTATATCTTCCGGATGCTGGGTTATGAGTATCTTGACCGTACTGACCTGGTACATGTGATCACCGAGCAAAAAGGCGTTGTTGGCAATCCGCAAATGGGCGATGAGGATATTAATCCTGATACCAGTAATGTTTATGAGCCGGCTCCTGTTAAAGTGGCAGCTGATAGCATAGGAAAAAAAGGCATGAGTCTTGACCTGAGCATGGGTGTGCAAAGCGATGCACCATCATGCAATGTTTGCGGTCATACCACAATACGTTCCGGAACTTGTTATAAATGCTTAAATTGCGGCAACTCCATGGGATGCTCCTAATAGCTGAAAGCAGAAAGACCAAAGCTGAAAGCAAAAGTATAAGCCGTAAATAAAACTGATTTTTATATTCAGTTTTATAATGGTTAATGTGTGTGAAGCCCTGCCATTAGGCGGGGCTTTTTTATGCGATGTCCCGTCCTAAAAAGAGGCCGATGATTCCGATTAATTTTCTCCCTTCAAACTAATTTTTCCTTTCACTTTAATAAATATCCTTTGAGTATTGATTTTGACATGAAAAAGGCGATAAGGAGGGCCTATTTCCTGAAACGCCGACTGGCACCTGCTTTGTCAAATACAGGGTATGCTTAATAAAGTAATCAATAATTCAGGGATCAAAATAGTATTCGGCTTAATGATAGCCGCAGGTTGTATTTTAAATGCAGGCTGCAGCACACATAAACATAATAAAGCGCAAAGAGGCGCTGCCATTGGCGCAGGAACGGGTGGTATTGTAGGTGCCTTTATCGGGAAATCCGCGGGTAATACTGCTTTAGGTGCCATCATAGGCGGTGCCGTTGGCGGTACTGCGGGGGCCTTTATCGGGCGCAATATGGATAAGCAGGCTGCAGAGATCAAGCAAACTGTGCCAGGCGCTACCGTTACCCGCGAGGGTGAGGGTATCATTGTAAAGTTTGATTCGGGTATTTTATTTGATGTTGACAAGGCGAATGTTAAGTCCGCTGCGCAAACTAACCTGCAAAACCTGGCAGCCTCATTACAAAAAAATCCTGAAACCAATATTCTGATCATCGGGCATACTGACAATACCGGAACTGATGCCTATAACATGGACCTGTCTGTACGAAGGGCCGGCGCGGTTAAATCATATCTTACTACAAGCGGCATTGATGGCAGCCGCTTAAACACCCAGGGGAAAGGTGACAGTGAGCCGATAGCGGATAATACCAGCATTGAAGGGCGCGCCCAAAACCGCAGAGTAGAGATCGTAATTGTGGCCAACGACAAAATGAAGATACAGGCCGAACAGGCAGGCAAATAGTATCTAAGTGTAGTTGGGTTTATTTTGTTATGTATCCGGCAAAGGAAAAATCAAGGCAAAATAAAAGCCCCCTCACTCTTGCAGTTTGGGGGCTTTCAACCTAAACCTTATCACAATTAAACCGGCAAGATTGCCAGTTCAGATATAATAACGCAATTACTATACCATTAATTATTAATAGCCGTAAATTTTTCTTATTGATTTTATTTTATCCTGTATCCGTTACCCAATGTGTACTTAGTGTGTTTTTTTGATTACAAAAGTGTTGTCTTTGCCATACACTAAATTAATTTTTATAGCTGTTTTGATACACTTTTCCTCCGCAAGTAAGCATCAAACAGGAACAGCCCAAGTACCAGGTCAAAAAACAGGAATCCTTCGATAACTCCGGGAGTTAAATAATTTTTAATATCAGGAAATTTAATTTTAATGTCGAGGCTTGCGTTGCCAAAAGCTGCATTGCCTGATGAAAAATGAATATTGCTCAACGCAAATACGAGCACCAATAAGATGCTAACTATAAAAAATATCGCAATCCCTTTAATAATGCGTTTGTTAATTGCTGCCTTAAGTGGCTGCTGCGCATATTCGGCGCGTATGCCTTCCATCACATTGTAGGTAAAGGCCATGGATGGCTCGTCAAGCTCCATTTTGGAGAATTGCTGGTTGAGGCTTACCAATTCCTCGTACTTGCGCCGGTATACTTCATCCTGCACAATCAGCGTATCAATAGCCTTTTGTTCTTCTGCCGAACATGTGCCATCAATGTAGTTCCAAAGTTTTTCTTCCATCGTGTTCATATCAATTCTTTCACCTCACCTTTTAAATTGCGCTCCAGCTTATCTTTCAAACGCTGGCGCGCCCTGAATAGTTTTACCTTAACCGTATTTGCTTCAATACCCAATGCCTGGCCTATTTCTTCAAGTGATTGCTCGCCCATATAAAACAAGGTAATTATCGCTGCATCATCAGGCAAAAGCTGCGCAATTGCCTGGTTGAGATAATAAGACCTTGACCTGTTTTCAGCCGAATTATTATCAAACCCCGAAGATTGATTCTCCAGTTGAATATAGGTATTTTCGTCATCAATTGAATCCGTATCAACCCGCTTTTTCCTCAAAAATGTCATTGCCGTAGTATAAACAATGCTATACAGCCAGGTACTGAATTTTGATTGACGCTGAAAATTTGCCAGTGAGCGGTATGCCTTTATAAAACAATCCTGGGCTATTTCCTCGGCATCCTCGCGGTTTTTACTGAAGCGCATAGCCAGCGTAAATACAAAACGCTGATGGCGTTTGATCAGGTCAGCATAAGCCGCCTGGTTTCCGGCCAGTGTTTGTTCGATCAATTCTATATCTGAAAGCTTGCTTTGCATTAGTTACAATCTCTCTGACCACCGTTCAGCTATCCAGGTTACAGTCTATTGTAAATATAGGCAAAAAATGTGCAAGGAGATTGGCGCAAAGCGGCGGGCGTTTAATGCACCGGCTTATCCGTTTAAACCCGCTTAAATATATTCTTTTCAACTCTGTCCATAACCAATGAACGATAGCTTTTGCTGATAGGGAGCATATGGCCGCCTACCGTCACCTCGTTATTATCAATAGTTTGAATGGCATTTACGGCTACGATAAATGATTTATGAATTTTAAGGAAAAGGTGCCCCGGCAATTGGCTTTCAATACCTTTAAAGCTCATGTAAACAATGTGCTTTTTGCTGCGGGTATGCAAAATAACATAGTTTGACAGGGCCTCAATATAAAAAATGTCGTCAATAAATATTTTTTCGAGCTTTTGGTTTGATTTGACAAAGAAATAGGGTTCGGTTATGATCAGCTCCTTTTTAACCTTCATGTTTAAATAGGATTGCGCCTTGTTTACAGCCTTAAAAAAACGTTCAAAGCTTATTGGTTTTAGTAAATAATCCAGCACATTCAATTCATATCCTTCTATGGCATATTCGGGGAAGGCAGTAGTAAAGATCACCAGCGGAGGGTTTGGCAAGTTCTTTAAAAAATCTATCCCTGTAATTTTAGGCATCTGGATATCCAAAAAAACCAGATCGATGGGGTTATTTTGCAGGGCCGAACTTGCCTCTATGGCATTTTTGCAAACAGCAACAGCATGCAGAAATTCAACCTGCTCGATATATTCAAGCATACCGTTGCGGGCTATAGGCTCGTCATCAACTATCAGGCAATTAATCATCGTACTGCAATTTAAGGATGGTTTGATAAGTATCCCCGTTCTTGTTGATATTTAATTCGTGCTTATCCGGATAAAGCAATTCTAATCTTCTCTTTATGTTTTGTATCCCGAGGCCTCCGGTTTGTAGTAAATGCTTTTCACCGTTAGTTTGGTCATAAGTATTTAGGGCCTCAATGAGCAGTATATGCTCATCCATCGTTCTGACGGTAAGATGTATCTTGTTTTTGCCGGTTTCTTTAAAGGTGGAAACATGCTTAAAAGCATTTTCCACTATCGGCAGGATCAACAGCGGCGCAATATGGAAATCGGCTATTCCTTCACCAATGTCCAAACGTATATCCGAGCCTTTCTCCATGCGGAGGGTCTGAATGGCTACATAATTTTGTATATAAAGGAGTTCTTTATGTATTTGTATCTTATCCGTAGTGCATTCATAAAGCTGGTAACGCAGCATTTCGGAGAATTTTTCAATTGAGAGCCGTGCATCTGTATTGGTCTTATCGATCTGAAAATAGATGGTGTTCATCACATTGAACAGGAAATGAGGATTGATCTGCGAACGCAGGAAAGAAAGCTCTGCATTGATCTTCTCCTTTTCCACAACATTCAGCCTTTTTTCCAGGCGAAAGCGGTCTGAAAGTATCTTTAATGAACTGGCGCCAAAGGAAGCAAGTACGGTATTCCATATAAACAGGTTTACAGAAGGGCCCAATGTTTTCCAATCAGGGATGATGGTTTTGGCATGCGTGGTTAAATGGTCTACTATCCTTGTAATAAACAAGGTACTAAGGCCCATAACAACTATTAAAAGAATAAAGGATATGACAAAAGCAACGAATTTCCTTTTATAAAGCAGCCTGGGCACCATCACATAAGCTGCAAAGTAAAAGGGAATGGCTTCCAATGAGTTGACAGTGACAACATTGGCTATCTGTGAGAAAATACTTGTGGCGGGGTTGTAATAGGTAATAAAAGAAAATGCCATCACCACAGACCACATGCCAATATGCAGGAATTTATACTTGATCAACCATTGTTTAAGGTTCATGCGCATTTAGGGATTTAACGGCTTCACAATTTACAATCATTATTTGAGGTGGCAATTTCAGTACGTCAAGTATTTGCATCAGGTCGTCACGCATTCCATGCCGTTTGCATAATGTTAAAAAAAGGGGTGTGCTGCGAGCCTATTTTAGAGTACAAATTAAGAATTTTTAAAAATAGAGGATCAATAATTTGTATTAACCATTTAAATAAATTCCTAAAAACCAAAATCATGAAAAAATTATTACTGTTTTCAGCATTCATCGGCATTTCCTTATTGGCTAATGCACAATCGACAACACAATCATCCACACCATCTTCAACCTACAAGGCATTTAAGGTTGATGTGGACTTTGGTTATGCCATACCATCTGCCGGCTCAGGCACCAAAGCAGGAGCTACTTTTACTATTGAGCCGCATTACCGTTTGTCTGATGATTTTGCCATTGGGCTCAGGATTGAGGGTGCAGCCCTTGGGTACGAAACAAACGGCGCCGGCAGCAAGATCAAAGTTTCCCTGCTAACCTCCTATAGCGCTTCGGGCGATTATTATCTTATGGAGGGTGGTTTCAGGCCTTTTGTGGGTGCAGGTGCGGGTTTCTTTAACCAAAGCTCTGTAGTAGGAAATAAGGATTCCGGAGGTTCAATCACTACAGTAGCAGGGGGAACAAATTTTGGTTTCTTCCCGCGGGTTGGTTTTGAAGCGGGCCATTTCAGGCTTTCGGCAGCATATAATATAGTTGGCAATAACTCCAGCTACGCTGCTATTACGGTAGGGTTCTTCCTTGGCGGCGGTAAAAAATAATATCAGGATAAAAAATATTAAACCCTTCACACGTTCTTTATAAGGCCAGTAATTAAAAGATGCTCATAGGAGGTTGAGCCTTTTAAAATTATTAAGTTAGCCTCACCTAAATCCTCTCCAAAGGAGAGGACTTTTACTTGCAAAAAATATATTTTTCTTTTTCAAGCACTTCTCCTTTGGAGAAGGGTTGGGATAAGGCAACATGGTTGCTTATCCCGAACTCACTTTAAGCAAAGAGTAGCCCTGATTTCAAAACGACCAAGGGCTTTTTTATGAACCTATGTTTAATTATTCTTTAATCCGATCTGGTGATTGGTATAATCTGTTAAATATTCATTCTGAATGAAGAAGGCTATGCTGTAAATGGTTCTGAAATCACCTGTAGTATTCGGGTTTTCGACCGCAGTAAGGGTTGATGTGCTATTTGTAGTGTACTGGTATTTAAACCCCTCATTAGTAGTAAGGGTAACAAGCGTATTGGAGGGCAAATTACCTATGCTGTTTGCTGTCTGATCTTCAATAATGGTTACGGAAGGCGTACCTGTATCAAATAATATCTGCGTTTGGATACTTTTACCGCTATAACTTATTGTGGCAGGAATATTTGGCAAATATCCTCCTGATTGCGAAAAGTTAAGCGGGTGCATAATAAAGCCCGATTGTGATGACAGGTCGGATTGGGTTAATCCTATAGTAAGCAGTCCGGGTACATATACACCGCTGGTTGTATTAAAATCGCTACCATTAAGTATGGCCAGTTTAAAACCATTTGTTAAACCGGTAGTGCTGATATAAGTCAGCGGGCTCAATACCTCATTAAAGGCATAACTGTAACCAGGGCCTACACCAAATATATCGCTGGAATGGGCGGGCAATTGCTTGCCGTTTTGATCAATGATCTTATAATATAAAAAGAAAGGAATGCGCTTAATAGTGGTGCTACCATTCTGATCACCGATGGTAACTGAGGCGTAGGCTAAGTTGCCGTATTCCTTTGTCAAGGCATTTTTACTTCCAAAACTAACTGTGGATGTTCGTGAAGTAACTGTAATTCCGTTTATCAAAACAGAATCACCTGGTACAGTGATCCCCGAGCTGGTGATCATACTGGCGGGCAGGATATCTGTTGCATCTATGGTCATCCCCGCCGATCCGGTGTCAAATATGCTGTAATACTCCTTAATAGTTTGGCCCCCAAGCTGGGTTATCGGGATAAATATTCTTTTTGCCTGGTCAGATCCATATTCGATTAGCGGGAGCGTAACAGGATTTCCCTCGGGAACTACCCTTTTATCCTTGTTACAAGACGTAACAAGCAGTACTATACAAAACGCCGAAATAAGTTGAAGTAAATAGCCTGAGTATTTTTTTTCCATTCTTTTATGAGCTTGTAAACAGAATAATCGAATTAACAGTCAAAATATTGTAATGTGCTGGTGTGAAATAACGAACGGTTAAATATAGTATTATAATAGTTACGTAAATAACCTGAAAACGTTACCTGGTACTTAAAATACTTCCACGCCGTTAAGAAAAAAGTAATACAATATTACCTCAAAAATATTTTTATTACTATCACTAAACCGTTTTAAAAAAATCACATCTAATTAAAAAACAGCACGATAAAGTGCTTATTTAAATTAAAAACCTAAAATGGACCCCGATAGTAAACTGTTGTTCGCAATTAATCTCAACGGCAAAACGACGATCTGTAAAGTTATCCCGGAAAACGGGAATTACTATATTCAATTAAATGATGTTGATGCAGCTACCATAAGGCTCAATGAAAACGACATGTGGATACAATTAAAAGGCGGCTGCCTTCCGCATGAATCTGTTGAAGAAATAGGCTCGCATATTGAGGCTATTTACAGAGAAAAGCTATTTGCGGATAACTGATACCCCTATTTCCCGGGTTCTGAGTTGTCAGTTTAGGACCCGGCCCCGACTAAAATAGTAGCCTCTCCAATTGCTTATCAGATTTTATTCAATGAAGTATCTTCCATTGAATAAAACACTGTTCCATCCGATTTTTCTTCTAAATACAAAAACGAAGTATACTTTTGTACCGGGTTTACGTATCAATAATCGCCATATCAGCGTTTAACGTTCCATTAAGCTCTAAAACTTTTTATAAATTCAGCGGTTTCAGCCTGAGTAACTGGAAATGAAGTAGTGAACCCAATTGCCTTTAATGAAGAAAGTTACTGATAAATATCATAAGCTGATAAAAGATGATAATAAGCACCTGAATCCGCTTTTTGACATCAAGGATGTTTCCAAAAGAACGTACCAGCTTGGCCTTGCGGCCTTATTTACCGGTATTGGCCTTTCTATTTACGACTCCTTTATCGGCCTTTATGCTTCTTCTTTCCTGGTGGCCTGCTTTTGCTTTTCAATTTTAATGTTCATCCTCTTAAAATACAACGAGGCTATTGAAAATCTGACCATCTTTATCATATCCATGGTTTGCGGCATGCTGATAGGTGCATCATTTATCGAGGGTCTGCAATCAGAACAATACTTATATTTCTTCCCGATACTGGTATCTGTGCCTATTATAGTTAACCTTAAGCAAAGCCAGTACAAGGAAGCATTCATCTATATTTCTATCATTATCCTATCCTTTGGCATCTGCATCTTCGTTGGCCGGCATGTAACACCTCTCGAGGATTTCACCTTGATCCAGATAAACAAACTTTCCTTTGTAAACCGTATCGTGGCCATTACTTCTACCATCGTGTTTGCAGTAGCTTATATTTTCTTTGAGCGGAAGTACATCAACGAGCTGATGGAACAAAGCACAAGGATCATCGAGGCCCGCACCCAGTTTTTGGCTACAATGGGGCACGAGCTTCGCACACCACTGAATGGGATAATAGGTGTGGTTAACCTGTTGAAGAAGGAGCATAATATTGCTGAGCAGGAAGAATATTTCCAGATCCTGAAGTACTGCTCTGATCATATGCTGCAACAGGTGAATAATATTCTCGATTTTAACAAAATAGAGGCGGATAAGCTGGAGATACATCCTGTGGAGGTCAATCTTGGGGTTTTATTGCGCAACATGAGCATGCCATTTACCGCCCTGTTCCAGGAAAGGGGCCTCGATTTAAAAATAGAGATCGACCCACGGCTCGATGTTTTTGTAATGGCCGACGATTTGCGCCTGATACAGGTTTTCAATAACTTGCTTTCAAATGCCTTGAAGTTTACCGAACAGGGGTATGTAAAATTGAAAGCCGTATGCAAAAGCAGTAATCTGCAGTCAATACAAGTAAGCTTTAGTATTGAGGATACCGGCATTGGGGTTGATGAACAGGACCAGAAGAAAATATTTGAAAGCTTTTGGCAGGTTTATGAAGAAAACACCAGGAAATTTACAGGCACTGGGCTGGGGCTCACTATTTGTGTGCGCCTGTTAAAGCTCATGAAAAGCAATCTTATATTGGTGAGCAAAAAGGGGGAAGGCAGTAAGTTCAGCTTCGATCTGGCGTTGGACTATGCCGGAAGTCGTCAACAGATCTTAAAAAACGCATCCAATATGGAGGATGACCTGCTGGGGATAAGGATATTATTGGCAGAGGACAACCAGGTGAATATGCTGGTAGCTAAAAAGATATTGACGGGCTTTAAAGCTACAGTAGCCACAGCATACGATGGTAAACAGGCCCTGGAGCAGTTGGAAAAAGATTCGAATTACGACCTGATTTTAATGGACCTTGAAATGCCGGTGATGAATGGCTATACCGCCATCTTCGAGGTAAAGAAATTATATCCGGACATTCCAGTTATTGCGTTCACCGCCTCACTGGTTGATCAAAAGATGCTGGCCGATCTCATTGCCAGCGGCTTTGTTGATTGCATATTAAAGCCCTTTCAGCCCCTGCAATTACTGGCCAATATCAAGAAACATTTGGTGAAGCCATCGGCGGCGTAGTCATTAAAATACCGTGAAAACACGGTGCAAAATGGGTGTAAACACGGGTTGACAGGTAAGCCGAGATACGCTACCTTACGTGCGTTACCTTAAACCCTTTTATGAAAGACCTTCACAAAAACACATTACTAAAGCTTGCGGCTGTAATTATGCTGGTAATCACCGCCTTGATTATCCACAGTTGCCGTAAGGATAGTAAACAAACTACATCACCTAATACAAACATTGCAGTTGATCAGGCGAGGGCGTGGTATGAAAGCACCTACCCGGTCAGTACCAATGCTAACACCCCGCATCAAACTATCAATTCTATTTCTAACACACAATTTGATTTTAGTCAGCATATTAAACCTGCCTGGAAATATGCGTCTAATTATGCAAAGCTGGGAAAGAACGTGATCGAAATGCCATTAGATTCAAGTGCACTGCTTGACTTTAACCTGAAGAATGTGTCAGCCACGGCATCTTATTATGATAAAAAATATACCCGCGCCTATTTTTTATTGATGAACGATGGTAAAAATTATGAGGCTTATGTAATGATGGTGATAGCTGACCCTGCCTACGTAAAAAATGATATGACTAAGTTGGCGCATAACACTTATCGTAAATACGATGCCGACTTTAGCGGCATAGTGCTTTATTTTACACCAAAAGGCGAATACCTTAACGGATATGCCTTTCAAAACGGCCAATTGCTCGGCGCACCCGCTACAAGTACCCAGACTATTCAAAGCACTACTGACCCTAAGTTAAAAATAGATTTATCAGCGCCTGTTAAGTGCACCGACTTTTATTTGATTACTTATGATAAAGAAACAGGTGAAATATTAGACGCACAGTATTTATATACTACATGCAGCCCTGATGTCAGCGGCAGCGGTGATAGCGGGGGCGGAAGCGGGGCACCACCACCTCCAACATGTACTCCCCCTCCGCCACCTGTTGTACAGTCAACAGGGCATTTGATCATAAATGTGGCAACACCGCCGCCGGGAGGGTTTCCGCCGCCGGCTCCGCCATGCCCGCCTAATGCAACTATACTGGATACGGTATCGGATCCTTGTGCGCAAGCTAGCGCAGCGAAAGCTAATCAGAAATTTATTGATGAGATGAATTATTTGAAATCATTAATGAATACCCCAGGCGAAACTACCGAAGTAATGGAACCCAATGGCTCATTTAAACAGCAAACGAGTACTATTAATGGCGGGGCAGATCTGACATTCCCTCCTAACTACTTCAATGGAAGTACTGGATTTCTTCACAATCATGGAAAAGGCGCGGGCATATTATCCGTCTTTTCAGCTCCCGATTTGGCATCGCTTTATTCTATTGTTACCCAAGGTGGCGTTGCAAATCCAGGCACCTACACTTTTGCGTTGGTGAATCAGGATGGTCAGAGTTATTTGTTGACAATTTCAAATATGAGTAATTTTATTGCTTGGGGTAATACTAATTTAATAAACGGCGACCCAAGTCCTGCCTTTAATCAAACTTATAACAGTTTTATTAAATCTACCAATTCAGACGCGATGAATGAAAACGATTTTGTAAACTTATTAAATCTCACCAATTCAGGTTTAACATTGATGAAAGCTAATTCAACCAATACCAGTTGGTCACAAGTGGTCAAAAATAGCGACGGAACATACTCAATCATTCCATGTAATAATTAATTATCATGAAAACATTAAAAACAACAATCATAATCATACTGACATTGTCCATAAGCAATGCTGCATACTGTCAACAAAAGGAACATCCGGTTACTACTATTGATGCAGCTACACTGAGACATCATCCCGAAGCTGCAAAAGGGGATAATGTAAAAATAATTGATACTAATCTGAATAAATATGTAGGTACATGGGTTTGGAAGCAGGGTAATAAAAGCCTGACCCTTAAACTATTCAAACAGATGACACATATAGGTAAGAATAACTATATTGAATTGTTATCAGGAAGTTATTTATACATTGATGGCCGCAATGAAACGGTCTCTTCTCCAAATGATGGTTTATATGCTTCGATCGGTGATAGCAGTGATATATTAGATATAGTTGTGAGCATGAAATCACATAAACATAATGTTGCTTTGTTAGCATCATATTTAACTGTCAATTCAATAAAACTACAGGTAAATAAAAATAAATTTGAGTTTAAAAATGATCAAAAGTTTGAATTATCACCTGTCATTCTGACCAAGCAATAATACTGTCCAAAAAAATAATCGAAGTTTAACAAGCCATGGCTTCGATATATAATTTTATGAAAATAATAAAAACAGTCATCATACTAACAATTTTTGCAACCAACTTTGTTTATGGCCAGCAAAAAAAAGAATCCATAGATACTATAACTGCTAGTCAGCTTCATCAGTCAGGTGCCATCAAAGGGAACAAGGTGTATGTTAAAGCTCCTGAGCTTAATAAGTTCGTTGGCAAATGGGTGTGGAAGAATAAAAGCGAAAGCGTAAGCCTCAATCTTAATAAAACAGTCCATCATTACGGAGCGGGCGGCAATATTTTAGATTTGGAAATTATCAGTGGAAGCTACTCCTATTTTAAAAATGGAGAAAAGGTCATTTTATCTGCCGATAGCGCTTTAGGTGGATCAAGCGCGAATAACAAGGATACACTAAACATATTTATTGACATTAAATCACGTAAAAAAAGAGTTGCATTACTAGCTATTTATCAATCTGATAATACTATAAAACTGGAACTGGATAAAAACAGATTCGAATTTAGAAATGATGAGAATTTCGAGTTGCCAATGCCTATTATTTTGACCAAACAATGATAGCATCGACCTCAAGCTAAATGAGAAGATTATTTATTTCGATACTATTTTTTTCTTCATTATCCGCTTTAGCTCAAAAACAGCCTGTTACGCTGAGCGATGTAACCAGCTTTAAGCTGGTTTGGCATGAAGGCGGGCTAATGAATGAGTACAGAATACTTGAAGTGGTACCAGCAGATACTGATTGGGCATGTTACCAAACCCATCTAAGAGGACACACTTCAAAAGCAGAAGAGATTAATGACTCAACAAGAACATTCATAAAGGATATTCCGTCCAAAATCTTGACGCAATTATTACGCATTATTGCAAGGAAGGATACAGGCGTAAATGCAGGCCCGTTTAAAATTAGTAAGACTGAACTGATAACTTATACCGACTCCATAAAAGCTGACTTAAAACTTCAGCAAAAAGCTGAATTCATCGACTCTCTGAGGTCAGAAGCCGTTATAAATTACGGCTTAAACAAAGCGCTCCAGCCATTTATGCTGGACGATCGGGCCTATTACGGGATTACCATTACGACCAGGCAAAATCAAAGCTTTACCATAAAGGCGTATAGTTTTGGCTATTTATTCAACTTGCCATGGTACATCGATAATATTAAAAGCTATGATCCCAACATCAGTATCATTTATGAATTTATATCAGGGCACGATAAATATGCCGAATATGAACAAAAACGACTTTATCATGATATGGACTGGGAAATTTATAAGAATTATTTCATGACGCGCTTTAACTGGGAGGATCTTAAATCAGATCAACCCGTATCATTTGCACTATTAAAAAACACACTTACGCCCACTTATTTTTACAGAGACTCCATTCATTCATCAATCTCTTTCAGATCATCGCTTCTTCCCAAATACGTAAACTTACCTTTTGCATTCAGACATGGCGATACCTCAGCCGTTGCAGCCTTTAAACGATATGAAGATACCATTGCAAACGTTTTTAAAAGAGATAATTTTTTATTTGACGATTTAAAAATGAAGCCGGGCTATCGTATGGTATTTGACCACTACAAAATGAGCAGGGGTGGAAAATATATTTTCAAGGAAATTAAAAAATATTTTACCGGGATCGATGGCTTTGATTATAAAAAAAGCCAGTTCATTGTAATATATAAAGAGCACCAAATCGACTCAAAATGGATACTTCTTCCTAATAATTCATTGATCATGGTAGAGGACAATATTAACGACACAACTGGGTTGTTGAGTGGCAAGGTTAATTTTTCAGACGACTTAAAACGTCCTCATGCGAATCCGGTAGTCGTTATTTTTGATGCTTCTGGTAAAATAATTTATAACTATGGACTGGCAGATATAAATACTCATTATTAGAGTCAACCAGATAAAACTCTGCCGATTTTCCCGCCTGTAGCACGGTATTATCCCCGTACAACCACATCGATGTAACTAATCTATTAATACTGGGGTGATTACACCAACCGCAAGCTAAATTAAGCAGATTACTTTACCATGCATCTCCCGGTGATGTGAGAAAGATAACCAGGCAGGCAATTCCCACAAAATTAATCGTAAGGGATAAAATTATATTGACAAGGACCGGCCTGGTTAACGGTCTTTTGATTTTTGATATCCTTAAAAAGGTTTTGATAAACAGAGCCAGGCATAATATAAAATAAACAAAAAATGCGGGAATGTCCAGGCCCGGGCCCGCCAGGTTGGTTGGATCAAGGTGATGTGCCCCTATTAGCAGGGAAAGCCCGATTGAATAATATATCAGAAGGCTTAAAAGATTATTGCCCTTCCAAAGTTTGTATTTCTCTTCCATGTCAATAAGACTTCTTCTTTAAATCTTGCAAGTATAAACATTTGCAGGTATTATCCGCTGTTACGGGTTTTTCACATGTGTCATCCGGCTATTACACTGGTTTTTTTATATTTGAAATCTAGAAGAAATACAATGATCAGACGTTGCCTTGAAACAGACACAAACGAGATAGGGATTATTATTAATGAGGCTGCCGAAGCCTACCGGGGCGTTATCCCCGCCGATCGCTGGCACGAACCTTATATGACGCAAGCTGAACTGATATCTGAGATCAACTCCGGCGTTGAGTTCTGGGGCTGGGAAGATGCGGGTATTTTAGCTGGTGTAATGGGTATCCAGAAAGTTAAAGATGCTACGCTGATTCGTCATGCCTATGTACGGCGTGCTTACCAGGGTCGCGGTATTGGGGCCGCATTGCTTAATGCATTGACAGGCCGGGTTACCGGTAAATTACTGGTTGGTACCTGGGCAGCAGCCGATTGGGCCATCAGGCTTTACGAACGGAATAGTTTCCGCCTGGTTACAACTGAAGAAAAGGACCGGCTTTTGGATACTTATTGGAACATCCCTGAACGTCAAAGAGAAACTTCGGTGGTGTTAGCATATTCGCTGTGACCCTCGGGGATAATTAATCTTCAATAGCTTCCTTTATCAGGTCAACAAGATCATTAATTACCTCCGGAGATTTTATTATCCGCTCATGTCCAACACTATTGTAATTTTTGCTTGTTATGGTTGGGTGATCATTTAAAAATTTCCTGATATAGTTATATGGCGAAGTCAGGTCGTGTTCATCATAGGCTAAGAAATGTTGAAGATGAGCATCCGCGCAATACCGGTCGTCAAGATTGTAGTAAGATGTGGGAGTAATAAATTGACGCTTAAAATCTGCCATAAAATTCTCCTGGTCTGATTGCTGAACACCCACAGCGTTCATCGTGGCTTCAAAATTTTCCTTAAGCCTGATCAGGGGAGTCAGACTTATTAATAAGGAGGGTTTGATCTGCATATCACCAACAATCATCATATTTGCCATCCCACCAAGTGAATGCCCGATCATGATATCGGGTTCACCATAGTTGGCAACTAT
>Ga0206890_1004_pt1 | contig 84934 bp, 66 predicted proteins | sample Alteio_BWOrgHeat_58_FD_152960 | JGI IMG/M metagenome (GOLD analysis project Ga0206890, IMG submission 152960) | Enriched cells from forest soil in Barre Woods Harvard Forest LTER site, Petersham, Massachusetts, United States - Alteio_BWOrgHeat_Nextera6 ... | reverse complement strand
GTGATGGTCACGTCGTTAAAAAAATACCCCGTTGCCGGATCGAATAAATGCGTTTGAAAAACGTCTTCAGGTACAGATGACTTGTCAAACAGGTATTTTAAAGTAATATGTTTTTGCTGCTCGTAAGGTATCAGCGGCGGGCCCGATGATAATCGGCTGTCATAAATATAGTCTAATGCCTTTTCTGTACTAAAGCTCCCGCTTTCAAAATCGATATTAATGGTGTTGGGGATTCGTTTGGTGCTGGGATTTTCGTATTCATTTTTTACCGGCTCGATATCCATCGTACTCAAACGGCTAATATCGCTGGCCTGAAATCCAATAGTTTTCAATTGGGCATTTAATTCTTTATTCCGTAATGCACCTTTTAGGAATACTTGCCCATTGCTTTGATTAACATTATCTGACTGTATAATGGCTTTCAGCCGTTCACGCTCTGTTGGGGTATAAAGAACATCCCCATATACCGTAGCGCCATATAATTGATACGCTTCGGAACCCGGATAAAACTGGAAAATTGCATACCGGTCATACTGCCCGACCTGGGTGTAAATATTTTCAATAGAGAAGTCGGGCGTATCGTTCATATCACATTTGCACCTGTAAATTTAAGGTCAGCAGCGCAGTAATTAAAACGTTGTTAGTAAATAGCAAAAAAGAGCCGGGTTGTATTGTCCCGGCTCTTGGTAGTTCGCGTAGATCGCTGTTAGGATTTATGGTTCTATTCGGCTTTTTTCTTAGCCGTCACGTCATTGCGGATGGCTTGGGCCAACGTTTTTAGTTGCTGCATTGTACCACGTAACCGGGTACCAGCGGCATTGTTGTCCCGACCAAAAAACTTTTGAGCATCTGCTTCCGCTGAAGCGATGAGTTCTTTCAATTTTGCGATCTGTTCCATGATGATTAATTTTAAATGAATAAATAAATTGTCTGTTCGTTTTTAAAAAGGCGGCAAATATAAATATGCAACTTATACGGCCATGCCCTGTTCTTGTTGCTGTTCTTTGGCCTGGCCTCTGCCTTTGCCGACCTCTAAGTTCTGGCTCAATTCCGGTTTCAGGAACTGTTCCCTTTTTTCCGGTTTACCATTTTCCTGATATAGGTTGATCTGGCTGTAACGCGGCACTGCTTCGAGGAACAGTTTCATTTCCTGGCCTTCTTTGGTAAGGGTAACCAATGGCCGGTCGCCCTGGCGCAGGCTTTGTTCCAGTTTTTCGCGCTGCTCGGGGTTTTCCAGTTCTTTGATCTGGTATTTGTCCAGCACTTTTTCCAGGTTAAAACCATAAGAAGGATCGTGGTAATGTTTGAACAGGAAATTGCCGTGCCGGTCTTTGGCCTGGCCAAGTTCCAGTTTCACCCAGGCTTTGTAGATGATACCGGCGGCGTTGGCCAGGTCATCGCGGTAAACGGCACGGTCCTGGATCAGGTTGGCCGCCTGCTGCGCGGTGAAGCCATGCCCGTTCTCAATATAAAAGGTCTGGGTAACGGCGGGATTGTTATAGGTACGCTGGAACTCTTTGGTCACATAGTTAACCTTGCCGTTTTCCATCGTCGCCAGTTTGATCTTATGATCAAAGTCCTGTCCCTTTACGAGCGCCAGTTCGCTGTTGGCTTTTTGTGCCTTGAAATATTCGATAGCCTTGTGCGGGTTTTCAAACGGGCGGGTAAGGTTCTTACCCGGCTTTTCGCCCGGTGAGATCACCATGTAGCTCTGCCCCGGTTCTAAAGCCCTGCCGCCTTTGTCGAGCGCTATTTCAAACTTGTTAAAATAATAATGCTCGGACTGGCCGGATTGTTTAAAATAAAGGGTGGTATCGACAATGCCTTTATTGCCGATGCTTTGATCGTACAGGTTAAATGCGGGCACGTTGTTCCGCATGTTCACTTCCATTTCGTTGATGAGTTTTTGCTTAAAGCCCAAAGCTTTCATTTCGTCTTTAAGGTTCTCCAGATTATTTAAATTCATGCTCTTTTCATTTATGGTTAACTGATTCTGTTTGTTGAGTTCGTCCAGTAAAGCTGCTACCGATACGTAATACACCGGATAATCGCCGTCCCCTGGCAGGTAACGCTGGTCGGCCAGGTGCTCCCAGCGATCCAATGCAGCACCCAACGTATCGTACAATTCCAAATCACCCGGATGTAAATACTTTTCAGTCGGGCGCTGTTCAAATACCACGTATTGTAGGCCGACATCCTGCGCATCTTCCAGAAGGCTGATGATTTCCCTTGCATGTTTCGTTTCGAGGTACATTGGTTAATGGTTGTTGCGTAGCAGTACCGGGTAGTTGTTTTGCAGCTTGACCCTGATCTTCCTTACTTTTTTACCGATCAGTCCTTTAGCCGCATTGATACCAGCGCTTGCGGCTTGCGTGCCTAAAGTTTCGCTCATCGGCAAAAACTCCATGCCTGACAGCGCATCGTTGGTACCGTTTCCTGCCGCCTCGCTCAACTCGGCTTCCGGCGCATTGATGCCGGGTATGCCATCCCTTGAAAAGACGGTGAGGTCAACCGGCACGATAGTATTGCCCAGCGTGATATTTTTGATCGTCAGTAACAACCGCTGGTTGGTGATGACACAATTGCCGAACAGCTTAAATCCTTTGGGTAGGTGGGTTCCGTTCAGAACGATACTATCCACCAAGCGCAGCCGCACGATACCGCCTTGTAACACTTTCTGGCTGCCGTCGATCTGTGCAGGGATCGCTTTAAACAAGCTGTCCGGCTTAGTTTTCGTTTCCTTTTTCAATTGCGCCTGTATCAGTTCAGGATGCTGTATCTGTTGTATTTTTTCAAGCATTCCGTTCAATTGTTCCATTTCCGGGTCGGGCCTGGTTGCCTGCTGTTTTTTGCCTGAGTAATTTTTCCAGCCGGTCAATATCGGGGTTAGCACCTGCATCCGTTTGGCTCCCACTAAATCGGGCGGGCGGTTGCGGCTGGCTGATCTCGTGGTTAAGTTCAGCCAGTTTTTGATTGAGGCGCATCGCGCTGGCGTCGGCGCTGCCGGTTGTGGAAGCGGTACCGTTTCCCGTATGGCTGAATAAGGGATTTGCCGCTTTCCTGTTGGTATTGGCCGAATCTTTGGCCGCCTGGTCGTATAGGCTCAATTTGTCCTGTGGCTTTTCGCCTTTGAATTGGGCGGATGGCAGTTCGGTGTTAATACCTTTTTGCGCTGCGGCCTGCGCATTATTGTCCCCTTTGCCGCCGCCGAAGGCCCAAAAGAATAGCGCCATAAAAGGCAGCGCCAGGAGCGGCAGGACGAGCAGGAATTTTTTCTGCCGCTGCCGCTGTGTTTCGTTTTCAATTACTTTTTCCATATTTAATGATTGTTTAATAAATCGCTTTAATGAGCAGGTAAAGGCTGATCCCGCCGAAGGCCAGGCAGAACAATAAGAGTGCAGTTATCTTGGCTCTTTTGTTCCAGTAAGCGGTCTTCCGGTTGAGATAGTTTGCTATCCGCGCCTGATGATATACAATAACTGCGGCTACCTTACCGGCTAATGCTTCCTGTCGGCTGGTCAATAATTTGTTTTGCTTACGCTTTCGGAATAGTCCCATAATTACTTGTTTAATGTGCTTACATCCTGGTTATTGAGAATCTCCCATTTCTCGATCAGGAAACCATGCGGGTTATTATCGCTGCGGGACACATTGCGCAGGTAACCCTGCGTGACCAGGCTGCGCGTAATGGTCGCCGTAGAACGTTCCAGCTTTTCCGTTGCAAAGCATTTGAAATAAAAGGGATACTGGTTAATATCTACCTGCACGCTGTCCACATTGACCGTCTGGCTGATATTCCCGGACACGATATTGTTATAATATCCCGCTTCCTTCAGGTTATCGTAGGCTTTTTTGGCGCTAACATCGGCCATATAAAGGGCTTTGGTGATCGTCGCCTGTATTTGCTTATCATCCGGGTCGAGGCTAAAAAAGTCCTGGTGAAACACCTTGACATGATCCCTGATCTCCACCGGGATATTATCTTTCCGGTCGGCAGCCAGCGCTTCAAGCGCCTTGCCATTCGCCAGGATATAAATGTGGTTCTTGTAATTATCCGAAGACTGGTAGCTTTTATAAATGGCAAAGCAGGAGATCAGCACACAGGCCCCGATCAGCAAATAGCTGAACAGCTTGATATGCTTAAAAGCAGTATCGATATTTTTCAATTGGGTAAACATCACTTGGCGTCTCCTTTCAGTTTATTTTGCTGGTAGGTATTGTTACCGGCACTATGATAGCCTTCCCAGAAGTTGCGCGGCGCATTGAGGATATTGCTGCGGGCCTGTTCGCCGCGTTCACCAATAGTTGCGGCTCCACCAATTGCGGCAGCACCGCCAACGGTTAAAGCGCTCGTCGTTAAATTATTGATGCGTTGCAGCATCCCGTTACCGCCATGTGCATGAACCACAAAATTGGCCACGGTGGGTACGCAGAAATAACCAACGATACCAATGATCAAAAAAATGGCATACGCGGTATCGGTGGAGGAAAAGAAGGTATCGCCCTGGCTTTGGATCTGCGCAATATCCAAACGCAGCATATTTTGCTGCACCTGCCCGATGATCGAGCCGAAGATATTGGCAATAGGCAGCCATAAAAAGATGTTGATGTACCGCGCCAGCCATTGGTGCAAACTATGCTGGAACCCGTCAAAGACGGACAGCCCGAATACCAAAGGTCCCAGTATCGCCAGTACGATCAGGAAGAAAGTCCGTATCGTATTGATACAGAGCGAAGCGGCGGCATAGACCACTTCTAATACTTCGCTTAACCATTGCTTGATGCTGTTGCGAAAAGCGTACCCCTGCTTGGCCATCCAGAACTGGATATCACTGCCGATACCCGAAAAACCACTATTGCCGTTCCCATTCGGGTCATCGGGATGACTGTACTTATACCAACGCTCCTCATCTCCATTCCCGTTATTCCCTTCGTACATCTGGTAGGCATTGGTTTGTTTTTCTGCTGCTTCTTTTTGCGCCAATAATTGCGCAATCGCCGTATTGCTGTTCTGCACCATCGAGCCGGTAGCCGACACGACCGGCTGCAAGACCCCGTTCATCAGCGAAATAACCGCAGGGAACAGCATAATCGCCATGCCCAGCGCGAAGGGCCGCAATAACGGGTAAAAGTCGAGCGGCTCTGCCCGCGCGATCTGCCCCCAGACCCGGGAGCCGATGTACCACAAGGCGGCGAAACCCGCTATGCCCTGCGCCGCGCCGATGAGCTGGCTGCAAAGGGGGATCATTTGGCTATACACATTAACCAGCACCGGCTGCATTCCTTGCAGGTCACTCGCCAGTCCATCAGCACGGCTCAAGAATGGTACAAAAAGTGCCAGCCCCAATGTTAAAATGAGTTTCTTATTCATGACTATAAAGTTGTTTGAGCATTTGTGTATCACTCTGTTCTTTAGCCCGCTCCAGCGACAGCAGGGCGACCTGGTTATCGAAATGGCGCAGGAAAACCAGCTTGTTTTGCGTATCGCCGTAGATATGGTCGATGGCCCGCAAACGTTCGGCATCGCTCATGCGCAGGGTGTTGGCCGTGAGGATATTGGTCAAATTGGTCAGGTTATCCACGCTTTGGTCGAGCACCTGGGTAAATACCGTATTTAAGTACAGTAATTCCGAAACCGTAAAATGACCGCTGGCATTGGCCTGGTTCCAGGTCTGTTTGTATTCCGTTACGATGCTGGCCTGGTTCGCAATAATATCCGCAATACGACCATACTGCCTAACTGCCGGGCTGATCGCTTCAAGGCTATTTAAAAAGGCCGAATGCAAATTGAAATTGCCTTCGGAGATACTTTTGACCTCGCCATAGCCCTGTGTCAATATCGTATAGCCGGTCTGCATATCCGAAAGGATCGCTTTGAACTGCGTGAGCTTTTCAATATCGTACAACAATTGCTGCAAATCCTGCGCGGTCGAAGTTTGTGCCCGGCTTGCCAATGGCAATAGAAACAGGCTACATATAATAAGACGTTTAATGAATGCCATATAAACTCCTTTCTGTTTGGGTTTGGTCATCGTCCTGCAAGCGTTCTGTAGCCAGCAGTTTTACCTGCGCCGTGAAATGACAAGTGAACAGGTACTTATCCTGTATCCCTGCCGTCAACTGGTTAATGCGCTTGATCCGTTCGTTGTCGCTCATTTGTAATTTGCCGTTAGCCAGTACTTTTTGCAATTCGTCCAGGTCGCTATTGCACTGGCCGATCACGTTTTGTGCGACGGTATTAACATAAATTTGTTCATTAGTGGTTAAACCCTGGATGCTGGCAACGCTGTTGAACTGGCTAATGATGCTTTGCTGGTCGGATTGAATGGCGCTCAAATTCACGCTGCTTTTAACTACCGGGTTAACGGTACTTAACGAAGTATAATAGCTTTGATGCAGGTTAAATTCGCCGTTCTTCCAGCTACTTATCGCCGTCCATTCGCTGTGCAGCATAGTATAACCCTGGCGGACAGAGGTTTCAAAGGCATTTAGCGCCGCGATCTGGGCCTCCATGTTTTTGATGTCTTTTTCACCCTGCCCGAAAAGGTCGGAAAAGGAGAAAGACTGCGCTTTAGCGCAAACGGTACTTGCCGCTAACAGCAGCAGGCACAAATATTTTTTATTGGATGCCATAATACTGTTTTAAAGTGAGTACTTCGTTTTCATCGCTGGCCCGGCTGATACTGAGCAGCTCGTTCTCCGAGTTGAACTTTTGCAGGTCGTTGTAATTGCTGTCCATGTGGTCAGCTGTTTTATTGATGATCTCCATACGGCTGGCGTCCGGCATCTGCGTTTTGTTCGCATGGACAATATTGAGCAACTGGTCCAGGTCATTTACGCTGGCCTGTAAAATCCCACTGTACACTTTCTCCATGTAGGTGATTTCGCTCACATTGAAATGCTTGTCATTTTTAAGCAGCGCCCAGGCCTGGTTATAGGAATTGACCAGGGCCACCTGTTTTTGCGTCAGTTCACTGATGCGCGAATAATAGGCGATAGCGGTCTTGATATTCCACAGTTCGGTGTAATATTGGCTGAACAGGTTTTTTTGCTTTTGCGACCAGTCGGAAATCTCGGATAGTTTCAATTGCGATAACTGGTTTTCGAGCGCTTTCTGGGCGTTTTGCAGCCAGATCGTTTGGTTCTGCATCCGCTGCACTTCCAGGTCGATGGCGCGGATCACCTTGCCAACGGTCGAGGAAATGACCGAGCCGACGATGAATTGCGCATCTGCACCTTTTGGTATCGATACGAAGATGGTCATGGCCGATATCGGCAGGATGACCATATATTTCTTTGCGGTTTCCATAATTTTTTTCATAAAGGGTGCCTGTTCCCGCAAAAAGCGGGATAAAAAGGGTTAAAAATTTGTTGATTGATCGGCTACTTTTTGCGGTACTCGCTGTTGCCGTAGAACAGGTTACCGTTAGCAGTAAAGGTGAAATTGCTGCCCGTTTGCAGGATGACCAAATGTTGCTGCTGCTCATCCCACGTACCCGTCATCTTTTTGGACAAATGCCGCAGGCTATCGGGTTTCCCCTTAATGATACGGTAATAGCCGGTTTTGCGGGTGACCGCATAGATGTTATCCGATCCTGTTTTGCCGATCAGCAAGGTATCATCGGCCACACTGAAGGGACTTTCGGCGTGGTTGATATAAGTGCCGGTAATGTTATTACCGTTGATCTGGTGGCAGGCCACTAAAATGCCTGCGATAGCGATAGTGCTCAAAATTAGTTTTTTCATGATTTTGATTGTAGTAGGTGTTGACATAAGGCTTGCAGGCCCGTTTCGTAGTCGCCATACTGCGTTACGTATTCCTGGACCTGTAGCTTTTCGCTTTCTTCGGTGGTGTAAGTGAGGTATTCATCCAGCTTCAGCTCATTACGAAAGACACGCATAAGTTGTCCGCCCTGGTCGATAAACACCTCGCGGTAGTTGCGGCCCGATTCGTTTGCCCTGTTGACCGAAAGTTGTAACATTTTGGCTTTGTCGGACAGGCCCAAAACGCTTTGCAGCGCCTCGAATTTGTTCATGAACTTGCGCATATCCAATAGCAGTTTGGTATCGGACAGGTTGACCACTGTTTCTTTGATGATCGGTGAGCTGATAAGGTCATCCACTTCCTGGGTCACCAGCGCCGCGATCCCGTTAAACTTCCGAACGGTCTTATAGAGATATTTAATAAAATTGGCCATGCCAGACTTAGCTATAGCGACCCAGGCTTCATCGATGGCCAAAATCTTCCGCTGCCCCTGTAGTTTGCGCATCTTGGAGATGAATAGCTCCATGATAATGATCGTCACCACGGGGAAAAGGATCGGGTGGTTTTTCACGTTATCCAGCTCGAACACAATAAAGCGTTCCTGGAGCATATCCAGATTTTCGGTGGCGTTCAGCAGGTAATCGAACTCGCCGCCTTTATAATAGGGGTTCAGGACATACAGCAGGTTGGCGATATCGAAGTCGCGCTCCTTCACCTTGCCGTCTTCCAGCACCTGCAAATATTCCTGCATCAGGAAATCGTAAAAAGAATTGAAGCCGGGAAAAACGGATGGATTTTTGGCCAGGTAAGTGTAATACAGCGTAATGGCATTGGAGATCGCTACATATTCGGAACGTGTGTAGCTTTCGTCTTCTCTTTTCCAAAGCGCGATCAGCAATGTTTTCAGGCTTTCCTTTTTCTCCGTGTCCAGCACTTCGCCTTTACCCAGGTAAAAAGGATTAAAGCGGATCGGGTCTTTTTCCGTATAGATAAAGTAATATCCCTTCAGCCGGTCGCATAAGCCTTTATAACTGCCGCCGATATCGATGGTCACGCAATGCGTTCCCTGGTTGTAGAGCGTGCGCAACAAGTGGTTCATCAGCATGGATTTGCCGCCGCCTGAACCGCCGCAGACAAACAGGTTACGGTTGGTGATCGTCCCGTTCTTCATCGGGCGGTCGAACAGGTCTACCATTACGGGCCTGCCGTATAAACGTTCCCCTAAACGTAAACCCTGTACATCCGAACGGTAATTGCCATCGACGTTAAAAAAGCAGGTGGCCTGTTCCAGGAAAGTATCAAAACTGTCGTTTACCGGGAAATCGCCCGCATTTCCCGGCAAGCCTGCCCACCAGATCTGCGGCGCGCCATCCGTTTCCAGTTTGGCGGTTGCATCCAGCTGCGCCACCGCCGCGGCAACCTTGTTTTTGTTATCCTGCGCCTGCACCGGATCGCTGGCCCTGGTCATGATATTAAAATGCGCCTTGACCGGCAGCCTTTGTTCGCTGATGGCTTCGTTCAGAAAGTCCGACGTGGCGTCCCGCGCGATTGCATTTTCGCGGCTATAACCCGACAAGGATTGCAGGCGCAGCCGTTTCTTTTCGAGCAGCTTCAGCGTTTTGGGCGCATCCCCGATAAAAATGTATTGGTTAACGGTATGACTGCAATCCAACAACAAACCCAGCGGCGCGGCAAAGCCGGTGCTGAACCGGGTCTTATCGGTTGAGTATGGCGCATAATCGATCCGGCTGCCGCAGAGCGCGGGCAAATCCTCTACATCGGCCAGCGTAAAGACCTGTACTAACTCCTGACCGATACGGATACCTTCTTTGAATTGCACATCCTTGATCACGGGCCTTTCGTCCGGGCTTTGTAAAAAGCAGTACTGTTCCAACACACCCGCTTTATTCCTGGTACCCGCCAGGTCGTCATCGGTTAAACACTGCATGACCAGGCCCGCGTCGCTCAAAATGCGTTCAAAGGCACCGGCCTTTTCCATAAAGTCGCGGTACAGCGACGCATCCAAACTCTGCACCGGCACCGGCGATTTGCGCAGCAAGGTCGAGTAGCCGCTATTCGCTGCTTTGCGGCCTGCCGGCTTTTTGGTGAGGTACAGGTAACAACGGTGATCGAGATAAGGCCGGTCCAGTTCGCCGTTACCGGAAGACATTGCCTGCATATACACATCTTGCTGGTGAACAATGGTATGGGCAGACAGCACTTTGATCGCCTTGACCAGCGCCTGGTGCCCGGCCTCGTATTCCTGTACCGAACGGGTAAAGATTTCCGGCAGATAAAGTTGCCAGCCGATGGTGATATCGCCCTGCCGCGACAGGATGGCGTTATGTTCGACTTTATAAACCGGCAGTATTTTTTCAATAGTGATCATAGCCCCTCCTAAATCCTCCCCGGTAGAGAGGACTTTTCTTTTAGATTTATAAAAACTTTACGTGAGCGGAACTTCAGGCAATCAGGGACCTGCCTTTTGGCGTTCCGTTTGAGCAGGCCGTACTGGCCGTATTGATGGCTCATGCGGAATACGGTCATGACCAGCCCCGTCCCCAGCCCGCCGATCAATACTACGCAGACATAGGTATTCACCCCGCAGATGTACAGCACGGCAAAGGCGATCAGTAAAGCCACCAGGCCACCGGCCAGGTAACCGATATATTGCGCTTTGAGCCCCTTAAATGAAATGGCCTTGTTGATGCCTTTATTGATGGCATATACGCTGCTCATATACCGAAAAATGATTTTAAAACAGTGGCTACCACGACCAGGAATACACACGACCCGAACCAGGCACCGGCGACTTTGCTCGTATCCGGCTCTCCCTCGTTCCATTTCCGAAACACTTTAATGGCCCCGACGATACCGACCACCGCGCCGATGGCATACATCAGGTTACAGCCCGCATCAAAGTAACTTTTGACCTGCGTAGTAGCGGAGTTGATACCGGCCGAACCATCCTGGGCTTCCGAGCTGAAAGCCAAAAGCAAAAAGCTGAAAGAAGCCACCGCTATACGGTAATATTGAATGAATTTCTTTTTCATTGTTGCTATCTGATTAGTTCCACAATGCGGTTAATTCCTCGTTACTGAAGCGGAAGGGTACATTGTCCCGTATCCAGTCGTTGATCGCCGCCAGGTGCGGGCCGGTTTTCAGCCTTTCATACTTGGCAGATACCATTTTGAACAGGCTGATAAAATCCGACTTGTCGCCTTCCTGCGTTTCTACCGTATAAATGATCGACTTGATCTCTTCCAGCGCGTCCGGCACCAACCCTAATAATTCATCCTCGCCCTGCTGACTTTTCCGGCCTCCTGCGAAGCTGAATCCATCCGAAGCCAGCACACTCACGCCCTCGTCTTCCAGGGCATCGCCTGCCAACAGGCTGTCTTCCCAATCTTCTTCACCGTTTTCCCAACGGTGCGGTAGCGGCTCTTGAGCCGGTCGTGAAAACAAGGCTTTCAAATCGCTGCGGAAATACAACAGCAGCACAATCGCATACCAGATGAGGGTCAGGATAATGGCCGCAATTCCGAATTGCTGCCAGGTGAAATGATGTAAAAGGATCATAAAAATTTGCTTTTTATTCCCGCCGCCCCATTGCGGCGGGAATCACAAAAGCAAAGGTGGGCAGACCTTAAAGCCCGGTTTAACACCGGAATAGGACAGTGCGAAAACTTTTTTTATTCCTCCTCTTTTTCTTCGTCCGAAAGCGGTTTTTTGAGTTTAGCCCCCCGGTTAGGTTTATACTTCAGGTCCTCGTCGATGCGCTGGTGAATGGCCTCCCGCATCCGGTCCAGCAGCTTGGTCGGGCTGGCCGTGTTCCGCCTGCGCACATCGATGAACTTCCGGTGGACGCTGCCCATATCCAGTTCCAGGCTGCTTTGCAGCCATTCGTAAATATCCGTCACCTCGGCATTGCCATTGTTAAACATGCCGGTATAGTATAACCCATAAGCCAGTTCCGCCACACCAACCTTACTACCGGTCCATTTTAACCCACTTGCCTGCTTAGTGATGCCGGACGGTTCCACTTTTTTCCTCAATTCGGTAGATAAGCGTTCATACGCGATAAAACGGGCGAACAGGTAAACCGCAGCCGGTACTCCTGCCGCAAAGAACTCCGGGCTTTCGGGCAGGAACAAATGCTCTACGGTCTTACCCTTGACAAAGAGCATCCCATCCAGCTCGTCCAGTTCCCTGCGCCAGTATTCATGCAGGAATTGATGCTGCTGCGTATACAAGGCTAAAGAATCAATCTTGGTGCGGTAATAATTTTTGATGATTTTGAGCGATTTACAAGGCTTTGCCGCTTCAGTATTAAAGGCTTCAGCCGCATAAATGTATTCAGCGTAGAGTTCGGCATAAATGGTCTTGTTGAACAGGGCCTCTGCTGCGGCACCGGCAAACTTTTGGCCCTTGACCTTTTGCGTAACCTCGTCCAGCGCAGCCCGAATCGCGGCCAGTGACTTCACCGTTCTTTCCGGTTCTGACAAACAGTTTTCCCTGATCTCAGCCAGTTCCTCGCGTAAGAGCTGGCAGCGTTCTTCACATAATTGCAGTAATTGCATAACATTGGATTTTAAGTAAACCCTGCCATGCCGGTGAGGGGCGTTAATTAATTCACCTCGGCAGGAAATGTGTAAAATCTTTCTCCATAGCTTTTACTTTTTAACTGTTGATTAAAGCAAAGGAACGGCCTTTCAACAACTAAAAGTGCTCACCATACCGGGGCAATTATATCTATACCACCATAGGGAATTATTCAGCCCGTCTTAAAATCCGGGTCGCCGAACTTGCGGATCAGTTCCGCCCGGCTGGATACACCCGCCTTTTTGAACATGTTTTTGACATGGCTTTTCACCGTCCAGTCAGAAACAAATAAGATCTCTGCAATCTGGCTGCTCGACTTCTGTTCCCGCAATAACAACATGATTTCAGTTTCCCTTGCCGACATACCACCTTTACGGCTATTCGCTTCCAATATTTTCGGATCAATATCATCGAAATTCAAGGCCCGCAAGGTCCGGTCATCCTTTCTCACTGAATGGTTAAAACGTTTGGATTTGAGCAACGTGATCGCTACCCAGCCGATATTTGCTGCCAATACCCGCAACCATTGGGGCTGCGGATAAAAAGCCACCAGCGACATCGCTTCCCAGGGCAGCAAACAACTCCAGACCAGCAACTCACAACGGTATTGCATCAAATCGCTATGAGCCTTATATTTTTTGACAATGGCCCGTACCATCACAAAAAGCACTAACAAACCATACAATGCCGGCACCAATACCCCCCATTCCCGGTCAGGTACCAGTTCGCCATTCCAGGCATACAAAGCCACATCGCAAATCAGGTAGGGCACAAAGACAAAAACCAGCACACCCCAGGTCGCCCAGGGCCGCAGGCTTTTTAAGCGGTACATCTTATAAAAATAGAAGGGGAAATAGCTACCCGCCAGATAAGCCGTCCCATAAGCCGCCATATACTGGACACGAATATCCAAACATACGGTCGTATCCGGGAAAAGCCCGTTCACCAGGTTAAAAGCGATCAGCAGCTTCAACAGCCAGAAATCCCACCATTGCCACTTTCGCGATGGATAGCGGAAAAGATCATTCAACTGGATAAACAGGAAAATAAATTCCAATACGATAAACACCAGCGTCAGCCAGTGCATTTGTGTGTTCCATAAAGTATTCATAGGTGATGTATTATTTTTAATCCAATAACCGCCGTTATGCAGCCGTTTGCTGCGCGGGAATGGAAAACCATCCAAACGCATTCGAGGCAAACGGCTGCCGGGCGACAGCACCTGGAAATGCGCGGGTTTCCTTGGACTAAAGACGTCGGCTGGTAGAAGACCGGCTAGGACAAGTACGCCCGCGATTTCGCAGGCGTTGCACTTGTTCCCGGCCAATTAACTTAAACTACCAATTTTCGTCTTGCGGGAAGCGTGTGAACGCTGTATATCTCAATAATACGTGTAACTCATTTACACGATCGTTTGATTATTTATCTTTATTTATCATGCATAGGCACTTTATTTTTTTTATCATAGCAAATCAGGACGAATGAAATAATCACCAAAATTCCGCAGATGCAATTCGCCATTGTTTTAAAATGAGAAAGCGCCCCCTCGCCAAAGAGGCGCTCATTCGAGTTATTAATCAAATTCATTTAACTGATCTTATTTTTTAAGAAAAAATAAAAAAACTATAAAGAACACGGCGAATTTTTTCAACCTAACAAAAGGCGCCCCGGCACCAACACCGGGACAACCTTCCTCACTTTAACTAACTAACTAATTTTTATCCAAAGCCCGGTATCCCGTCAGTTTAATGGCCGGGCTTAAATAGCCGTCCAGTACCGGCTCGGTTTTAAACAGGTCGGTGCTTAAATATTTTTTATTGCTATCCGGAAAGACGGTAACCACTACGGGTTGTCCCGGCATTTCCTTTTGCAATTTCATTGCGCCCAGGAGGTTTGCCCCTGAAGATATACCTACCGACAGCCCCAGTTCGCTTCCCAACTTTTGCGCCATCAGGATCGCATCACCGTCATTCACCTTAACAATCCGGTCAAGGATTTCCAGGTTTACGATCTCCGGGATAAACTCATCACTAATCCCCTGAATCCGGTGCGTGCCAACTTTATAACCGGTAGATAAGGTGGGGCTTTCCGCCGGTTCGAGCGGGTGTACCGTCATATTCGGATAGAGGTTCTTTAAATACCTGCTGACACCCATGACAGTTCCGCCGGTACCCACGCCTGCAACAAAGGCGTCCGGCTTTATCTTCGCTAACAATAACTGGTGGCCGATCTCGCGCCCGGTGGTTTTCTCATGCGCTTCGATGTTGAACTGGTTCTCAAATTGCCGGGGTAAAAAGATCCGTTCATTATGCTGGTGCATTTCGGTTATTTTGATACTGCCTAAAAATCCGCCCTCTTCCTTACTGACCAGTTGAATTTCCGCGCCCATGCTTTTGATCAGTTGTATTCTTTCGTTGCTCATCCAGTCGGGCATGATGATCTTGACCCTATGGCCTAAAGCTTTACCGATAGCGGCAAAAGCTATTCCTGTATTGCCGGAAGTTGCTTCCATAATGGTATCGCCTGCATTAATTTTGCCCTGCTCATAGGCTTTTTGCAGGATATACAGCGCCATACGGTCTTTGATACTGCCGGTTAAATTATAATGTTCACATTTGACCAGGATCTTTTGATCCGGGCCATCAAGGTATCGGTAGCCGATCTCGATCATCGGGGTATTACCAACCATCTTCCACAGGCTATCCAGGGTGTCTTGTATGTTGTTTGTTTTCGCCATCAAAGTCGCTTCCATCTTTTTATTTTCTAACTAACTTCTATTCCGCATAAATCAAAATCTTGCTGTAATATACAGGGTATTCTTTATACCCCCGGCTCTTATAAAAACCATGCGCTTTTTCGCGTTCCAACCTACAATGCAACTGAATGTGGTCGCATCCGCGTTCCCAGGCGAGCTTTTCTGCTGCCTGTTCCAGAGCTTTCCCGATCCCTTGTCCCAAATACCTTTCCTCTACTGCCAGGTAGTTAATTATCGCCAGCGTATTATATGAGGCCAATGGTGGCACAAAGTGTAAGGCTATAAATCCCGCCGCTTCCTTATTCATTTCATATACCAGTACCTGGTGATCATTATGCCCTTTAACCGCGTTCAGGGACCTTCCCAAATCATTAATGTTTGCCGGATAACCCATTTGCAGCAATAATTTACGTATAGCCAGCGCATCATTGGCATTTGCTTGTCTTATCATATCAGTTACAAATTCAGTTAACCGGCACGGAAAAAGTGATCGTCTCTGGCGGCAGGCATTTTTGATTATTACAGACCATAAAGGTCAGTTTGCCCATGACGACCGGATTTGCTGCATTCAAGTGAACTTTTTGCTGAAAGATCACGGCGTTTTCAAAATAGCTCACTTTCATATTAAAAGCCTTCTCGAATTTGCTGGCTGGCGTTGGTTCTTCGATCTTTCCATCTAAACTGTAGTCTTTCGAAGCCGCAAACTCAAAGGATGTTTTCACCGGGCCGCCATCTTGCTGGTAGGCGCTGTAAATATGCCAGGTGTCCTCAATCGTCGCTTTCAGGAATACCACCGCTTCCTTATTACCGGTTCGTTTGGACGAATAGCTCCACTTGACCGGATGTTCGATCTGTGCAAAACCACTAAGGGTAAACAATGTCAATAAGCTTGTCCAAATTATTTTTTTCAAAGTGTTCATATTTTAATCTCTAATTTTTTGGCGATGTCCTTTGGCAGCGCTTTTTTGTTAACCATGATATTGGTGGTTTTATAGGCGAAGTAAGGTTCTGACGCGTAGAAATAACCGTCTTGCGCGTTATGCCCGGTTCCCCAGGAATTCTTGACGCGGAAAAAGTATTTCCCGGACTGATCTTTGGCCAGGCCGACAATGTGCATCCCGTGATCGTCCTGCGTTTCATAGTCGTCAAAGGCCTGCTGGCGCATTTCCTGGGTAATTATTTTTTCTTTGAAGGGTTGTTTGAAAAGGCGGTCATATTCAGCCTGGGTGACCTTTGCCGGCAAACTGTCCGGTACTACCGCCAATCCTGCGTTGAAATTAAAGCCAAAGTCATTGACACCCGCCGACCAGGCTACGGTATAGCCTTTTTGCAAGGCGTTCTCTGCAATCGCGCAAAGGTCATTTAAAGGCACATTGTACATTTGCTGCCAGTTCCAGTTATCCGGCACCTCCAGTACAAAAGGCTGGTAAAAGGGATGATGGGAAAAAGAGGTCAGCAATACATAGTCGTCGGCATTTAGGCCCTGCGCTTTGGCGAAGGAGGCGGCATCATAAGTTTTGCCTTCATAGGTAAAGGTTTGCGGTACGGCACCCATGTATTGGTTCAGCAGTTTGTTCACTTTGGCTTTGTAGGCTAAAGGATAGATCGGGCCTGCCGAACCGGCCACTTTTTTCACGAGGCTGTCCAGGCGGTGCACCAGTGCAGAATCTTCATAAACCGTTTTCCGGTTGCCATCATAGACGCTTTGCGGTACCAGGCCGAATTGCTTTAAACAAAGCAGGTCGTCGGTGAATTCCCCGCCGTCCCCGAACTGGGCTTTGCCATGCATCCGGATAAAATTATCCGCCTTGAGCGGGTACATATTGCGCACGACGAACATTTCGCTCAGGTTCAACCCGGTGCCCTTACCTATCCGCAGGGCTTCGGCCTGGAAAAAAGATATGCCCGAAAAAGACCAGCAGGTGCCGGTCTTGCCTTGGTTTTCCACGGTGCCGGATTCCATATCCCGGATCGTTTGGAACCGGTAGCCACCGACCTGTACAGTTTGCTGGGCCAGTCCATTAAAAGAAAAAAAGAGTGCCCCTATTAGTAGGCGATATTTGGTAGTCAAGAAGTAGCTCATAAATGGGTTTACTTTTGGGTTATTTGTTAATCGAAGCCGTTAGGCGGCCAGCCGGTTAATGACCGATGACTCGTCCTCACCAATTAATTTAGAATCTGTAATCAAGCCGGTTTGGCTGAAGCCGATTAAATGCAGCCCGTCCAGTTCATTATATAATTTCCGGATGGACGCATCGGTACCATATTTCGCGAACAACAGCGCGTCCGGGTAAATCTGAACAAGTGTTGCGTCAAACCTGGAAAGCGAGATAGCCGTCGGCGATTCAAGCAGTGTTTTCTTCATTTTGAAATAAGCCGCGCGTAGGCAAATACCACTGTTGTATTGACTTACTTCGACAGTAAATACTTCAATAATATTTTCAAGCTTCAACGATAATTGCGTTAGCACACCTTCTTCTGCCAAAACTTCAATGGTGATCAGAATAATATCGTGGATATCAGTTGGTGCGTAACTCAAACTGTTGATAGAGATGAGCCTTTTTTCGATCATCCCGGTAACCAGGTGCAACAGGCCCGGCCTGTCTTCTGCTTTAATGGTCATTACATAGTGTTCTTTGTTCATATTATTGATTTTAATTCTTATAAGATGTCGCTTTCTTTAATTTGATCATTTGTAGGTTGATAGTGCATAGGCTTGCATTTGCCTTTTTCATCAATTACCAGCCATTGCCCGTCCTGATAAAGCGCCGCCATCGGTTTGCCCTTATGGTAATCCACATCAACCCCGATCACTTTGCCGCCTAAGAATAGAGCAATGTTCCATTTCACAATGGTATGGCCAACCAGGATCTGTTTACAATCATACTGTTTCAGGGTGATGTCCAGGTCTGCTTCACTGATCTTTGGCGCTCTAAAATAACCCCGGTACCAAAACAAGGCTTTGCTGCCAAAATATACTTTCAGGCTGTCGGGCACAGCCTCCGTTGAAACGGCATAAAATGGCCTGCAAGCCGCATTCAATTGATCCGGCGAACGGTTGACAGCCAGTAGGGCCGGTGATAGCCCGCCGTGCATCACCAAAATATCCCCAACCTTTTCGATCACGTTCCTGGAGCGCAGCCAGCGGCCCAATTCGGTGCTTTTGTCAAATAAATGGCTAATATTCATTTCCATCAGCCAGGCGTTTTTAAAATATTTGGCATCGGTATAACGGTTATCGCCGGACAAATTCATCACATCGTGGTTGCCCAGTAAGACATGTACCGCACCGCCTGCGACTTTAGCTTCGTCTTCCAGTTTATAGAGCAGCCAGAGTTCAGGTACCACATCGGTTCCGCGGTCGAATAAGTCGCCGGCGATCACCACGCTGCCGCGATCATACGTCCAGTTATATTGGGTATCGATGATTTTTGCAGCCAGCAATATTTCGCGGAACTTGGCAAACTCGCCTTCAATATCCGACAGGAACAAGGTCTTTGTCGGTGCAGCAAAGGTTGAAGGTTCCGGTTCCAGGTTTGGCTTTAACCTGACCGTAAAAGACCAGTCAGGATGGCCTTCCGGCGTTACCTGCAAAGTAATAGCCGCTTTTGCTGAAAGCGGGAAGGTTTGCGTTTGGGGCTCCAACAAGTCATCGTCCCGTTCGATGGTGGTGACAATTACCTGGCCGCCGGTATAGCGCACATAGGGGCCGTCCACCGGTACAGGCGGTTTCGCCAAGGCGATCAGCGGTAACAATAAAGTCCAGCAGTTTATCATAGGGAATTAATTCTTTTTCAGCGCCCTTAAAAAATCCGCTACCGCGGTCTGTTGATTCGCTTCGGCATAGGTAAGCGCTGATTGCCCGCTGGCCGGTTCATAATCGCCGTCATAGACATAATCTACCTTCGCACCTTTGGCGACCAGCACCTTCACCATGTCCAGCCGGCCATATTTAGCCGCGTGCATCAGCGGAGGCACATAACCTTCGCAGGCGTGGTTGACATCGGCGCCCTGGGCGATCAGGTAATCAAAACATTTTTTGGCGTTAGCGCGGATCGTCTGGGCCAGCAGTGTATACGACCAGTTGCCTTCTTTATAGCAATTGTTGATATTATCTTTGGTGATAAGGGTGGCGATTTTAGTCGTGTCGTCGGTTTGGAGCGCGGTTTTCATTTCGGCAGGCATATCCTGCGCAAATAGGTTCAGGCTGATACCTGTTAAAAGAAGGAATAAGAATGATTTGAACATTTTCATAATTGGTTATTTGATTAGTTGTTGATTTATAATTCTTTTTTGATTGCTTTTTGTACCAGCGGTTCCATGACGGCATAACCCGCGGCATTGGGGTGTACGCCGTCTTGTGAATAGGCTGTCTTAAAGCCTTTCTGTTCGTCCACCAGTGCGCTATAATAATCCACATAGCCGAAATGCTTTTCTTTGGCGTACGTTTTTACCCAGGTATTCAGCGCAATGATGCTGTCGGCGGGCTGTAAATTGGGTTTCCAGCCGAAATGATTGGCGGGCAATACGGAACAAAGGATTACTTTGATCTTATTCGCTTTTGCCAATTCAGTCATGGACCTAATGTTATCTTCGGTCATCTCCGGGGTCATTGGACCGGTATTCCCCGCGATATCGTTTGTCCCGCAAAGAATGACCACCGCTTTGGGTTTTAAGGCGATCACATCCTGCCGGAAACGCAACAGCATCTGCGGCGAGGTTTGCCCGCTGATGCCCCGGTTGGCATAGTGGTTCTGCTTAAAAAAGCCGGGGTCAGCGTCCAGCCAGAAATCGGTGATGGAATCACCCATATAAACGACTTGTGTGGTGCTGTCTTTCAGTTTTTCATTGGCGGCCCGGTAACGTTTCAGGTTTGGCCAGTCCTGGGCAGAAGCAGCGTTAAAAGCAAGAAACGTCAACAAAATTGTCATTGCGGATGCAATAACAGGAATTCTTTTATTTTGTCCTGCCAGTCTGCTGAGCAGTCTGGCGGTCATATACGTTGCCCTGTCATTGCGAGGAGGAGTGCTAACGAAGACGTGGCAACCTTCTGCGCCATGCAAGTTATGCTTGTAGCTTTCATACCGGTCGCTTTCGAATAAGGTCGTCACGGCTAACCCTTGCGGGATAGCCTCACGATGACAAGATAGTTGAGACCCGGCAATCTGATGAAGTTGATCAGTTGGCCGGTCGCTTTCGAATAAGGTCGCAACAGCAGACCCTTTCGGGACTGCTTCGCGATGACGGACTATTGGTATTGTATCGTTCATTGCTCTAATGAGGTTATAAATTGTTTTTTATATGGGTTATAAATTGGTCTTGAATCCCAAATTGTTTATTGGGTCGGTCTCCCGCATAAATAATCAGGGTTCCGCCCTGCATGATCTCTTGTTGGCTGATCCAATTCCGGTGCAAGGGCAAGAGGTTGAATTCTGCTGATTGGATATAACGTCCTTTGCCGACTACCTGAATATGCAGTTTAGCGATATGGACATCACGAAATAAAGGTACAGACAAGTAATAAATGGGGTAACCCACGCAGGCAGGCGACAGGCCGATAGCTGCCATCACATACCAGGAGGACATTTCGCCCAGGTCTTCGTCCATCGTTTGCAATAAACCATCGGGACGGTTGTTGTAGACGCGCCCGATCTGCGGGCCGATACCCCGGTAATTGTCATCCTGGTAATACTGGACAACCCTGTCCTTCGCGTATTGGTGAATGACATTTTGCGATTTCCAGGGTTGGCTGGTAAAGTTGTACATATAGGGTGCCTGGATATCCGGCTCGTTGCCCGCATTATAATAATCTTTAGCAAAGAACTCATCGAGTTGCTTCAGGTATTCCTGCTCCCCGCCACAAGCTTCTATTAGTCCCTTGTTATCAAAGGGTACGAACCAGCGGTATTGCCAGATGGTACCCTGGTACATTTTACGAGCCTCTAAATCGTCTATGTCTTTTTTGCTTAAATCCTTAAAGTCTCTGTCCCAATAGTTTTTCCAGTTAGCGGCTTTATTTAAATAGACTTTACTTAAACTGTCTTCTTTGAGGATGGATAAGATCTGAGCCATGGCCCAGGTATCATAGCTGCTTTCCAATGCTTTATCCGGTGTTTTGAAATCGAGGTTATCGGTTTCCTTCAGCAGGGAATCACGGATGGCTTTAAAGTCAATTGGATAACCTTTGCGGTAAGCGTCCAGCAGTACAACAATAGCGTGTTCCGTTCTGACGGTGTTGGAAGGCTCATTTTTAGTGGCCCAGTTCTTTTTACCGGTTTGATAAAGCCTGGCTATCGAATGGATCATATCCGGGTAACGTTCCGGCTGCATGATCGAAAGCAAAGGGAACTCTGTCCGGTAATTATCCCATATTGACCAGCCGTTATACGCACGGGTACTGATCTGGAATGGGGCATGTAGGGTGCGGTATAACAGGGAATAAAACAGTTTTTCTTCTTTGGGGTCGCCGCTTACCTGGATACGGTTCAGCTCTTTGTTCCAAGCGGCCTGGCTTTGTTTTTTGACTGCTTCAAAGGATTGCTTATTAACAGCTGCTTTGGTATCTGCTTCGCAAAAGGATGAAAAGGCAACTCGGATGGTTAAATCGGCGCTATTGGTTAACACAGTAAACGTATGAACCGTACTGTCTTTAAAAGTAACGGGCTGGTCAAAGTGCAGCGCATAATAAATGCGGTATATACCCATCCGGCAGGTGGTACCTGATTCGATCCAGCCGCTGATGGTGTTCCCGTTGACCCGGTGCTGCTCATTTTTAAAGCCATTGGTTAAAGCATGAGCGAGGTCAATATAAAAGCCATGATTGCTTTTGGGGAAGTGATAGCGTTCCATAGCTGATCTTTCTTTGAGGGTAAACTCCGTATGGATGCCATCTTTAAAACTTACCCGGTAATAGCCGGGCGAACCACTTTCTGTCTTTTTCAATAATTCGCAAATGGCAGGGTCGTTACCTGTAAATGGCTTGATCAGCAGGTTCCCGCCGCTGCCCATGCAGCCGACGCCTTCCATCCGGCCATGGGTAAAGCCTAAAAACACTTTGGCCTTGTGTTCATAACCCGTATGGGTATTGGGATAGGTCTGCGGGCCGATGTCCAGCATGCTGAACGGGTAACTCGCCGCAGGTGACAGTTGCCCGTGGTCGCCAGAGGTACCGAGGAAAACATTGACTTTGGAGGCCAGATCCTTTTGCTGGCTTTTCGCGTTAATTGCCAAAGCAATGAATAATAATATAGTAGTCAGCCGTCTCATGAATGGGTGATGTTATAATGTTGTACTTCAATTTTGCCGTAACCCACTTTGATACTGGCTTTGCCGTTTTTATAAGTCACATTCCCAAAACCGGTATCGGTTGACAGGAAACTGGTAAAATCGCCGATTTGACTGTGGACATAAAGGGTCTTGGTCACCGCGTCATACCTTACGCCGGTCAACGCTTCCAGCAAGGCATAGCTGCTCATGGCCCGCATATACCAGTGGCCGCATTCGTATTCGTCGAAAGGGTTTCTTATGGTGCCGTCATAGCGTTTCCGGGTGGTTCTGAGGATATTCAAACCTTCTTTTACCTTGCCTTCAAAGATGAGGTGCGAGGCTACTTCGTATTCGATGCCTGTCCATACCTCGTTGCTGTAAACAAATGGCAAGGATAAGGCGCCTCCTTTGGGCCAGGTGCAAAGCAGCAAGCCGCCTTCGTTGCCCAGGGCAAAGGTGGATCGCTGGGGGTTGCTGAAGTCCCGCAAGTCTGTTTTGAAATTATACTTGTAAACGGCATTCAGATGGCTTTTGACCTTATTTTCATCAATAGGTTCCGGCAATCCGCAAACCCGGGCGAACCAACTGCCGATCACACCGTCCGAAAGGCAACCTTTGCCGTATTGGTATTTCGGCCCTTCAGTCTGCAACAAAGCTTTGGCTTCGGGGGAACCGTAGTCTTCGCTATGGGCATTGGGACTTTGGTGCAGCTCTTTCCATTGGATATTTTGAACAAAGTATTCGCCATTATAAAGCTGGCTTTCCATCGCTTTTTTGCCTTTGTTGAATAGCATTTGATATTGCCCCGCATCTTCATGCAGGTAGGTACCCATTTGCACCATGGCTTCCAGTGCGCCTAAGTAAATGCTGGTGCACATCCCGTCAGCTCCCCAGAACTCAATATCGTAGGTATTATGGTGCGGTTCGGTTAAAGTGCCCCGGTGATCCGGGTCCCAGGTTCGGATACAATAATCTAAACTACGTTTGATTTTCGGGTAGAGGTCATTAAGCCATGCGTCGTTGCCCGAGATCCGCCAGTCGCGGTAAACGCGCATAATACCCCCCAGTTGTCCGTCGGCGGCGGCAAAGAAATTCTCATGCCCTTCGGGCCGGATCGGCAGGGCCTCCCGGTAGTTTTGGTGGCCTTCGGCGTTCAGCCCTTCGCCCAGTTCGGTCTTGATGATGCTCCGATCCATAGCAGGGAACAGGTGGCAAAGCGCCTGGGCATAATTATAAACGTGCGTACAGCTTCCCGCGCAACTGCCGGAATTGTCGTTGCTTCCTTCCCATCCCCAGAACCTGCCGTCATATTGCCTCATGACAGTAGGCGATTTTAGGATACTTAGGTTGGCCGATACGGCTTCCAGCACTTCGGGCGGCAGGGTGCTGTTATAAAAAGCATTGGTAAATAATTTGGTATTCCTTCTTAACTCGTTATAGTTTGTTTTCCAGTAAGTAACTACTTCGCCTATTTTTTTGAACTTACTGGCATACCAGGGCATATAATATTTACTGGGCTGGTCGTTCTCCCGGTCCGTTACGGTGGTATCCGAGGCCAGGTGTGAATTCACGCCGTAACGCAAATGGCTATAAGGCACATACCAGCAGAAATAGACCTTAATGGTTTTGCTTTCGCCGGGTTTCAACGTAAAAGGCACATAGAGACTGGCGCCGGGCGCATCTTTCGTAACGGGCAGTACTACTTTGGTATCCCCCTGCTGTATTTTCTTCCAGCACATCGTCAGCGGGTCCCACCAGCCGCCGCGGAACCAGCAATGATCGACCGTGGTATTCGGTTCGTCGGTAAAGACGGCAAAATCGCCTTGCTGTTCGGGGCTGGCTTTGGTGCCGTCCTGGGACAGGATAAAACCGCCAGGCAAAGGATGGATAGCATTGGCAGATTTTTCATCGGTTACCATCAGGTTTTCCGCATTATAGGAAAATACGCCGCTGTGTGTTTTGGCGCTGGTATTGGTCAGCTGGTATTCCAATGCGCCAACCGGCAGGCTGCTGTTATCGGCATCCGTGGGGATAAAGGGGCTCCAGCCAGTGAGTTTAACTTCAACCGGCATGGCCTGGTCTTTTAGTTGTATTTCTCCAAAAGGAAATCTTGCGAAAAATGTAGCCTTATTAAAATGGGCAAGCCCGTAATCATGGCCTTCGCCGCCCCGCGCATTGTCATGCTGGCCGAATTTCTTCCAGCCAGGGACGGGGCCTTCCAGTACTTTGGCGCCTTTGCCCTTGAGATATAAGGCCGCGAACATTACCGGTTCATTGAACAGCTCCGGGTGGTGACGGACGCTTAAGTGCGATAAAGCGCCCGTGCCTTCCAGGCAGAACATGCCCGCGCCTATGCCGCCGATAGGGAAAGCCACCCGGTCTAAATGAGAGCCGCTGTAGACAGTCTGGGCAATAGCCGGGGCTTCAAAAATGAAGGCCCCGGCGATCAGCATTAAAAAGAAAGTTTTGGGTATCGCCCGCATACTTTACTTAGGATTTACTGTAATAGCACTTGATCTCGTATTTCAAACCACTGGCCTGTTCCACATAACGGTCAATGACCAGGGTTTTACCATCGTCTTCCAGCGTCCAGTCTTCTGCACTGCTTTGTGCGGCCTTACGGTCTATATGCAGGGTGCTATTGCCTGGCCAGCTCAGGGTGATGGCGTTCCCTTTGTAATCCAGCGGTTTTCCGTCAAAGGTGAGGGTATAGCTTACCGGCGGCAGTTCTTTCAGATCCTGGTCCAAACTGGTGCGGGTCAGTGCCAATTCGTCGGCCTGCTGGTCCACTTTGATGGTTTTGGGGATGATCCATTGGGGGGCTTTGCCAAAATCGGTCTTATCGGAATTTAAAGTCCAGGTACCGGAAAAATTGGTTTTCTGGGCAAAGGTATGGAGGCTGCCGCAGATCAGCAGCGCTAAGATGATCTTTTTCATGTATGGATTAAATGAGTTGTCAGGCGGTAAAATCCGCTTTCTTTTTGGTGTTACCCAATTTGGACCTGTTTTCTATATTAAATCATTTTATAATAACCATAACGAGATTAAATCCTGCTATGGTCATTGTGTACAGGGTTATTGGGTCAATAATCCGCATCCAAAATGATGCCTACAGCGGTCCCTGTTCCCCGATAACAAAGCGTCACGTTATGGAAATAAGGAACGGTCAGCGTATATACATTTCCGTTGGAAGTAGCTGGTAGAAGTAATGCGCCGGTGGTTGCGTCCCTGACCTCGAATAAAATGGTTTTATTGACCGCCTTTGCCGGGTATTTGATAAAACCGCTATAAGCTTTATAGGCTAAACTGGCAACCTCCGATCCGTTGGCATTACCCTTGATATTGACGCTGATCGGGTTAGAACCGGGAGACAGATTAATAAAGCGTACCCCGCAGGTACTATCGGCATAAGCCCTTGGATAGCTTTCCTGGATCAGCACATTATCTACCGAATTTGGTGATGTGCCTGTCAGGAACAGGGAATAATTGCTGGTATTGTTAACGGCCAGGGTGTTGGTATAATACGTCACCTGGGGAATCGCCGCTGTGGTTACCGTTGCGGCAATCGCAGGGACGCCTAAAGTAATGGGCAAGCTGCCGCTGGCCAGCGGGAAAAAGCCGGCTGCGTTGTTACCCAGGGTATTGCTGGTGCTGATGATGTCGTTATTGGTCAATAGGGTGATGGTCGCACCGCCGATCACCGCGTTGGTGACATTGATGGTCCCGCTTGCGGGGCCCACTGTCGTATCACTTGCTTTATTGCAAGAGAACAAGCCTATGGCAAGGCCCATGATCAAAGTTGTTTTTATTAAAGTTTTCATATTTATCGGATTTAAGGGTTAATTTAAAAATGGATCAATAGGTTATCATTTATTCCAGATGATTTGACCGGTTTTCATTTTAGTTAAGGTTTCAGGCATGCCGTCGTCGCCCTCATCTTTTACAAAATCTTCAAAGGTTTTACCCGGGTCGCGGAAATGGGCGGGATCTTTTTCGAAGCCTTCTTTTAATTTGAGATACTGCTCTTTGTTTTGCCTGATCGCCTGTTCCTCCTGCGCAATGGCTTCCTTTTTATGCCCCAACTTATACAGCAAGCAGGCATAGGTATCCCGGTAACCGCTGCGGTCAGGGTATTTATCGACAATCTGTTTTTGCCAATCCATCGCTTTTGCAAGAATTGCCTTATCCTGGCTATACATAAAAATATAGGTGTAGTTGACATTATTGATACCCAGTTCCGCTTGGTTCATCACATGGCCCGCGCTGTCTATACTGTACCTTTCTATTTTTTTTACTTCAAGGCCGATGTAGGTATTCCATTGCTCATGCTGTTTGGACCAAGCAATCTGCGGATCGAACAGGGCCTCGTCTGCATAGTATTGATTATACTTTTTTTCAATGATGCGGTGCAAACTGGCCCAGTCCGGTTCACCTGTTGCGATGGGGTTTTGCCTTTTGGCGTCCGACCAGAGTTTGGGGTTGACCTCCTCCCGGGTGATGACGCGTGCAATGAAATATTCGGCAAATTCTTTTGTGGTTGCCCGGTCGATCTTGTCTGCATTTTTGTAAAAAAAAGCGAACAGGCCGTCAGCCGAGCTTTTGACATAAGCACTCATCGGGTAGATATTCTCTTTCTGATATAAGAGTTCTTCCGGGAGTTTTAATAAATAGTCATGGATATACCGGACCGCTATTTCATCGGCTACAGCTTTGTCTCCTGCGGCTTGCAGTTTACGGATCAGGTCGGGTACTGCGGGATAAGGCAAGTTCCCGCTTTTGTACTGTTCCAGCAGGGTATATTCCTGCCGGGTCGGGTCGGTGGCCTGAAAGGCTGCCCGCAGGAAACCGGCAGGGTCATTATAGCCAACCGCTTTGTGAACCAATTTGCCCCCGGGACTAAAGAAAAGAAAGGTTGGATAGGCATTAACGTTATTCTCCGCCATGAGCCGATGCGCGTCCTGGTACCAGGCACGGATATGTTCATCGTCTTGTTTCGAGCTGTCCATTTGCACTTTGACCGAGATAAACTGCGGGTCAATAAACTTTCCAAGTGCAACGTCGGTATAAACCTCCGCATCCATCCGTTTGCAGGGGCCGCACCAGGTGGCATAGCAGTCTACGAAAATGTATTTATACTGTGCTTTGGCAGAGTCCAATACCTGCTGCCAGTTGGTTGCCTGAACGAATTGAATGCCCTGCTTTTGCTGGGCGAAGCTATAAGCGATACCCAAAACTATTAAGGTTAGGGTTAAGGCTATTTTTTGGGTTATGTTTTTAATTTTCATCATCGTCTTGATTAGTTATTGTAGTTCCATTTCTTTTGGGTTTGGTGTTGGATTGATCATCCTTCACATTTTTATTGCGCCATTCGGGGCACTTTTTGTAGACAGGCCACAGTTCGTCCAGCGTATCGCCGTCATATAATACTCCGTCCCGCATCACGTATTTAATATCCCGGCTGTTATGGATGTCATCCAAGGGGTTTTTATTCAGGATCACCAGGTCTGCAATCTTTCCGGCCTCGATCGAGCCGAGGTCTTTTTGCATCCCAAGGCCCCTCGCCCCCTCGATGGTGGCGGCCTGTAAGGCCTTCATATTGCTGAACCCGCCCATCTGCAGGGCCCAAAGCTCATTTTGTGCACCGATGCCCTGGTCATTGCCGTGGCTCCCCATCAATATGCGGCCGCCTGCCGTGTAGATACGCTCATCAATTTTAGCGGGAACCATAAAGGCAGGCTGTACCGTGTCTGCCGGGTGCATCGCTAAAATTTCTTTCAGGGGTCCGTCGTCTGTAAAACGAAGCAATTTTGCATCGGGATGACGCCAGTATTTATAGTCGAAGTAGACCCTGCTATTTTCAAGCCCACTGGTTACTTGAAGTGTAGGCGTTAAATAGGTTTTTGATCTGGCCACCAGGGTGACCACGTCTTTATAAACCTCGCCCCAATGCGGGTTATGTTCCACGCCTGCACTGCCATCCTTCATCATGGCCAGTTCCAATAAAGGGTCAAATGCCCCCTCGTTGGTCATGTTCAGCCCGTATTTTCTACAAGCCATTTGCAGCCATTCCCGCTGTTCGCGCGTTGGCAATTGATATTGTTTGACTACGATCCCGCCCATCATGGCCCGTTTCTGAACAATGTGCCCGGCATCATCGGGGTTTTCGCAATAGGTGGCCAGGCTTTGATTGACCCGTACGCCCACTGAGTATAAACGGGGCCCGGTCATCATTCCTGCATTCAGCATTTCCGCATACCCAAAAGAATCATAGTTAATGGACGGGTCTCGGCCGGTCGTGATGCCATAAGCCAGTTCTGCCAAAAACATCCAGGGGTACTGCGCAAACACGTCCTGCGGAACATCGGTATGCATGTGCATATCCACCATGCCCGGCATGATCGTTTTGCCGGCCAGGTCGATCACTTTCGCCCCGGCTGGTATTTGAACGACATCTGCCCTCCCGACATGGGTGAAGCGACCGTTTTTGATAATGACCGTTCCGTGTTCGATCACTTTATTGCCCTGCATCGTGATGATCCGGGCGTTTTTTAAAGCAATGATGCCACGGGCATAGCTTACCGGTGCAGTAACATTCAAACAGGCGACCTGATCGGGACGGACAGATACGATCCGAAAATATTTGCCGGGGCCTCGTTTTACATTTGCCGCAGTTGCGACGACTTTATCCGGGTCAATACGGTAAAACCGGTTCCCGTAACTCCAGCTTAACACTTTGCCGCCTTTTTCCCAATAAGGGTCCTTTCCTGCAGCAAACCGAATCACCTGTAAGGGCTGTTTTCCGTTATACAATATGGCCGGCTGCAATGACTTGCTGACCGGAACTAAGTAGAGGTCCTCGGCAACCGAATAAACGATATAGCGGCCATCCGGGGACAGGCTCCGATATTGGAAATAGATATTGTTGCCGAGCCCTTTGGTTGCGCCGACTGCCACGGTTAGCGAATCGTTCCCGTCAATGGTTTTAGAAACAATCTGTGCGGGTAGTGGTACGTTATTACCCAAATCAGGCTCGTAAGTTATCCTTTTTCCATCTGTGGAAATAGCCACCTGGTTCCATAAAGGGACATGCCAGTCGATTACTTTAACCGACCTGTCCTTTAAGGCTATCATTTCCAGTTCTCCTTTCAGGGAAGGGTAAAAAGCGCCAGACCTATTCGGGCCCTTTATGACCGCTACGGAAGAACCATCAGGCGACCAGGCCGGGCGCTGGTATTGCCCGGCTGCCATGCTCAGCCGCTCGGGTTCCCCTCCTTTTGCGGGGACGCGCCAAAGCGCGCCGCCGGTGGTATCGCACCAGGAAACATAAGCGATCCATTGGCCATCGGGTGACCAGACCGGCTGGAACTGCCCAAACGGTTGGGAACATAACACACGTGGTTTGCCATTGGGCAGGTCCATGACATACAATTTATCCAGCGCAGTAAACACCAGGCGTTTGCCATCCGGGCTGGCATTGGCGCACCGGGTGTATTTCACTTTAAAAGGATCATCGTTCATACGGAACGTATGGTAATTCAAAGGGCCTAAGCCGCATTTAACGTTTGCGGTAAAAGGAATGATGCGATCAATATTTGACCCGATCTCAATTCGGTGTATCTTCCCCCCGTATGCGATAAATATACTTTTTGAATCAGGCGCAAAAGCAAAATGCGGGTAAGCTTCCGGTTCATCGGGCAGATAGGAAAGCCCGTTCTTAAATAGCGAAGGCACTAATACGCGCTTGGCATTGCTTTGCAGATCTTTTAAGACGAGGGCGCGCGCGGCATTCGTATCGGCGATAAAAGCCAGCCATATGCCATCAGCTGATACGGAGCAATGCAACAATTCCGGGAAGCGCGGATTATACCTTTTCGGGGCCGGGGTAAGCGCTGTTTTACGCTGGACGGCATATTCATACTTAAAGACCCGTCCCGAATCCTGGTAAACCACCCATTTGCCATCGGCCGAAAACCGAACGGGATGAGGAGCTACTCGCTGATAAAGTATTTTGCTGCCAGTAAGGCTATAGATGGAATCCGTAGTGGCGATATAATCACCGCGCGGCATCCACACCGGATCTTGCTCATAGTTCCACCAGGCATCTAAGTACCCATCCGAGGACAAGTGCTTTTCCGATTTACCTAAGACCACGTGGCCCGTCCCTGAAATATTCCTGACGTTTAAATGAAAACTGCCCGAAAAATCGCTCATATAGGCTAATTTTCTGCCATCAGGCGACCATGCCGGGCGAACATTTAATGCCATACCTCGGGTGAGTTGACTAGCTTGGCCGCCTTTTGAAGGCACGGTGTATAGGTCACCCAGCAGATCAAAGGCCAGGGTCTTGCCGTCCGGCGAGACATCCACGTTCATATAGCTGCCTTCATCCGTGGTAAAGGCGATTGTCCGCGCAGGTTTGATCGGCAATTCCTGGGCAAAGCAAGAAATTGTCCCGCTGAACAGCAGGCTAATGATCAACTGTATTTTTTTCATCCTGCCGCTCCTTAATAACCCGGGTTTTGAACGAGATTCGGATTAAATTGCAGATCCGTTACCAATAAAGGATAGAGCTGCTGGAAACTGTTCCATGATCCCCCGCCTTTTTGCGGGGTCACTACCCCCATCACGGCATCGATCGTTTTGGTCCGCTTCAGGTCGAACCAGCGATGCTCCTCGGTAAACAGTTCGACCTGGCGTTCGTGCATGATCGCAGTATTCAATGACACAACATCGGTTGCCCCCAAATAATTGGGTAGGCCGGCCCGGTTGCGGATCATATTCAGGTCGTTGACCGCGTCAGAAGGATCACTGTTGTTTGCCTCCGCTTCCGCTCGGATCAGGTATTGCTCCGCTAAACGCAAAACCATGCTGTATTCTGTGAGTGAAGTTGCGGTATTACTGGCTTTGTATTTATAGGGGAAATAATACGTTACCCCGCCTGATACGAAAGTGCCTATCCAATTGGTCTTACGGGCGTCGTTGGGCTCAAAAGCGGCTAATAGTTGGGGGCTGATGGTTATGCCACCATTTAAACCTCCTGAACTAAAGGGTGGCCCCTTCAAAATAAAAAACTGCCCTTCGTTGGTATATAGCTGCGTGGACGGTGGCATCAACTGCCAGATCGCTTCCGAGCTGTTCATTTTGAATACATTATTGATATTGGCTGTGCTTAACAGGCTATAACCGGAGTTGGCTATTACTAAACTTGCCTGTTTGGCCGCATTCGCGTAATCCCCTTTATACAGGTATACCCGTGCCAACAAAGCATCCGCGGCCCAAGTCGTGGGCCTTACCCGATCTGTTGATCCCGTATTATCTGCACCATCGATATAGGTTGGGCTTAATAAGCCCTGGGCAGTGGTCAGATCAGTGATCATTTGCTGGTATACGTTCGCCACAGGCGTACGGGGCAGGATGCTTGTTTTAGTGTAGTCCGTGGAAAGGACCAGGGGTACATCCCCGTACATATTCACCAGCTGGAAATAAAACCAGGCCCGCATAAAAAGCGCTTCGCCGGTCTGTAGTTGTTTTACCCTGCTGCTCATGCCGGTGGAAGCGGCTGCATTCTCCAGTATAGCATTTTCCTGGTAGATATAGGTGTAAAGGGAGGACCAAAAAAAGGCCCCCGCCTCGTTTTGCGCATTCAGGTTATTGTGGTAAATATCCGCGTCAGTTTGGTCGGTCGCGAAACTGGTCATCTCGTCGGAAGACACGCCAGTGGTCGCTTCATAACCCGATTGATTCAAATTGGCATAAACCCCCAACTGCGCTGCTATCGCGTTGGCATCATTGTTGAAAACACTGGTCGTAACCAGGGAAGTCGATGGCGGGCCCACCGTTACCAATTTTTTGCAGCCGGTATTCAAAGCTAAAAGCAGCACGCTGAAAGCTAAACCTGCCTGTCGGCAGGCAGGAGCGAATAGCATTTTAAAAGTATTTTGAGATAAAATCATTTTTTCAAAGTTTAAATGGTGAAACATTAAAATGAAGCCTGGACGCCTAAAGAAACCATCCGGAGGGGCGGAAGGCTGAGCCCCTGGGTTTCCGGATCAAGCCCCTGGTAACCGGTAAAGGTCAGCAGGTTCTGGGCATTCAGGTAGATCCTGGCATTCTGCAGCCGTAAGGTATGCTGCCAGGCCTGCGGCACGGTATAGGACAACGACACATTCTTTAAACGGACAAAGGAGGCGTCAACAATAGAAAGATCATAACTGCTACCATTTGAATATGCTGTAGTCGCGGTACCACCTGTTGTAAACCTTTGCGTGTTCGTAATGTCGCCAGGACTTTGCCACCGGTTTAAAACATAGATCGGCTGATTGCCAGAAGTCGTGCTAAAAGTACCCGGTGCAGCAAAGCTCCTTAGATAACTCCTGCCGGTTTGTTTGACAAACTGAAAAAACACATCTAAATGCCAGCCCTTATAGTTAAAACTATTGGAGAGACCTCCGTAATAATCTTGTTCTATCGGTTTTAATGCTTGCCTGTCGGGATTTCCTATTACCCCGTTATTGTCGACATCCTGTACCGTGTACAAGCCTGTTTGCGGGTTAACCCCGGTATAATGAAAACCTTCTATTATAAAAAGTGGCTGCCCGACAATAAAAGCGAATTTATATGGAGATGAAGCTAAGCCAGGATAGGCAATTAATTTATTCCGGTAAGAAGAAATATTGAAAGCGGAGGACCAACTAAAATCCCTGGTTTGGATATTGACAGTGTTCAAAACAACCTCCTGGCCCGCGTTTTGCACGACGGCAGGCAGGTTGCCTTGCACACTCGAAAAACCGGCCTGGCTCGATAAAGGATCAGCAACCAGTTGATTACCGGTACGGTTCCTATACACGCTGACACTTAAATTGATCCGGTCCTTTAAAAAGCCGAGATCCAGGCCGCCCTCCAGTTTTTTGGTTACCTCCCAGGCATAATATGGACTGGCGATCTTATTCGGTATAAGCCCGGCAACCCCCTGGTAATTACTGGAAGCGCTGTAGGCGCTCAGATACTGGTAATCCGCGATCTGGTCGCTGCCTGTTGTGCCATAACTGGCCCGGAGTTTGCCAAAGCTCAGAAAAGGCAGCGCATTTTCTACGAATTTTTCTTTGGAAAAGAGCCAGGCGGCACCTGCCGCGCCAAAATTACCAAACTGGTTGCCGGGCCCGAACCGGCTGCTGCCGTCGCGTCTCGCGGTAGCATTCAGGATATATTTACCCTCCCAGTTATAATTGATCCTGCCATAGATAGCATTGTAACGGTAATCGGTAACTGTACTGTTATCCACAGAAACCGTTGAGGCATTTTGGATGTTGGAGATCATTGCATCGCTTGAATAACCTGAAGTAATAAATGCCACCGTATTGTACTGATTTTCCTGGATGGTAGAACCTACTAAGACATCCAGCTTACCCTTGCTGATCATTTTGGTATAATTGATCTGGGGCTCAATAATCCAGGTATTAGTATTGCTCGTGGCTATACGATTTGACCGACTGTTCGGACTAGTGAGGTTATAACCAAATGTTTCGGGCCTTTGTTGGCTCTGGTTCATTTGCATATGGGTATAGCCAAAGCTGCTTTGTACCTTTAAGCCGGGTAAGGGCTCATAGCCCAGGTTCAGGTTGCTCAACAGGTTATCGGTGATGGACGAAGCGGTTGCTAAAGTATATGCTAATGGATTGAACCATGTCCCATTTTGCCAATTCAAATTGCCATTGCCGTCATATAGCGCCGGGGCATCGGGTGCCAGCACGATAAACTGCGTAAAGTCTACTTGTGGTAACGCACTATTATCTTCGCCATATTGGGCGCTGAATACCGCATGGAACTTCTGGTTGGTGGAGGTATGGTTCAGGCTCAGGTGGGCCGATGCTTTCTGATCATTAAAATCACCCGGGAAAACCGTGGTTTGCTTACTGTAGCCCCCGCCCAAAAGAAACTGTGTATTGGCATTGCCGCCGGAGATGGAAACATTGGCATTGTTAAAGCGAGCGGTATTACCGGTCAGTACCTTCTGCCAGTTGGTATAACGGGTGGTATCCCAGGTACCGTTGACATCATAGGCGTTTGCAGCAGGAAGCAGGCCATCATTTTTGTAGGCCTCATGGCGCATTTGCAGGTATTGCTGCGTATTAAGCAAAGGGATCCTCCGTGTTACATCGCCCACGCCCGAATTAACGTCCACATCGACCCGGGTCTGCCCGGCTTTGCCTTTTTTGGTCGTGATCAGGATCACGCCGTTCGCGCCCCGGGACCCGTAGATAGCCGTCGCGTCTGCATCTTTCAGTACCTCGATACTCTCAATATCCGAAGGGTTCAGATTATTAAAGGGGCTTAAACCGACGCCTGAGGTTGGTCCGGGTTTAGAGGGAGAGACTGGAGTTCCAACTGCACTCAGGGTTAATCCGGTGTTGGATAAACTATACGAGGCAAAGGGCACGCCATCGACAATATACAGCGGGTCAATGCCATTGGCAATACTGTTTTGGCCGCGGAGATATATTTTATAATTTGCCCCCGGTATGCCCGAAGCCTGGGAGATCTGCAAGCCAGGGACACGGCCTTCGAGCGCCATAATCGGGTCGGACACGGGTTGTTCGCCAATGATCTTGGCAGTAACCACGGTAACGTCACCGGTACTGAGTTCCTGTTTCTCCGTATAGTAGCCTTTGTTGATAGCGACCTCCCGGAGATTGGCTTCCGTGGCTTTCAATTTGATCACCGAACCGGAATTAATATCCTTGGCTACCAATTCTACTGTTTCATAGCCGATGTAGGAGAACGCGATAATCGTCTTGTCATCAGGGACGGTTAAGGTGTAATTTCCTTTGCCGTCCGTGGCGGTAGCATTGTTGGTGCCTTTTTGTTTCACGGTGACGCCCATCATTGGTTGACCGAGTTCATCAGTAACCTTGCCGGTTATAGTGACCTGGGCTAATTCGGCTTTAATCTGAGATGTAAGTTTTTCAATTAAGCTGGTTTCTTTCGGCTTAACGGTAACGATCTTGTTGTTTAATGAGAATTCGAGATTTTGTCCGCGAAAAATCTGCGTCAATACATCGTTAAGCTCTTCATTTTTGACGTTGATAGTGACCGGCTTGCTGTTTTCGAGTGTTTCGGTTGAAAAGGAGAAATCGTAGCCGGTTTGCACTCTGATCTTATTGAAAACATCGACCAGGGCAACATTTTTTTCGTTCAGCGTGACCTTTTGTGCAAGGCTCGTCGCTGCGCTCACATGAAGGATAACCGCGACCAGGAGCAGGGTTGTAATTTTCATGATCAGCAGGAGTTTACGCATACGCCCGTATAAATGCGGGTGCAGGCAATTTTTTAAGTAAAAATTGTACATTTGTGTTCTTGGGTTTAGCGTCGTGCCAGCATTTTCCGATGGTCAGCACTTCGCGGTTTACTGATAATTTAAATTATTGGTTATCCCTTGACACAAAGTCATCTGCTTACCGGCGGGTGACTTTTTTCTTTCAGGGGGTAACAGTTAGGGAATTATTTTTTTGCCGATACTGTTATCCTCCTTCCTTCGATCTTAAAGTGTACCTTATTGGTAGAACGTTCCAACGCTTCGAGCACTTCGCTGATATTCTTGGAACGGGATATTTTCAGGAAGAAGCCAACTTTAGGAACATTGCCTTGGTAGTGTACCTCGATATTATACCAGCGGGCCAGTTGCCGCATGACTTCTGGGACTTGTTCGCCGTTAAATACGAAATCGCCTTTTACCCAACCAGTCACTAGCTCTATGTCGGCTTGCGAAACCGTCAGCTTACTGCCGATGACAATCGCCTGTTGACCCGGAATCAAAGCTTTGGCATTTACCTTAATTGCGCCTGTCACCAACGTAGTACGGCTGTCGGCCTCATCATTATAGGTATTCACATTGAACTCGGTACCAATATCCTCGATGAACTGATCTCTGGCTTTTATCGTTAGCGGCGCACCGGCGTTATGTCTAATTATAAAATAAGCCTCACCGTTCAGCAGTTGTATATTGTTATTTTTACTACGGAAATTCTCGGGGAAACGTAAAGTCGAAGCCACATTGACAACGACCTGGCTACCGTCCGCCAGTTTTAAATGATATGGCTTGCCACCCGCGGGCACCTGCAATGTATCGAAGATCGCTTCGGTTTCAGCCGTATTGCTATTGGTATAAGTTACCGCTTCGCCGGTCGTATTGATGTTGGTATTCGCATATTGCGCTAATAAGCCTTTGCGCGTACTATCCAACCGGAGCGTTTTGCCATGGCCCGTTTTCAATATGGCCTGCTTGCTGAATGGCGCAACATCGTTTTGGGCCAATTGTACTTGTGGTGTTTTGTGGAATAACCAATATCCTCCAATCGACAAGATGAATAATATAGAAGCTGCTGCAATCCATCTGTATCCCGTCCTTTTATTGACAGGTTCCAAATCAGCTATTTGTTCTATTAACCGGTTTTCAATCCGATTTTTGATTTCCGCTTTTTCTGTTGGTTTCAGGCGATTCAGGACTTCCGGTTCTAACTCGAACAGGTTATAATAAGTACGTAAAAACTCCACCTCTTCCGCAGTGGCATTCCCATCCTGATATTTCTTTAAGATTTCTAAGAATTGTTCTTTTTGCATCGTAAATAAACTTGCCGTTTATATACATGTACCAAAAAGGTTAAAATCCGCCCATGCGTTTTTGAAAAATATTTTTATTGCTGCATCAGTGTGAATAACTTTTTTTAACGACACACATTTACATCTTTTACCGACACATCTTTTCCATTATTTGTAGGAATTTGTCAATAGCTGCCGGTTTTGCAGAACTCGTAATCATAATCATAATTGTCTTCGTGACGTGTGAAGTTATTTTTCTTCAGCATTATGGTGCATTCTTCCGGGTTGCTTTTGTTAGTTGAGTGTATATATGGTGTCAAATTAGCAATGATTGGTTCCCGAAACCATGCTGGGGCATTACTAAAGCCGGTTAATACTATAGCGCTATTCACACCGTGCTTTTTACAAAGCTCTATATACCTGGAAGGCCATTCTTCCAACAACCAATGGATCGTCCTAATGATGCTGGCTCTTGTTTTCAAAGGGAGTTGGCGAACGAGCAGCTTGCCCTTAAATCTGCCTGAGAACATGCCATATATATTAAAAACATCTTTAATGAAGGACCCCATTCTATTTCTTACACTCCCCGGTATTATGCCTGCTGCTATTAAAGCGGCGAAATGATAAAGTACGCTGAAATAGCTTTCCGGGTCTTTATCGTTAGGGCCATTTTCCAATAATGCGTCTAATTCCTTTTGTATTTCGATTAAGCTATCAGGCGCGGCTTCGGCTTCACAGTCGCTCATGTCTTTTAAACAATATTCGCAGGTCCCCACGTAAACGTTTACATCTTTACTATAAAAAGTATCAATCGGCTTACTCGCATAGGATACCCCCTTTTTACAATGAGGACAATAATCCATTAGGTAACAGCCACAATCGGTACATACAAGTGAGGTTATTAACCGCCAGTTCTTTCTGTAATAACGTTCATCGGCATGTTTTGAAAAACAGGATGGGCAGAACAACAGCCCTGAGTTGTAATAGGATTTTGGCGGAGTCCTTGATATTCTGGACCGGGGGAGTGTCCATCTTTCAAGTGATTGAGATGCTTTTAATGGTTCGAAAAGCCGATTTGCATAATAATGTTGTAAAGCAGTGTGTTTTACTTCTTCAAAACTACAATTGGTTTGTTCGGCCAGCATTGCTATTTGCTTATTTGAAATACCACGGTCAACATCCCAATCGTGTGCTGTAGTTTTTGACAAAGATAGTTTATGAAAAACCGCTATTTTTAGCCCATGATCGAAAGACAGCCTGGCCAGCCAGCTACTCAGCAACTCATCCGGGTAAGGCTTGCAAAAAGCCGGAAGCAGGTGACCGTGGCTATTATCAAACAGGGAGAAGCTCATACCACCAAACTTTCGTATTGTTTTTGCCGGTAATCGGGGCCCACATAGGGTATTTTGCCTAATAATGAAAGATCGATATATTCCTTTTTTGAAGTAATGGCCTGTATGGCAGCCTTTTTAAGTATGGTGGAGATTTCTCCGATGATGCCGCCTGACAAGCTCAATATTTTCATCGCCAACCCTTCATCGGTGAGGTTTGAAGGTTTTTTCAGTGGTAATATCGATTCGAAACTGGTTAGCAGCCTGAGATATTCTTCATCCATCGTCCACCTGGGTAATATGGCCGGTTCAAAACGGTTAGCCAGTTGCGCATCGGTGTTGATCGCGCTTAAAGCATCCTTTATTCCTGAACCGATAATAACGATCTGCAAGTCGTTAGCCATGTTTTTAAGCATATTCAGGAAAGTTCGCTGGCTCAGGTATGCACCCGCCAGAATATTATGCACCTCATCAATAATCAGTATCTTAGTTTCTACCTTTCCCAGGATCACTTCTACCTGTTTAGCTAAAGGGATAGCCTTTTCCCTGATATTAAAAGGTGCATTGAGCGCTTCGAGTATTTTGATAAAAAACAGGCGTTCATCAGGTTTATAGGGTGCCTGGACATAGAGTACGGGTATCGTTATCCGCTCGGTTTCCGGGACAATGACCGGTTTGTGCGCATCAAAGAACCTTTGCAAACACTGGGTCTTACCATTGTTGGTATGAGATATCAGCAGCATATTTTCCATGCGCATTACCTTGGGGTGGATCAGCAGATATTCCATCTTCTGGTGAATCTCACGGGCTTTGCCGTAACCAATCCATTTATAGGAAAGAATACGGTTTACCCTGTCATTATTATTCCCTGACAGGGCGACTTGTTCAATTTCTTTATTTAAGTAATTCATCCTTCAATGTCTTCAAATGGCAGGTATTTTTTGGTAAAGTCAAGCTTTGGAGGCGCTTCCGGCGCTTCTTCGGTATGCTCTTGTATATACTGGTTTTTGATGCTGCCAGCAGTAGCATATTGCTTCCTGGTTTTATTGCGCAGCCGTTTTGCTTCGGCAGCGTTCCCTACAGCGGTCTGTTCGATATGCCGCATTTTAGCATAGGCTTCAAAGATGGCAGTTTCGTTAACATGCTTCATTCCCTTTTCCTTCAGGGAGCGCATAATTTCCTTATGTTCCCAAATGGTGATCGAGGGATGGGAAGTATTGCGGTAGTGAAGGTCGAAGTAATCTTTAAGTTCAGGATCATAGAAATAAACCATGCTGATATCCCGCGGGTCTCTTTTAATGGCAAACTTCTTAAGCTGCTTATAGCGGGCAGTAGGGCTTTTATAAGCATGTATCCACTTTCGCAACACATTGCCATAGTACCATATTCCGTCAATAGATATACCATAGCGCTGTACGGTGCGCTCGACAAACGGCATAAAGTCCAGTTTAAGTTTTAGCTTATCCTGGATCGGCTGGCTCTGGCCAATGCCAATCTGTTGTCCGTTACCCAGGATGCTTTCATTATACCGGGCAAAAGGGGTCGTGTTGATTCCACTGTGCATGCGCTGGTGGTAAACGCCAACAATAAAAGTAGCCAGCCATTTTTCCAGTTCCTTTAAGGTGATACAGGCTTTCCCTTCGGAATCATAGCGTTTCCGGTCTTTTGTACTGGAAAAAGTTGTACCGGGGAGCGTATGGATCTCTTTTAGCACCGTACCTAACAAACGCTCAATATGGCCGCCATAATTGGGTGTGGCGACCGGCCTGAAATTTATCTCGATATTATATTCTTGCGCGGCTCTTTCCAACATTTTACCGTTAAATTCCCTGGCATTATCAATATATAATGACTTCATCAGGCCAAAACAGGGCCATTTACCCGGCACGTCCAGTGCGCTTAGCCAGAGTTCTTTTTCCAGTATGGCATTGGACAGGCAAAGTCCGGTGCCCAATGCCCCCGGTGGGTCGAGTGAGATATAAAAGCCGATGATCATCCGGCTATAGACATCAATGGCCATTGTGATCCAGGGCTTCCCAACGGGCATACGATAGGCCTCATCGACCACAATGATGTCGAGCGGGGTATGATCGATCTGGACGGCCTCCAGGGGATAAGTGGCTTCAGGGAAGCTGCCCTCCAGCGGTTTATATACGTTATCAGCTATCCTTTTATCTTGCCTGCGGGCCATCTTTAGTTCGTCACTGATCTGGTTAATACGGTTTCTGATGGTATTATAATGAGGTACCGCCAGTTTCTCGGCTTTACATTGCATGGCAATCTCCAGGCTTATTTTTTTTGCGGTTAGCTTTTGTTTGTTGAGGTAGCGGCTTTCAATGATCGTCTTAATAACCTGCTCAACTTTTTCCGGCAACTGGAATTTGTCTTTATTCCTCGGGTTGTACGCTTTGACAAGCGAGGATAACGAGGCTGAAGGGTCATATTTTTCGAGCCACCGGTACAATGTCTTTCTGCCGACATGATTATCCCGCGCTACCCTGGCAATTGATATGCCCGGCTCACAGTTGACAATAGGCTCAATAATATCATACCGGTAAGACGCGATCAGCCATTCTTCTTCAGAAAGATCAGACACTGCTTTGATTTTGTTGTCGGCTATCGGTTTTATCCCGGTTACCGGTATATCGGTATCAGTAATAAGGCCCGGCGCTATGCCAAATTCGTTGTAATCCATAATCCTGTGGTCATTGTGATGGGTTGCTGCATATCGCAACTGATTATTTTTTGCGCCAGCATTTGCCATATCGTATAAAGCATACCGGCTTTTTCTTCCTGTGAATACTTAGTTAACAGTTCTATTGGCGTAACAACTTTCCTTTTCAGCAATTCAGACAAGAGATTTTTTGAATCGTTCTGTGCAATTAAACCATGATGATACCTGCTAAGGAATTTAATGTTCCGTAAGTAATCGGTTCTTATCTGTTTTTCAGTGAACACCCTAAACTGTAAACCATTATGGGATGCGTACGAATGCGCCGCATTGAACTTGGGTTCATAAATTAACCAGTCCTTTTTTAAATCAGCTTCATACTTGATCTCCACTAAAAGTGGTTTCTTATTGACCTCTGACGTGTAATAAACCAGCATGTCGGGTGTGTACCTGGCTGTCTTATTATTATGCTCATAATAAATGGTTACCGGCTGGACGCCGTAATCCTCCACGGTATCATCATATTCCAAAAGGGTCAAAAAGTCGCGCTCCAAAGTACTTTCGAACTGATGGGTTACATTCGTTTTGAGGCTGGAGCGTTTACCGGTTATCGAGCGGCTGCTTGGCCTGATCTTTCTGACAGGGTGTAGCGGCATTGAAATTTGTTTTCATTGGCACCGCAAAATTATTGTTCAGATGACATTTGTAGTCTTTACATTTTTTTAACAAGGTGTTGATAACCACTATAAATGCCTATGGAGGTGGCTCACCAAAACATGCAATGGATGTGTGTCAGTAAATGATGTAAGTGTGTGTCGGTTAAAGATGTTTTTGACAAATAGTTGATTGTCAGGATAATAATTTACATAAAATCGGCAACATACAACACATAGATCAGAATGCCCAATTTTATTTTTAAATATTTCATCGCTCTTTTCACCTGCGTTGTAACGGTAGATTCGGCAATACCGAGTTGGTCGGCTATTTGTTTAGCGGTCATATAGCTTTTACTTCTCAACTCGTATATCTCCCGCATTCGGGGAGGCATGGAGGCAATTTCCTGTTGTATTATGGCAAAAATATCTTTTTCCCTCACCAGGTAATCCGTTTCCGAACTTTCTATATCAATATAATGGTCGCCTTCATCAACATACTTACGAATGATTTGCTGATGCTTAAAAATATTGAATATCTTGTTGAGTACCGCTTTATATAAATAACCTGATAGGGTGGTTCTTAAATCAAGGGCTTCCCGTTTGTTGAGCATCCAGGCAAATACATCATGCACCACATCCCGCGCTTCTTCTTTATTGCCTAATTTATGATAAGCATACAGGTAAAGAGGCTTGTCATAACGAAGGTAAATTTCTTTAAACGCAGCATCATTACCCGACTTTAATAAGTCAACCAATTCCGAATCGGTGAGAGAACGATATTCAGCCATTTAGGGGTTATGCTTGTTTAAAACTAAGCAATATTCGCGTCAATTTTAATTAATATTTTTGACACCCCAATAATTTGACACCTATTATTCAATGGTTAAGCTATTTCAAAACAGATCATTTTTTTTTATCATAATGAAGCAGCAAAAAGGAGATAGCCACCAGGATGGCGCAAAATAGATTTGATGTCATTTTGATATTTTACGATAAAAGAAAGCGCACCTGCTCTTACAGGATGCGCTTTCTAAGTAATTAACTAACTGACCATTAATTAAAAGTATGTTTATAAAGAACGAAGAGTATTTTTAAAAAAATGCATCCGGGGTTAAACCTGGCGGGCCTTCCTGCCTAATTGTTGCTTGTCGTTATCCTGATATCTGCCACCCTGCCGGTAGCCAACAGCCGGTTTTTGATCTCCTGTAATTGCAACTCATCTGCAAAACGATAACGGAGCACCAGCGTTTTTACGTTACCCAAATCAATGTCATTTTGCAGATCATTAGGTTGAATAACACCTAAAACGTTAAATGGCAGGTTATAAGTAGTATAAGCCGGTATTAGTTTAACTTCCATATACCATACCGTATCTGCCGGTTTGGTATTGTTAACATTTAATGGCGCTTCTAAGCCATGTTTTGCCGAACATGATGCCCAGCAAAGTGCAAAAAAAAGGCAAAGGCATAGCCTGGGGTAACCCCAAATCACTTGTTTTTCCATATAAATTCAATTTATAAAAGGGACAAAACCGATCAAAACGATAACCCGGATAATGCCATCATGTAGTGATAACCAGGCCTAACAGGTTTACGATCTCAAATCTGCGGGTTACTGCATTTTCATAGCGGGGATTATCCTTTTTGCGAATCCTGCAAATCCGATGGCATAGTTATCAAATTCAACTTTTAATTGTTCCATTAATGCCACCTTTGCTTCTTTGCTGCCCTCGGCTTTTGCCCTCCAGGTAATATTTGATTTTTCGTCGTTGCCCTTAGCAAAAATTGTGATCATCGCCGACGTAATACCCTGTGGTAACGATTCTTTATTGAATTGGATCACTATAAATCTGTTCTCTTTATCAAATTGAGTTATATTTTCTGAACGCTTATTGCCATTTGAAAATGCAATAACTCTTGATGTTGGTTCGGTGCTGCTAACCGAGGTTATATAGCCATTGGAAGCACGTTTAAACATCTCAGGGTCACTAATCACCCTCCATGCCATATCCTGCGACATGTTACAGTCAACAGCTTTAACTACATCCCATTTAATTTGTTGAGCAGCCTCCATTTGTGCATACAATTTATTGTTGCCAACTACGCCTATCAACACGAAAAGGAATAATATTACTTTCTTCATTTTGTAATTATTAAAAATTGTTAGAAAAATGGGGATCAAAGGGATAGCTAAATAAACCCTTCGACCCCCGTTAAAGGCTTAAAAACCAAAAATTTGTTTTAGTTTATCGGCCAGTGGTTCTCCCCGAAGGTTCTTTTCGATGATATTACCTTCCTTATCAACCACTACCATATACGGAATGCCGCTAAATAAATAAGATGCCATAACCGGTTTTGATTCTTGTGCGTTTATCTGCGGCCAGGCCATTTTTTCTTCATTCAATGCTTTTTTCCAGTCATTCTGCTTAGCATCAACCGAAATTGATAGTATTTCTAACCCCTTGCTTTGGTACTTTTTGTAAAGTGCTTTCAAATTAGGGATCTCTGCGCGGCAAGGGCCACACCATGACGCCCAAAAATCAACTATCAGGTACTTGCCCCTAAAATCTTTAGGCCCCATTTTCTTTCCATTCAAATCCGGGTAAGCAAAATCAGGAGCTTTCATGCCATCGGCAATTTTGGCTGTTTGGGCCATATTCTCCAAAATTTCGCGTTTACGAACTTTTGCCTCGGTTAACCAGGGATATTTGTTAATTAAATTATCTAAAGTTGACATCAACAACTCGCCATCGCGTTTCCAGCTTAAATAATTCAACGCATATAACACGGTAGGGCGGTCTTTATACTTGTGAATGATGTATTTTATGCGGGCTGTCATATCTGCACTAGTTTGCTTATAGCCATCTTTCATATAATTGATCCACACGGTATCTTTTGAAAGCCCGGCGTGGTATTGTTCCTTACCTACAGCGATCATATTTTGATAATCCAGGTAGCTTTCAAAGGCTACTTCATTAATTATATCATTGTCAACCGATGTGTTTTCCATATAGATGTATGGAGGGTTTTTAATTTTCATTTTAGCGGTATCAATCCCTCTTACATTAACGTGGATATTGTCTTTATCGGCCCAAAAGTCTATCCGGTCAAAATAATAAACCCTTACCTGGTAAAAGTCAGGTTTCTCGGCATTAACTTTAAACGAAAAACTGTTATTGGCATCTAATTTTGTGCTGTCTAAAGCTTTAAATGCTCTCTTGAAGCCTTCGCCAACGTATTTGCCTAAATAAATTTGGTATTTCCCCGTTGGGTCAGGGAACTTTACTTTTCCTGTAAAAGTTACGTATTTCCCCTTTTGTGCATAGCCTTGGCACATTATACATAATAGTGCAGCAAGTAATAGTAATCCTGTTTTTCTCATTTTATTTCTCTTTTTTTAGTTAGTATTTTTAGTTTTTATATACTGGCGGTGTCATTTGTCCTTTTTGGGCGGCTTCTTTTCTTAATGTGCTTGCTAGTAAAGTCATAGCTTCTAAATCGGTAGTTTTTCCTTGCCTTCTAAATATCCTTTTCCTTAGCTCGGCAAGTTGTATTTTAGTGAACAGGTTGGGATCTGCTTTTTCTACCAGGTTGGCCCATTCCAAGGCATTTTCATAATATTTTTCGGGGGCTGCATTTACCACGTCATTTGCTGCATCGATCACAAAAGATGCTTTTTGGGCAAAATCAGTATCGCCCCATACTTCAATCACCTTTGCCGAAAATTTATCCCATTGGTTTGAACCGGCGTATTCGGTAACATCCAGTTGTGTTAGTAAAGGCTTTGAGTACTCGTTTCCGCTCGCCAATAATTTTCTTATTGCATCGGTTTTTTCTTTTGCCTCATTTATCCCTTCCTTCCTTTGATAAGCATTTTTAACAGAATAAACAGAACTTTGGAAGGTTTTATGGAAATATTTGTTCACTCCATCTGCCCCATATTTTTCCCCTAACCCGGCTTTGTTTGCATATAAATAGGCAAATGCCTTTGATGACGGATCATTCAAATATTTGAGGGCCAATTCCCAGTTGTGTTGCTCAAGCAATGTGGGCTTTGCAAGGCCATCAAAGTATATTTTTGCAACCTCACCCATTTTGTCTGCTTCATAAGCCTTTTCTAATGCGTCCATATATGCAATGGTATTAACCTCCGAATGATCACCTGCGTTGAATTTATTGGCCAGCGCAACCAGCGTATTTCCCGGGCTTAACGCGTTATTAGCCTCCTTTATAAGATCTGCAGGCGACATACTTCCAACTATCTTGTGAACCAACTCTCCATCACCATTTATAAATAGATAGGTGGGGTAGGCATGTACTTCATACTTATCTTTAAGTGCAGGCCCTTCCCCCTTTTCCATGTCGTATTTAACATCAACAAAGGCCTGGTTAAACACATCGGCAACACTGTCTTTAGTAAATACATCTTTAGCCATCATTTTACAGGGGCCGCACCAACTGGTGTAAGCGTCAAAAAAAATGAGTTTGTTTTCTTTTTTCGCCCTTGCAAGCTGGTCTTTCCAGCTCGCGTCTTTAAATTCGATTTCCCTGTTTTGGGCGTTCGCTGACAATGCGACAAAGCACACCATCCCCATTATTATTTTTTTCATATCATTTTTAAATAAGGGTGGCATGGAATTATGCCACCCGATAAACACTATTATGGATTTTGGACCAGGTTTGGATTAAGTAAGATCTCATTGGGAGGTAAGGGGCTTACCACGCCATTATCAGTAGCGGATATATTTAAACTTGGCGCGCTGTAGTCGCTATAATTTCTGATCACCGGGAGGCCGTTTCTGAAATTGTCAAAGGCAGAATGTCCTTCCCATGCCAATTCAAGCCTGCGTTCATTCAACGCGGCTTGAAAAACGCTCATACCCGCTAAACCCAAAGTTGTTGTTGTCCAGGCAGGTGCCCCGGCCCTTGTTCTAACCACATTTATCGCTATTAAAGCATTAACGTTATCGCCGGTTTTTGCCAATGCTTCCGCTTTGTTCAGGTACATTTCTGCTAAGCGCAAATAAGGTGTGGCACTGCGGCTTTGTGTAGTAAAATTAAAGCCACCGGGAGCATAGATTTGCGAATAATTGTATTTGGTAATGGTATATCGTTGTTTTGATGGCGTTGTCATCCTCGAATCGGTAGTCAAAAACATAAATGAGTTCCTGATATCCGCAGGATTTTGATTTACCAGGTTAAGATAATCTGTAGAAACTGCATACTCTCCCTGGTATGGATTGCCGTAAACATTTGTCGGTACAACATAATCATTAATGGTATTCCCATTAGCGGCATCATGCTTAAAAATAAAGATCATCTCACTATTAGCCGAGCCATCTGCATTATAAAAGTTAGTGTAATTAGCTCCCTGTTGCAAGGTAAATTTTCCCGAATTGATGACACTATCAGCATAAGTGGCGGCCTTGGTATTGAACGCAATTTGTGGAGAGCCCGGTGTGCCGCCCATATACAGGTAAACACGCGACAATAACGCCCATGCAGCTTCTCTTGAGGCATAATAATTACCCCTGGGTTGTGTCATCAGGTTGGCCGCATTTTGCAAATCAGATACAATACTGGCATAAACTTCCGTTACCGAATTGCGCGCTGGTTTATAGCTGGCATCCACATTAGAACTTAAGGACAACGGAACAGCCAGGTTGCCACCATTATTCTGATAATATGGCCGGCCATATACCCTTACCATGTTAAAGTAGGCCATTGCCCTTAAAAAATAATTTTCCCCTTTTAACTGGTCAGTTGCTGCGCTCTGCCCACTTTTAATAGCCTCAATGATTTTGTTGGTTCCAAAAACAATTCGGTAAGAGGTGGTCCAAAATTGTGGGCTAATGCTTTGTGGAGGTGAATTAACATAAGCGTAACTATCACTCCGCGTTTGTGGATATGCCTGGGTAACAGCCATCAGGTTATTGCCTTTTAGCTCGCTCAAATTCCACCAGGTATCTGCGTATGTTTTATTCCCGGTATTTGAGGTAACCAATAATGAATAATTGCCGTTAGTTGCAGTGGTTAAACCTACTATATTTTGTAATAATTCAGTATCGGTCTTATCGTTGTACGGTGTAATATCATCAACTGCTTTTTTACAGCTAACCAATACAGTTGCTACTGCACTTATAATAAATATAAAAAGAATATACTTTTTCATGATCTGCTTAATTAAAAGATAATTGTAAACCCATTAAATATTTGCGACTTGCTCCATATCCGGCGCCAATACCGTAACTGTAGTCATCACCTCCCAGGCCTCCCTCAGGATCGACCCCATAAAAAGATTTCCGGGTGAACACGAAGAGATCATCGCCACTTAAAAAGACCTTTATTTTTTTAACCTTGATCTTATTAGTCAGGCTTTCGGGCAAAGAATAGCTTAAACGTATGTTACGTACCCTGATATTGCTTGCATCTTCCCAAAACCTTGAAGTTTCCTGGTTGGCGCCATCTGTGCGGTTACGGATGGGCTGGGGGTCGGTAGCCATATCACCCGGCTTCTGCCATATTACTTGTCCCGCTGCCGGAAGCACCTGGTTATATTGCAAAACATTATTGCCCTCACTTGAAAAATAGGTAGAGCGTTGATTGTTATAAACCAAATAGCCTTCGGCAAAATTCAACAGGATCGATAGGTCAAACCTGTTATATGAAAATGTATTTGCTATGCCTCCAAAATATTTAGGGGTTGTATTGCCTATTTTTTGAAACTGCCCTGCGCTGGCTGCACCACTCAGGCCGGCAAAAACAGCATTGTAGCTGTTAACCACCTGGCGGCCGGTAATATTATTATTGGCATCAAATGTTAAACGCTCAAATTGCGGTTGGCCTGTTTGGGGGTTAACACCCAGCCATTTAACCTGGTGTACGGCTGCAATATCATCTCCCACTTGTAAATTGCCATTAATTCCAAGTACTTGTGCCCCCAGTTTTTCAACTTTGTTTTGGTTGAACGAAATATTAAATTGGGTTTGCCATTTAAACTTGCCAACAAGGTTTTGGCTGGTTAACTGCAATTCAACGCCGTGGTTAACCATTTGCCCAATATTTTGGTATTGATTAGGTACCCCAAGCAAAGCTGATACCTGTACATCCTGAAGTAAACCTGTTGTACGTTTACGATAAACATCTACATTTAAAGTTACCCGGTTAAACAAGGTCAGATCTAACCCCCCATTCAATGTATAGGCCTTTTCCCAGGTGATGGAGTTATTGCCCAATTGGTTTATTACAGCCGCCGGGTTGCTGCCATATTGGTACCCGAAATTATAGAAGCTTTCGGTAAGGAAATCTTCGCCGGCAACTTTACCGGTAGTGCCATAACTGCCCCGCAATTTTAAATTGGTTATTGCTTTATCGCCTTTCAAGAAATTTTCGTGGCTTAACAACCAGGCACCGCTTACCGAGTAAAAATGACCGGCCCTGTTATCTAAACCAAAATTATCCGAGTAATCCATCCGGTATGACGAATTGAAATAATAACGCTCATCATAATTATAATCGGCTTCAGCAAAATTCGAATAATACCCGCGGGTATATTTTTCTCCCTGGTAAGCATTCCCGTTAAAAATATTGTAAGGGGCCGCGGCTGCAGAGGGTACTTTGATACCGCTGGGCAGGTTTTGAACTGCCAGGTCATTGTACTCAGAGTTACTATGGTTATACTCAAAGCCACCTAAGCCACCTATATTATGCAATCCGAAATGGGTTTTGGCCGTAAGTAAATTAGATGTCAGGAACGAGTTTGCATCGCTCTTCCTTTGTATTAATGAGCCCTTAGTAGCTGCCCCGGCCACCGACAATGGGTCATCATAAGTTTCGGCATCTACATAAGTAGTATTGTAAGAGTTGTTTGAAGATGCAGACAGCCAGTTGGTTATCTTGTATTTAGCCGAAAATACGCCCAATAATTGTTGGGTGGTTGTAGTTGAATTGTTATACGGAAGATCATAAAGAGGGTTGGTAGTAGTATTACCCAAAACGTCCGTGCCTAATATTTTCTTTGGGCTCCCGTCTGGATTATAAGGTGTGTACCATGGCAAGGTAGTTGAACCAGACCCAATCGGGCTGCTATCGCCTTTATCAAAAATGGCGCTTAAACTGGCGCTTATAATGAAATTTTTATTTACATTATGGTCCACGTTTAATTTAACGCTTGTCCTGCTTAGGTCGCTACCCCGTAAAGCCCCATCTTCATTATAATTATTGGCGCCAAAATAATAACGGGTTATCTCATCCCCACCTGATAATGCCGCATCAATTGTTTTGGTTAGCCCATTTCGGTATGTCAAATTATTCCAATTGGTATTGGTGCCCAAAACCGAAGCATTTGGAAGATATTTAGCCAGGTAAGCACCTAATGATAAGCTTTCGCTATTAACCGCGTACGAGTTGATAAGCATTTGTTGCTGGTAATTATAAAGCTGCTGCGAATTCATGAATTTTAATTTGCCGAGGTAACGCTCACTAACTCCAAAAGTGCTGTTTACATCAACTTTTGATTTCCCGGCAACGCCTTTTTTAGTAGTAATAACTATAACCCCCTGGCTTGCACGCGAACCATAGATAGCCGTTGAGGCTGCATCCCTTAATAGAGTTATGGTTTCAATATCGGTAGTGGAAACTATATCACTTGGGTTAGCTATATCAGAATAGATAATGCCATCAATAACAACCAAAGGGTTTAAATTATTAACAACACGCGGGTCATTCGTGATGGGAAAAGTGCCCTGGCCGCGAACAACAAAGCTTGGTTTTGCATTAGGATCGCCCGAAGGATCTGTAATGTACATTCCCGCTACTTTTCCTTTTAAGTCTGAAATAAAGTTATTTGAGGTAACACCTTCCAACTGGCCTGCGCTAAAGGATTGTAAGGCCCCGGTTATCTCGTCTGTTTTTTTAGTAGTGTACCCCACCACTAATGATTGTTGCAACATGCTAATTTTGACACTTAGCACCACGTTTAAAAGCTGATCGTCCCCATCGCTTGATAACACTTTCTTAATTATTTGGCTTTCATAGCCTATACTGCTAAATACCAAACTATAGGTGGCCGGTACTAAGTCAAAAGTATAGTTACCGTTGTTATCTGTCATGGCAACCAGGTCCGTGCCATCCACTCTTACCGTCACCCCGGCTATAGGGTGGTTGTTATTATCGGTTACCTTACCATGTAAGGTTCGTTTCAATGCAGCAATATCTTGTTTTATTGAAACAACAGGCTTGGGGTTTATGACCACTGTTTTATAAATGATAACATAAGTAAGCGACTGGTCCTTCAGGCTTTCTTTAAGTGCCTCATCCAGTGTGGCATCCTTTAGGGTTACACTTATTGGGGCGGGGTTTTGACGCAACAATTCGATTTTGTAAACAAACGAATAGCCGCTTTGCTTTTCTATCTTTTTAATTACACTTTCAAGATTACCGTTTTTTACATTCAGCGTAATCTTTTGGCTAAATACAGCGGCACTAACATGAACACTGAGGATAAGCAAACAAATATTTAGTTTCATGACCTTTTTTAATAAGTCTAAATTTTTAATCATATCTTTGTTTAGTTTAATCAAGAGGCCATCTTTTTCCTTTTTTTAAGGAGTTCAGTGATGCCACTTGATTTTGGGTTGATAATTTGATTGATCTATCAGAATTTATTATTTTATTTTACCCGGAATTTTGATCCGGAAGTGGTCGAAACACTTCCGGATCTTTTTTTGCAGGTAAAATCAGTTTAGTTTATGATTTTACAATAAGCGTTCTCCCTTCTATTTTAAAGTTAATACCATCTAATTCAAATACTTTTAACATCTCGGTGAGCGTCAGATTTCGGGAGACTTTAAAATGATAAAGCGTACTGGGATATTTGCCATCAAATACCACTTCTATATTATACCAACGCGCCAGTTGCCGCATAATGCTGGCTATATCTGCCTCATTAACCAAAAAATATCCGTTTTTCCAGGCAACAGCTTCGTCTGTATCAGCATCCTGTACAATTATTGAATTATTGATTGATCGAATTATTGATTGTTGGCCAGGTTTTAAGATTGCTGTTTCTTTACCTTTTGATACTTTCACGCTGCCTTCTACCAGTGTTGTTTTTATCACAGGTTCATCCTTATAAGCGCTAATATTAAAGTGGGTACCTATGTCTTCAACCGTTTGCCCCGTGGCAACCACACGGAATGGCATGCGGGCATTATGAACCACTTCAAAGTAGGCTTCACCGTATATCAATTCTACTTTGCGTTCGGGGCCGGTAAAGTTTTCAGGATAACGGATAGATGTTGCAGCGTTTAACCATACTTTACTGCCATCAGCTAATTTTAACTGGTACTGCCCGCCACGCGGAATGGTTAAGGTATCATAAACCATTTTTGTACCTGCTTTGGCTGCGGTATAAACCAATTGGCCATCGGCCGTTTTAGCGATTTTATTACCGGCCTGGTGCGTCAAATTCCCTATGGCGGCATCAGTTACCGAAATTTTATGCCCATTGGCTAAGGTTAATACAGCTTTGTTACTGCCCGGTGCTACATCATTTTTATAATTTGAAGCCAGTTGCTGGGTTGGTTTTTTATTCAACAAAAAATAACCGCCAACCGATAAAATAGCCAGTATAGATGCCGCTGCGGCAATGCGCGGCCAAAGTGGCCGTACTTTTTGTGTTTTGCGGGCAGTTTCATCATTCAGCCTTGCCAGCATACGGGCCCGCACTGCTTCTTCTTCGTCGGGGTATTCGGCATCCTGGTAAGCCAGTTGGCGGTACCACGCCAGTAATTGTTCCTGCTGGGGCGCGGTAGCCGTGCCTTGCTTGTATTTTTCAATTAACTGTTGTATGCTTTCCATTTCCATATATGCTATGTAATTATATAGGTGTACCACAGGGTATGGGCTATCCCTATATGGAAATAAAAATAATTTGGATAGTAAACAACTTTTGCGAATTTATAGCCTTCGTTTCACCGCCTTTTGTAGCTATTGGTGAATTCCAAATTTCTATGTTACATCAATAACCCATGTTGTTGTCTATTCGGCTAACATTTATAAATTAAGCCATCTAATTGACTTAATTTATGTAAATTGCGTCACAATGATGACTTAATTACTAAATATGAACATTCCAAGGCTAATTCAACAGCAAATGATGGCCAAACTGGGTACGCAAAAGGTTTTGATGCTATATGGCACCCGCCGTACCGGGAAAACTACCATTATAGAAAATATTGTAAACAAATATCCGAAAGATACGCTGCTGCTTCAAGGTGAAGATATGCAGGTATCGGAAATATTGCAGCGCAGGACCATAGCGAATTATACCCAATTAACAGCGGGCAAAAAGATCATCATTATTGATGAAGCACAGACGATACCAGAAATAGGAAAGGTCTTAAAATTATTGATCGATGGGATAAAGGGCATTACCGTTATTGTGACCGGCAGCAGCAGCTTCGACTTGGTTTATGCTACCGGGGAACCTTTGGTAGGCCGCAACCTGGTTTATCAATTATATCCTATAGCCCAGGCAGAACTGTCTGCTGTAGAGGATTATATAACCACGACAAGGAACCTCGAACAAAGGCTGATCTATGGCAGCTATCCCGAACTTTGGCATATCGATAGTTTCCAGGAAAAAGAGAATTACCTGAAGCAAATGGTAAGCAGTTACCTGCTAAAAGACTTATTAACGCTGGAAAATGTAAAAGGTGCAGATGTGTTATACAGGTTGCTGCAACTGCTGGCGTGGCAGGTTGGAAGCCAGGTGAGCACAGTAGAATTGGGCAACAGCTTGCAATTGAATAAAATAACTGTAGAGCGTTACCTCGACCTGCTAACCAAAGTATTTATCATTTACCCTTTAACCGGTTATAGTAGTAATTTGCGTAAAGAGGTTACTAAGAGTAAAAAATGGTATTTTTTCGATAATGGCTTGCGAAATGCCTTGATCAATAATTTCAGCCCCTTGAGCCAGCGTAACGATGTTGACCAACTTTGGGAACAATATATATTAAGTGAACGGATCAAAAACAACGCTTACCAGGGCTATCATCCCCAATACTTTTTTTGGCGTACTTACGATGGGCAGGAAATAGATCTGATCGAATCACATAACGGAAAATTGAAAGCTTTTGAATGCAAATGGAAATTGAAGCAGGCCAAAAAGCCCATAGCTTTTGCTAAAGCCTATCCTGATGCCACATTTGCTGTAGTTAATCAGGAAAAGTACCTGAATATGATCACCGGTAAAATTTCGTCCGATTAATTTGAATGTGCGGGGATTGCTATTCCGCCTATTAGTTTAGTGGATCGCAATGATGTTTTTTGGCGTTTTAGGCAGCCCTCTTAAAAAAGATCTTTCCAGATATGAGGTACAAGCAGCAACAGGATGCCCGAATTTTTTAAATTGCCTTTAATGGTTTTTAACGCTCTGGTCAAGTTAGCCTCAACAGCTTTTTCCGTTATGTTTAATTCCTGCGCTATCTCGGGGTTTTTCATGCCTTCATCCCTGCTCATACGGAAAACCAGCTTGCATTTTTCGGGCATTTCTTCTACAATACCATTGATATATTCTTTTAAAAAGAGCGCGTCAAGCTTTTCTTCTTCTAAAACTATATCGGTATAAGTATAATTTGCAATAGCTAACTGCAACCGGCGTTGCTCGCGCTGGTAATGCTTAAATACGCTGAATTTTACGGCGGTAGTTAAAAAAGCGGCAATTTCGCGAATGTCTGTAGCCTTATGCCTTTCCCATAAATTGATAAATACCTGGTGCACAATGTCTTCGGCTGCTGTCTTATCCTTAGTATGGTTCCAGGCAACAAGCAGCATCTTTTTCCAGTAACGGTTAAACAACTCTGTATATGCGGCATGATCACCAGACTTGAGCAAGTCAACCAATTCAGGGTCTTTAAGGAGGGGATAGTCAGCCATTTAGGGGTTATGCTTTTTTAAAAATAAGCAATATTCCCTCCAATTTTAGGTAAAATTTTTAACATCCTGATAATTGGTACTTAATATTCAATGTTAAGCCATTAAAAACAAATCATCTCTTCTTATCCTTACAAAGCAGTAAAAACGAGATAGCTACAAGCACGGCGCAAAACAAGTTTGATGTCATTTACTTACTACGATCATGGCTGAAATAAAACCCTCCCGGCTCTTACCGGGAGAGGTTTTAAGTTTATTTATTGATTTATTTGACCTTCATTTTTAGTAATGAAAAACTATAAAGAACAAAGAGTATTTTAAACGTAAGTTATGTTGCAATTAAAAATTTTAAACCAACTCCTTACTGTAATTATTCACAATTTGCTGAAACCGGTCTTCTGATTCCAGGTATTTATCAAGCAACGTAAACTGGTTTTGCGCCCTCACCAGGTTATGGCCGGGGTAACTGGTATGATAGTAAGAATCGTTGTTTAGATAGTCGGCAAGGAAACGTATCGCCTGCATATAGATCATAAATTTACCGGCATAAACAAACAGGCTTTTTTCGGTATCGGTTAAAATACTGCCCATTTCGCCAAAATACCCCTTTACTATCCCCGCGAAGAAATCTTCGCGCACTTCAATCTTACTCAAATCCTGCTCTTCTTCATTGCAGGGCGATAAATAAGTGCGCATCATATCGCCTATATCACTTATATAATAACCCGGCATCACGGTATCCAGATCTATCACACATAAACCTTTACTATCGCTGTCAAATAAAACATTGCTGATCTTGGTATCATGATGAATTACCCGCAGCGGGATAAGTTCATTGTTTATAATATCCTGGTGCGTTTTGGCAATATCGCGGTATTGGTAAGCTTTATCAATAGCCGCGCTTGCGCTATAAAGCCTGCTTTTGCCCGCGCCTTTAACCGCTTGCTGAAATTGGGTGAACCGGGTAGTAAGATCATGGAAACCGGGTAGGGTATAATGTAGCCCGGTACTGTCAAAATCCTTCAAAAAGCTTGTAAAGCGGGCAAACTGGCGGGCAGCCTCAAAAGCCTCGCCGGGGCGGTGTACCGTATTAATAGTAACCGAACCTTCAACATAAGGGAATAGCCGGTAATAGGCATCATCGCCGGGCTTTAAAATATAATCGCCGGTAGTGGTTGGCAATGGCGATACAAAAAGATAGTCCGGATGATGCTGCGCCAGGTATTTGCTTATTTGCTGAATATTATCAGCTATATCGTCAGGCGATTTAAAAACACTATGGTTAACCTGCTGTAGTATGTATTTAGGGTTATTATTAAGGTCGGTAACTTTCCAGGTATGGTTTATCAGGCCGTCTCCAAATTGCTGAACTTTATATTCATCACTATCTAATTGAAAAGCCTTTAAAATATCGTTTAACATGTTATAATAGCTAAATTTTTATATGCTAAACCAAACTTAATTATTATAAAACGAAATTTTGTACGCAAACGTTTGAGCGATTTTTCTAAACGCTGGTCGGGGCATCACAATAACAGGGATAGAGGCTACCGCCTTTTGTTTTCTACCAGTTGCGATTCGATAATTACCTTATAATAAGCCTGTACATCCTCGGCAGGCTGCTCTTTTTGTGACAGCAGGTCCATTAAAATGTCGGCAGCTTTTTGCCCCTGTAAATAAGGGAATTGCTCAACCGATGCCACCGGGGCATAGGTCATATAATTAATAATGGGCAGGTTGGCATAGCTCACAAATTGCAGGTCCTTATCCAGGTCAATTTTAAGGCTTTGCGCATGGTTAATGGCATACAGGTAAACATAATCATTAAACGTAACAATGGCCGTTGGGTGCCGTTTGCTTGCCAGTAAAGCATCCAAAGCGGCGTGGGTGCCCGCCTCGGTCAAATCACAGCTTATTACTAATGATGGGTCAAACTTTATCCGGTATTTTAGCATCGCCTTAATATAACCATCTTTCCGCTCGCCGCTTGCCGCCAGTGTAGCGGGGCCGTTAATGAGACCAATGCTGCGGTGCCCTTTTTGCAATAAATAGTTTACGGCCTCAATACTGCCGGTTTCCATATTGCAGGCAACGTAATGTATGTTTTTAATAGGAGGGACGCGGTCAAAGAAAACAACGGGGATATTGTATTTCTTCAACATATCAAAATGGTCAAAATTTGAAGTTGTTTTGGCAACAGAAACCAACAACCCGTCAACCCGGTGATTTTTCATTTTTTCAACCAACTGCTTTTCCTTTTCGGCGTCATCATGCGACTGGGCTAACAAAACCGTATAATTTCGTTTATACGCGGTTTCTTCTATAGCGCTAATAGCTGCCGAAAAAAAGGCTTCAGACAGTTCGGGCAAAATAACCCCAATGGTATAAGTTTTACCCTGCTGAAAGAATATAGCAGTTTGGTTTGGCTCGTAATTGAGCTCTTTGGCCAATTTTTGAACTTTTAATTGTGTGGTTAGGCCAATGCTGGGATGTTTATGCAAAGCCCTTGATACGGTTGATACAGAAACATTGAGAATCTTAGCAATTTCTTTAATAGTGGTTGGCTTGGCTGTCATCTTCAATATTTGGATTGATAAAATTACTCAAATGTATTTATAACAAATAATATTGTTTTGCAGGGCAGTATAACCGGGTAGTTTTGTAATGAGAATCAAGAGTCAAGAATCAAGAACCAAGATAAAAAGTAGAAACGGGCATGTTATTGCCCAATGCCGGGTAATCGGTCTAATCTTTTCTCTTTCTTATAAATTCGTCCCTATACTGCTGTTTTCTTGGTTCTTGATTCTTGGCTCTTGATTCTCATCTACAGGTAATTAATACCGGTTCTTTTGGTTGCTTCAATATTTTTTAAAGTTACTTATTAGTTTAAATTAGATCAGTATCAAACGTTTGCGCAAAGTTTGCAACACCTATCCATTGCAACAATATATAAATTGCACTATCGAAATCTAAAATGAAATAAACACATTTTGATTTTTTGTAAACCACAAATTAAAGTACTTCTGAATAAAGAATTTAACATAAATGTTTTAAACATAAGTGTTGTGTTTTAACTGATATTTTGAATGAAGGCAGATTATAGCATATTTACCGACGATGAACTGATAGCTTTATTAAGCGAAGGCGATGCAGTTGCTTATGAAAACATCTATCAGCGGTACTGGTCAATACTATATCGCCACGCCCGTAAAATGCTGCAAAATGAAGAAGAAGCCCGGGATGTGGTTCAGGATGTATTTGTAATGCTTTGGTCAAAACAAGGCGAATTAAATTTAAACACCTCGCTTTCTGCCTATTTGTATGCTGCGGTAAGGAATAAGATACTTAACCTGTTTAAACGGAGCAAGGTTGAAGATAGCCATCTCGATTCGTTAAAAGTATTCATCAGTAATGGCGAAAACATCACAGACTACCTGGTAAGGGAACGCAACCTGTCGGCCATTATTGAACAGGAAATTGCGGCGTTGCCTCAACGTATGCGCCAGGTATTTGAATTGAAACGTAAAAACAACCTTTCGTATAAAGAGATCTCGGAAGAGATGAACATATCCGACCTCACGGTTAAAACCCAGATGAATAAAGCCATGAAAGTTTTGCGGTTACGGCTGGCTTCTGTGATGTCTTGCTTTTTGTAAAAAGCTTAAAGCAGCCTCACCGCTTTAACACAAGAAAATTTACCGATATTTTTTTAATTGCTAATGCAATATTATCTGATATTTTTTAATTCGTATCTTAAAATTATCGGATAATGTTTTGATTGTAGCTTTTGCTTATATTCGATCAAAGATTCCATATTGACTTGGTGTTAGGTCAAATATTCATAAAAATTGACCTGAAGTCAAATCAATTTTTTGCATGTTACTACCAAAAAATGACGAACAACCATTAAAAGAGTACCCCCCAATCCTCCTCCAAAAAATATTTTCAATCTGCATACAACACGCCCTTTAGCAAGTTGTCTTATCTATAATTAAGCCCTTATAAGGGGTGACTAAATATGGAGAACCAACACGAAAAAGAGCTGATTGATAAATACCTTGCAGGTTTATGCACGCCGCAGGAGAAAGAGACTATCGAAAGCTGGTACCTGGCCCGTGCAAAGGAAAGGCAGGATAAGTTAGGTGAATTGGAGGATGCTGATTATGCGGCAACCGAAAAAGAAATTTGGGACGCTATTAACCGCCAAACTAATCCAAAGGTAAAACCCTTATGGCCCCGCCTTTTTGTAGCCGCTTCAATTTTCCTGTTTACCGGTATTTGCGCTTATTTTATAATAAATAAACAACCCCGGCAGCAAACGCAGCAGGTTGCGCAAAATCAGGTTCATGACCTGGCGCCAGGTGGCAATAAAGCAATATTGACTTTAGCTAACGGCAAACAAATTGTTTTAACCAATGCAAAGAATGGCTTGCTGGCAAACCAGGGCAATATCCATATCCGTAAAACCAATGATGGCTCAGTATTATACGATGCGCGCGGTGGCGAAAGCAATACTGCTACAGTTGCCTATAACACCATTTCGACCCCAAGGGGCGGTAAGTATATCATAACCCTGGCCGATGGCACTGAGGCCACTTTAGATGCTTTATCTTCTATCCGTTTCCCAACGGCATTTAACGGCAATAGCAGGGAAGTAACTATTACCGGCCAGGTGTATTTTGAAGTAGCGCACAATGCCGCCAAGCCATTCAGGGTAACTACCAAAGGGCAAACGGTTGAAGTATTGGGCACCCACTTTAATATTAACGCTTACGATGATAATGCCGTAATAAAAACCACGCTGTTACAGGGCAGCATAAGAATAAGCCGCAACGGTGAATCGGCATTGTTAAAGCCGGGCGAACAGGCACAAATTAAAATCGGTGAAATCAATTCCAAAATCAATGTAATCCAGGCTGATACAGAAGAAGCCGTTGCCTGGAAAAACGGATTTTTTCAGTTTGACGGATCAGATACCCGATCAGTGATGAATGAACTGGCCCGCTGGTATGATGTTGAGGTGCAGTATGAAGGTACCATACCCGAGCGGTCATTTTCCGGAAAAATATACCGTAATGTAAACGCGTCGCAGGCATTAAAAATACTTAGCCTTGCAAAAGTGCATTTTAAGATAGAGGATAAGAAAATAATAGTAACCAATTAATAATTAACCAACTAAATCAAAAAATATGAAGCAACTTTACACTCCGTAAACTCCCCCGAAAAAAGTTGAAAAGAAAAACCGCAAAAGTGTTCCGAGGCACTTTTGCGGAATAAAATTCTGAGTCAACTACTTTATTATCAAGGATAATAATTGATGTGAATTATTCATGTATTAACCCAAATTACAAAACTAATGAATTTTAATGTTTACACAATAGCTGCCCGGCCATTTGGCGGATGGCTCACAACAAAAGTGCTTCGTATCATGAAGTTAACAACACTCTTCCTTATTATCGCCCTTGTACAGGTAAGCGCGAAAGGATATAGCCAAAAAATAACACTGGACGAGAAAAATAAATCTTTAGAACAAGTTTTTCATGCCATTGAAAAGCAATCGGCATACGTGTTTTTCTACGACAACAAGTACGTAAAAGCAACCAAAGTTAATGTTAACCTAAAAAACGCCTCAATTGAAGAGGTTTTAAATGCTTGCTTTGGCAACCTGCCTTTAACCTACAACATAGTTGAAAAAAACATTGTTATAACCCCTAAGGACGAACATAAAACCGTTGAAGTAATACAGGCGGCTATTCAAAAAATACAGGGTAAAGTTACCGATACAACCGGCGGCCCTATACCCGGCGTTACCGTAAAGGTTAAGGGGTCAAGTGCTGTTGCGGTAACTGATGTAAATGGAAAATACTCTATTGCGGTGCCTAACAGCGATGCCGTGTTAGTATTCTCTTATGTAGGCTACCTAAGCCAGGAAATTAAAGTGGGCGACCGCACAACCATCGATGTTGCTTTACATGAACGCAAAAACGGCCTTAATGAAATTGTAATAGTAGGTTACGGCTCGCAAAGTAAAGCCCAGGTAACCGGCGCCATATCAACTGTAAAAATGGGCGATGTATTGGCCGACCGACCGGTTAGCACTACATCGGCATTGTTGCTGGGTGTTGTTCCGGGCTTACAGGTTACAATAGGCTCAGGCCAGCCGGGTTCATCAACCTCATTGAATATCAGGGGCGGTACCGATCTTAATGCAAGCGGAAACAACGTTGGTACAGTTAATACCGGCGGCCCGCTTATTTTAGTTGATAACGTGCCATTTAATGGAGGCTTAAATTTAATTAACCCGGATGATATTGAAACCATCAGTGTATTAAAAGATGCCGGTTCGGCGGCTATTTACGGGGGACGGTCGGCATTTGGTGTGGTGCTTATTACGATGAAAAAGGGTAAAAAAAGCCAGAAAGTACAGTTTCAATATAGTAATAATGTCACCTTTGCCAACGCGGTTAATCTGCCGGTAAAGGCCACCCCTTCGCAGTTTTTACAATCGTTAACTGATATGGGCACAGTATCCTATTATGCAGGTCAAAACGTGGCTACCTGGACACAGCTTGAAAATCAATACCAGGCCAACCCCAGCCAGTTTCCGGGCGGCATTACTACCGTTAGCGGCCAGCCATACCAGTTGGCAGCCACAAACGTACTTGGCCAATTATTGGGCAGCTATGCCCCGCAGTTCCAGAACAACTTTTCGGTTAGTGGTGGGTCTGAAAATACTACCTTCCGCGCATCACTGGGATCAACAAATGAAAATGGTATAATTGACCCAAGCGCGGGCCAGGATAAGTTTTCGAGATATACGGTAAATTCAATACTGAGTACTGATGTTAATAAATGGCTCACCACCCAATTTGTTGTTGATTACTCCAATTCATTAACCACTACCCCAAGCACCAATCAGTTTCAGCTTGCCGAAAATTTCCCGACGCTAACGGCCGACACCTATTATGTTACCGCGTCAAACGGTACCGTGGGCATTAGCGGCACGCCTAAAAATGTTATATCAACCGGTGCGCCAAACCTATCGCAAACAAGCGATATCAGGCTTACCGGCAGGGCAATAGTAAAACCATTTACAGGGTTAACCATAACAGGCGAATATACTTATGACGGCCTTAGTAATGTTCAAACCGACTATAGTGAACTTACCTCGTTAATTAACCCGCTTACTTTTATAGCCGGGCCTTATGGTACGGGTATTTATGAAATATATAATGATCCAACCACCTCTAAATCGTTAAATATTTATGGAAATTATGTAAAATCTTACCACAATCATAATTTCTCGTTATTAGCCGGTTATAACCAGGAATCGAATGTTACAAGCAACAACTACGTTTACCGTAGCGGGATGATAGCCGCAAACCTGCCTTCAATTACGCAGGGCACAGGGCCGTTAAATGCTGGCGATGGTTATTCAGCAACTACTTTACAGGGTTATTTTGGGCGTTTTAGTTATGATTATAAGGGCAAATACTTGTTGCAGGTAAACGGCCGTTATGACGGGTCATCTAATTTCCCCCCTAACCACCGCTTCGGGTTTTTCCCTTCTGCATCAGTGGGCTGGCGCATCATTGACGAAGACTTTATGAACGTGTTAAAGCCTGTGCTATCTGAATTAAAATTAAGGGCCTCTATTGGTACCGTGGGTAACCAGAACATTGGCGCTTATTCGTTTATACCGGTATTAAATGGTACCCAGCCCTACTGGCTAAATGGCACAGGCGCATATTTAACCAGTTTGTCGTCACCAGGCATCATTAGTTCAAGCTTTACCTGGGAAAAAGTACAAACCATTAACTATGGCGTTGATTTTGGATTATTTGCCAATCGTTTAACAGGTTCGTTTGACTTGTTCAGGAGGACCACAAGCGACATACTGGCCGCCGGCGCTATCCCGTTACCTGCTGTATTAGGCACCGGTGCGCCTTTGCAAAATACGGCCAGTTTACAGGCTAAAGGTTTTGAGGTGCAAATAAACTGGAAGGATAAAATTGGGCAGGTAAGGTATAGTGTAGGCGCCAATGTATATGATTCGCAAAGTACGGTTACAAAATTTGACGGTAACCCAACAGGTATTATCCCATCTCAAAATAATTCTCCTACCACTTACTATGTTGGCCAAAAACTGGGTGATATATGGGGATATACAAGTAACGGGTTTTATAGCGTTAGTGATTTCGTTCCCGGCTCGCTCAATAGTAAATTAACCGGCGGTAAATTACTGCCAGGTGTTGTAACAATGCAGGGGGAACTGCCTAACCCGGGTGATGTGAAATTTAAGGACCTTAACGGCGACGGGGTGATTTACAGTGGTACTAATACCTTATCAAACCCCGGCGACAGGAAAATTATAGGTAACAGTACCCCGAGGTACCAGTTTGGGGCAAACGGCAGCGTTGGTTATAAAAGCTTCGACTTCACATTTGTATTAAGCGGGGTTGCCAAACAAGACCTGAACATGATCAATGCTTTAACAGTTCCGAATAACTATACGTTCGCTACTATTTACCAGAATGAACTCAATTATTGGACACCAACTAATACCAACCCCAAGTTTGGGCGTATTTATGACCAGGGGGCATTTAACCAAAGCACCAATCAAACTACACAAACAAGCCTGTTGAGTAATGGCGCTTATTTGAGGATAAATAACCTGGCGCTGGCCTATACGTTGCCTAATAAATTACTCAGTAAAGTACATATAAACTCGTTACGTGTTTTTTGCAGTGTAGAAAACCCATTCTTGTTTGATTATTTGCCAAAAGGGGTTGATCCCACTTTAACAAATCAGGCATACGGTTTACAATACCCGTTTTTACGGAAAACGTCGTTTGGGGCTAACCTTACATTTTAAATCATTAATTAATGTTTATAAAAATATTGAATATGAAAAAGTATCTATTATATGCAGTCCTATTGCTGCCAATACTACTGGCCGGGTGCCAGAAAAATTTCCTGGATCAAACACCCAAAACACAATTAACAACGGCTACCGCGTTTAATAATTATGGTAATTTTCTAACCTATGCCAATGGGCTGTATGATTATTTTAACGGCTATGGCGAGGGGGGGGGAATTATGTTCCTGATTATTTTGCCAGCGAATATAATACAGATAATTTAAGTTATACAAGCAGCACCGGTAATCAATCAAAGTACGCCAATCAAACCAAATTAGTCCCACCCAGCAACAGTGGTGCAACAACATCTCAAAATATTTCGACCTGGGATTTTACCTACGTTCGCCGGGTAAACGTAATGCTGGATAATATTTCACAATCAACCATGGCGCCGGCTGATCAAAACCATTGGCGAAGTGTTGGCTATTTTTTCAGGGCGTTGCGCTATTATGATCTTTTAGCTGCCTTTGGCGATGTGCCATGGGTTGAACACGCGTTAACCGATACCTCAAAAAGTGTATTGTTTGCAGCCGCTACACCGCGCGCTACAGTTGCCGCTAATATTTTAAGCAACCTGGAATATGCTGAAGCTAATATTAAACCTGCCGGCGATGGGGGTACCACCATTAATGTAAATGCTGTACGGGCCCTGTTATCAAGATTTTGTTTGTTTGAAGGCACCTGGGAAAAATATCATGGCCTGCCCAATGCCAATGTTTACCTGCAGGCATGCGTTACCTATTCGGCAAAATTGCTGCCTACATTTCCTACCTGTATGTCAAGTTATGACGATTTATATAACTCGGAAGACTTGACCGGGCAGGCAGGCATCATTCTTTTTAAACAGTATGCCGTTAACCTTACCGATCATGAATATGGCCCAAGGGTAATGGGAAGCACCTCGTGGGATATGGATGTTACCAAAGATGCAGTAGAGAGCTATTTATGTACCGATGGCAATCCTATATCAACAAGCACTGTTTATGCCGGCGATAAAACCATGTATAACGCGTTCCGCAACCGCGACCGCCGTTTATATTATACGGTATTACCGCCTTATAAAGTTACTATCGGCAGCCCTCCATCTACCTGGACTTATACTTCAAACCCGGCCGACGCGGAATATATCACGCTCATGAATACGCTTAGCCCGTCAAAAGGTAAGGTTTTACCTATGGTGCAATGGAGCCAAACCATGCAAACAGGCCTGGTAATTAATATGTCGCCGCATTTCTATAGTTTCAATGGCGGCCAGCCACAGGCTATAAGCCAAACGGGCTATTTCTATTGGAAAGGGTATAACCGTACACCGCTTGATGTTGGGAATGCATTCTCAACCAATGATTGCCCGCTTATGCGTATTGAAGAAGTATGGTTGAACTATGCCGAAGCTCAGTTTGAACTTGGCGCGTTTACCCAGGCCATTGCCGATCAAACGATCAATAAACTAAGGCCGCGCGCTGGCCTGCCTAATATGGTTGTGGCTAATATAACTGCTGCGACTGACCTTAACCGCGACCCAACTGTTGATCCTGTTTTATGGGAGATACGCCGCGAACGCAGGGTTGAATTAATGGGTGATGGTTTCAGGTTTAATGACCTTAAAAGATGGGATAAGGGCACTTATATCAATAAACAGCAATTGGGTGTGTGGGTTAATAACTCCGACTTTGGCAATACACTAAGCATAAGCGGCGGTGGCGCTTCGGGTTATGTGCAGTATTTCCCGGTTCCGGTAGGCTGGTTGGATAAATATTATTTAGAACCAGTTCCAACGCAAGAGTTAGGGCTTAACCCCAATTTGAAACAAACACCGGGTTGGTAAATGATTTAATTTAAAACAGAGGTTTTTGGGGTACTGGCTTTATATAGGGTAGTACCCCGCTTTGTTTTAATAAAGCTTTAACAAGCGTTTGCGCTAAATTAAATCAAGAGGGTTAAGGGTTAGTTGGTAAATTTAGGCTCCCTTAATAAACTATCTAAAAATAATAAAAAGACCGTCATTGCGAGGAACGAAGCAATGACGTTTTGAGTGTTGCTGATAACCAATTTTTTATAGAACCATGAAGAAAACAATATTGATACTTACAGCACTTATTTGCTTGTTTTCTATAAATACGTTTGCTCAGCAAAAAAATCTAACTTGGGAAGAACTTCGAAAAGTATATCAGTTTCCCAAATGGTACACCGAAGCCCGGTTTGGCATTTGGGTACACTGGGGCGCGCAAACAGAGCCGGAATATGGCGGCGGCTGGTATGCCCGGCATATGTATATGCAAAACGTAGGGAAGGAAGACTGGGGAAAAAACGCTTATTCTTACCAGGTAAAAACCTATGGACATCCGTCTGAAAAAGGCTTTAAGGATGTAATACACGAGTGGAAGGCAGAAAAATTGAATACCGATGCACTGTTAAAATATTTTAAAAGCATAGGTGCCAAATATTTTGTTGCCCTTGCTAATCATCACGATCATTTTGACAATTTTAACTCTACTTACCAACCGTGGAACTCGGTAAACGTAGGGCCCAGAAAAGATATAATTGGTTTGTTTAAAAAATCAGCGGTGAAATATGGAATACCATTCGGTGTAAGCTCACATGATGATCGCTTTCTTGGCTGGTGGCTGCCTGCCTTTGGCGCCGATACCTCAGGCCCTAAAAAAGGTATGCCTTATGATGGAAGGATGACGAAAACTGACGGAAAAGGCAAATGGTGGGAAGGACTGGACCCTGCCGATCTATATGGTTTACCGCCTGAAAAGCGCACCCCCGAGTGGATAAAAAGTGTTAAAGAGACTTATGTAAAACGTATTGAAGAATTAGTTGGTAAATACGATGTGGATATGCTTTGGTTTGATGGTTATGGTTTTCCTTATGGTGACTATGGCAAGGAAGTGTGCACTTATTTCTTTAATCATCAGTTGCAAGAGCATGGCACAATAACAGCGGTAATTGCAGGTAAATTTACTGATGAACCATCTACGGTAAAAGATATTGAGCGTGGCGGAGCTACTAAAATATTGCCTTATCCATGGCAGGGCACGCTTACGTTTGGAAGCTGGTTTTATAAAAAAGACAAACCCATAAGGCATAATGCCCGAACCGTCATTGAAACACTTACCGATATTATGAGCAAAAACGGCAACCTGTTATTGAATGTAGAGTTGCTGCCCGATGGTACCATACCACCCGATCACAAGTTGATATTGGATACTATAGGCATGTGGGTAAACCGCAATGCGGAGGCTATTTATGCCAGTAAGCCATGGAAGATTTATGGCGATAATTTAGCTTCGGCAAATAAATCTGTAAAAGGCATCAGTGAAACTGATCTTGCGACCGCAAAAAAGCAAAGTGAAGACTTTAACGAGCGTACTATTGCAAGCCCGGCCTACCCGCACAATGAAGTTCGCTTTACAGCCAAGGGCAATACCTTATACGTTTTTGTTTTAAACCCTGTAACCGGACAGATTGACTTACCCAGCCTGGGATTGTTGTCGCCCTATAATTCAAAAAAAATCATTTCTATAAAATTATTGGGTTCCTCAAAAAGGATCTTGTTTAAACAGGATAAAGATAAACTACAACTCCATATACCTGAAACATCGGGCGATAATCATACCAAAGTGTTTGCGCTAAAAGGGGTTTTATAATTGGGATGTAGCTAAATAAAAACAGTTTAAGTTGAATACAAAAACACCCATTGATTAACTGTTTCTGCAATACCTGGTGTTAAAGTTTTAACAATCGTTTGTGTAAAATTAAATCATCGGGATTAGGCGTTAGTTTATAAATTTAAATATCCTTTTAACATACAAAACATGAAGAAAACAATATTGATACTTACAGCACTTATTTGCTTGTTTTCTATAAATACGTTTTCGCAGGGAAAAAGGGCTAAGCCGGGCAAAACAAAGGTGCCTAATATCGTTTACATTTTAGCCGATGATATGGGCTATGGCGAATTAGGCAGCTACGGGCAGGAAAAAATTGAAACGCCCAACCTGGACGAGTTAGCCAAAACCGGGATGCGTTTTACGCAACATTATGCCTACCCGGTTTGTGCGCCATCACGCTATTTATTAATGACAGGCCAAAACTCGGGCAAAGCATTTATACGCGGCAACCATGAATGGGGAGACCGGGGCGACGTTTGGAGCTTTAAAGCGATGGAAGATAACCCCTACCTGGAAGGCCAATATCCCATACCCGATTCGACCATTACCATTGCCAAAGTTTTAAAAAAGGCAGGTTATACAACAGGCCTGGTAGGTAAATGGGGCCTGGGCGCGCCAATGACGGCCGGTACGCCAAACAACCAGGGGTTCGACTATTTCTACGGCTTTATATGCCAGCGCCAGGACCATACCTATTACAGCGGGCATTTATGGGAAAATGATAACCGCGTACCTTTAGATAACCGTATTGTTGACCCTAATGTTGAGCTGCCCAAAAACCTCGACCCGCTTGACGAGAAGAGCTATGAAAAATACCAGCAGAAAGACTATGCTCCCGATTTTTTGATAAAAGCCGCGTTAAAATTCATTGATAAGAGTAAGGACAAACCGTTCTTCCTGTATTATGCTTCACCATTGCCGCATGTATCGTTACAGGCGCCGAAGGACCTGGTTGCTTATTATCATAAAAAGTTTGGCGACGAAAAACCATTTTTAGGTGGTTCATATTTTCCCTGCCGTTACCCACATGCTACCTATGCGGCTATGATAACTTTATTAGACATGCAGGTTGGGCAGATCATAAAAAGATTGAAAGACGAAGGCCTTTATGATAACACCATTATTATGTTTTGCTCTGATAACGGCCCGGCCTATAACGCCGGGGTCGATCCGACATTCTTTAAAAGCGCGGGGCCTTTAAAAGGCGAATATGGTTGGGGAAAAGGGTTTTTGCACGAGGGCGGTATGAGGGAACCCTTTATAGTTTCGTGGCCGGGCAGGGTTAAGGCAGGTTCAAAATCTGACTTGATATCCGCAACCATTGATATGATGCCTACCTTTTGCGATCTGTTACACCTTAAAGTCCCCAAAGATGTTGACGGGTTAAGTATTTTACCCACAATTTTGGGTAAAGGGAAACAGGTACAACATGACTATCTTTATTTTGAATATCCCGAATACGGAGGGCAGCAGTCCATTAGGATAGGTAACTGGAAAGGACTTAGGTTAGATATGATGAAAGGCAATGCAAAATGGTCGTTATTTGATTTGGCTACCGACGAAAGGGAACAAAATGACGTTGCAGATAAACACCCGGATATCATCGAAAAAATGAGGGCGATCTCAAAAAAAGAACATCATACACCTGAGCTAAGCAGGTTTATTATACCTGTTTTAGAAAACGAAGCGAAATAAATAGACTAAAGCACCATGAAAAAATATTTCTTCATTATCGTAATTGCTGCACTATGTAATAGCCTAACGGTTGTTGCGCAGGAAAAAAAGCTTTTCACCGAAACCGACGCGCAAAAAGAGCAACGGATGGCCTGGTGGACGAACGATCGTTTCGGCATGTTTATACATTGGGGACTTTACTCGTTACCTGCCCGGCACGAATGGGTTAAAAACTACGAACGTTTGACAAACGAGCAGTACCAAAAATACTTTGATATATATAACCCTGATCTGTTTCAACCCCAATTATGGGCAAAACAGGCTAAGGCGGCCGGTATGAAATATGCCGTGTTGACCACCAAACACCATGAAGGGTTTTGTTTGTTCGATTCGAAATTTACTGATTATAAAGCCACCAATACAGCAGCAAAGCGCGATTTGGTAAGGGAGTATGTAAACGCCTTTAGGGCCGAAGGAATAAAAGTTGGTTTTTATTATTCGTTGCTGGATTGGCACCACCCTGACTATACGATAGACAATAACCACCCGCAAAGGCCTCTGCACCCCAGCGATACAGCGTATGCCCGCCTCAATAAGGGCCGCGATATGGCAAAATACCGCCAATATATCCGCAACCAAATAACCGAATTGCTTACCAATTATGGTAAAATAGACATACTATGGCTTGATTTTTCTTTTCCGGGTAAAAATGGTAAAGGCAAGGATGACTGGGGTTCGGTAGAATTGCTAAAAATGATCAGGAAACTGCAGCCCGGAATTATTGTTGACAACCGGCTCGACCTGGGCGAAATTAAAGACGGAGCTGATTTTGTTACCCCTGAGCAGGTAAAACCGGCCGAGCTTGAAAAATACAGAGGTAAAGTTTGGGAAACCTGCCAAACGTTTTCGGGATCATGGGGCTATTACCGCGATGAAAATACCTGGAAAACCCACCGTCAATTGCTTGATCTGTTAATTACATCGGTAAGCAACGGCGGAAACCTTATTTTAAATGTAGGCCCTACTGCTCGGGGCGAGTTTGATTACCGCGCCACCCACGCGCTTGATAGCCTGGCTACCTGGATGCATAGCAATAGCAAAGCCATTTATGGCTGCACCTACGCATCGGCACAATTTAAAGTACCCGAAAATACAAAGCTTACCTATAACGCTAAAACGAAACGATTATATGTGCATATCTATAATTATCCGCAAAATGGCACATTAACGCTGCCCGGTTATAACGGTAAAATTAAATACGCCCAGTTTTTGAATGATTACTCGGAAATTAAACAAACTAAAACAGGCGATGATATAAAACTGGATTTACCTGTTAAAAAGCCAGGATTTGAAATTCCGGTTATTGAACTGATATTAAATAATTAGCATGATAAAAAAAGTGACCGGCTTATGCTTAATGGTTGTGCTGAGCTTGCAATTACAGGCACAGGCGCCAAAAAAGCCAAACATTATTTTTATCCTCACAGATGACCTGGGGTATGGCGACGTTGGTGTGTTTTTTCAAAATCAGCGGCAAAAATCGGGCGACAGGGGCAAGCCATTTGAGCTTACACCCAACCTGGATATAATGGCTGCCAACGGCGCGCGCTTTACACAGCAATATGCCAATGCCCCGGTTTGCGCGCCCTCAAGGGCATCGCTGTTAAGTGGTGTTAACCAAGGTAACGCACAGGTAAGGGATAATGAGTTTGATAAACAAATTGAAAATAACCATACCGTTGCCACCGTATTGCGCCAGGCGGGGTACAATACCGTAGCCATTGGCAAATGGGGACTGCAAGGTGTTAAAGAAGAAGGCCCTGATTGGCCCGCGCATCCGCTAAAAAGAGGATTTGATCATTATTTTGGTTATATGCGCCATGCCGACGGCCATGAACATTACCCGGCTGAAGGCATATACCGGGGCAAAAAACAGGTATGGGACGATTATAAAAACGTAGCCGACGAAATGGGCAAGTGCTATACTGCCGATTTATGGACGGCTGCTGCTAAAAAGTGGATAATTGACCATAACAGTAGCAAGGATGCTGCTAAGCCCTTTTTTATGTATTTGGCATACGATACCCCACATGCGGTTATTGAACTACCCACCCAGGCGTATCCTGCCGGCGGCGGATTAAAGGGCGGCCTGCAATGGCTGGGCGAGCCGGGCCACATGATCAATACGGCTACCGGTAATGTTGATTCATACCGTTACCCCGAATATGCAAATGCCACTTATGACGATGATAATAACCCCGCTACACCCGAAGTGCCCTGGCCCGATACCTATAAAAGATACGCTACTGCCACACGCCGGATAGATGCTGCTGTGGGGGACATTATGCAGTTGTTAGAAGACTTAAAAATAGCCGATAATACGCTGGTTATTTTTACTTCGGATAATGGGCCGTCTATCGAATCGTATTTACCGGCTGCGTATAAACCTAACCAGCCTACCTTTTTTGGAAGCTACGGCCCTTTTGATGGCATAAAAAGAGATTGCTGGGAAGGTGGGTTAAGGATGCCTACCATAGCCGAATGGCCGGGCCATATCAGCAAAGATAAGGTCATCAATACGCCGAGTATGCTGTCGGACTGGATGGCGACTTTTGCCGATGTTGCCCGTTTACAGCCGCCTGCCCGCACAGATGGGGTTTCATTATTACCTGCATTAACCGGTAAAGGCAAGCAGCAAAACAGTTTGGTTTATGTGGAATATTATGAAGGCGAAAAAACACCCAACTTTAAGGAGTTTGAAGCAAGCCGCCGGGGACGGAAGCGCGACCAGATGCAGGTAATACGCTTTGGCGATTTGGTAGGTGTACGTTACCAGGTTAAAACCGCCGATGATGATTTTGAAATATATAACGCGGTTACCGACCCTAAAGAAATTGACAACCTGGCCTTAAAACCCGGTTATGAAAACATACAGGCGCAAATGAAAGCCAAAGTATTACGGGTGCGCCACGCCGATGTCGAAGCGCCACGCCCGTATGACAATGTGCTTATCCCGGCAAATGCAATTACCGGCAAGCTAACAGCCGGTATTAGCTGGAAGTTTTATGAAGGCAATTTCCCCTGGGTGATCTCTGAAAAGAATTTGGCAGCCAATGAAAAAGGAACAGGTAGTGTCATAACCGGGAAAGAAACCGGCAAAAAAGATGGGATGATATGCTACGATGGATATATAAAAGTTGCGGCCGACGGCAAATACACTTTCTCGTTACAAACAAACGGAAAGGCTTATCTTCGTGTGCATGAAGCTACATTAATTGACGAAGACTTTGGCTATAAGCCAGGTACAAAACTTACACAGGATATTTATTTAAAAGCGGGTTATCACCAAATAAAACTGAATTATTTAAGAAAAGAAGGTGTACCGCCCGAAATAAAATTAACATGGAAAAGTGCCAATGGTGATTGGAAGGCAATTGACGGTGATATATTTTATTAATAATGAAGGTTAACGATAATAGAATGAGGGTATTGTTTATTATAACTGTGTTAGCGGTATTCACTGCCTGCAAGCATAAAGTGGCACCGGTAACTAATAATAAACCGGCATCAGTAACCTCACCCAATAAGGCAATTTGCTGCGAATCGAATATACCGTCGCGCTTCCCGTCGCTGGCCGGTAATGCGGTTGCAGCGGGTATAAATGACAGGTCTCATAAGGGTATGGTTTGGATAAAAGGCGGCACCTTTATGATGGGCGGCGATAATAAACAAGCCGCGCCCGATGAATATCCTAAGCATAAGGTAACCGTAAACGGCTTTTGGATGGATGCAACCGAATTGACCAATGCAAAGTTTGCCCAATTTGTAAAAACTACGGGATACGTTACCACAGCCGAACATAAACCCGATTGGAACGAACTCAAAAAACAATTGCCACCTGGCACACCCAAACCTCCCGACAGTGTTTTGGTAGCCGCCTCGCTGGTGTTTACCCCGCCAAACCACGCAGTGCCATTGAATGATTATGCCCAATGGTGGGTATGGAAGAAGGGCGCAAGCTGGAAACAACCGCATGGCACCGGCAGCAATATTATCGGGAAAGATAATTACCCGGTAGTACATATTTCATGGTATGACGCGGTTGCTTACTGCAAATGGGCCGGCAAACGTTTACCAACCGAAGCTGAATGGGAGTGGGCTGCGCGCGGAGGTTTGCAAAATAGTATCTATCCCTGGGGTAATGAACCCGTTGACCAGGGCAAGCCCAAAGCCAATACCTGGCAGGGACAATTTCCGTATAAAAATACATTAAGGGATAAATTTTATGGCCTTGCGCCGGTAGCGTCGTTCGCGGCAAATGGTTATGGTTTGTTTGATATGGCCGGTAATGTTTGGGAATGGTGTGCTGATTATTATAACAATAAATATTACGAAACAGTAGCCGCCGGAGTTACCAACCCGCAAGGCCCTGCCAGTAGTTATGACCCTGACGAGCCTTATGCAAAAAAGAGGGTGATACGCGGCGGATCGTTTTTATGTAATGATAGCTATTGCTCGGGCTACAGGGTAGCCCGGCGAATGAAAAGTACCGAAGACAGCGGGATGGAACACGTAGGCTTTCGTTGTGTGCAGGATAAATAAATTAAAAATGTAGATCCTTTGTTGAATAAATTTAAATATCACTATAGTAAACCTTTATGAAAAAAACATTCTTTATGATTTTCCTGGCATTATCGGGAAGCACTGCCTTTGCACAGGTAACAGATCAAACAATGATTATCCCCCGGCCGGCTTCGGTACAGGCAGAGGCCGGATCATTTGCTATTAATAGACAAACCAAATTGGTAGCACATAGCGCCGCTGCTAAAGAAGTAGCCGGTATGTTCAATTATTTCCTGCAGAAAAAATATGGATTTGGTTTAAATATAACCAGCGCCGCAGCTAATGACGCCATTGTTTTAAACGTTGCAACCGATGCAAAATTACCAAATGAAGGTTACGAACTAAAAGTTACCGGGCATGGTGTAAATATAACCGGTGATAAAGGCGGCGTTTTTTATGGCGTGCAATCTTTATTGCAATCAATAAATGAAGAAGGCAGCCACCTGTCTGTTCATGCGGTAATCATAAATGACAAGCCAAACTTTGCCTACCGTGGACTGATGCTGGATGTGGGCCGCCACTTTTTTGAGGTGGATGAGATCAAAAAGATACTGGACGTAATGGCTTATCTTAAACTAAACAGGTTTCACTGGCATTTAACTGACGACCAGGGCTGGCGTTTGGAAATAAAGAAATACCCTAAACTTACTGCTATAAGTGCATGGCGCGATTCGACAATTATTGGAGGTTACGGCGACAATAAACCTTTTATTTATGACGGACAAAAGAGCGGCGGTTTTTATACCCAGGACCAGGCGCGCGACGTTGTAAAATATGCAGCCGATAGAAACATTACCATAATCCCTGAAATTGAAATGCCGGGCCATAGCACCGCTGTATTGGCTGCTTACCCTGAGTTTGGAAATGATCCGGGACCCTATCACGTAGTGGGTTATTGGGGTGTGCATAAAACAATTTACAGCCCGGGTGAGCCAACCTTTCGGTTTTTGGAAGATGTTTTAACTGAGGTAATGGCTATTTTCCCTTCAAAGTATATTCACGTTGGTGGGGATGAAGTACCAAAGGACGAATGGAAAACTTCGGCCTTAGCGCAAAGCCTGATCAAACAAAATAATTTGAAGGACGAAAATGAGCTGCAAAGCTGGTTTATAAACCGCATTGAAAAGTTTTTAAACAAAAACGGGCGCAACCTGATTGGCTGGGACGAGATATTGGAAGGTGGTTTATCACCCAATGCAACGGTAATGAGCTGGCGCGGCGAGCAGGGTGGTATAGAGGCAGCTAAACAAAGCCATAATGTAGTAATGACCCCCGGCGGCACTATGTACCTTGACCATACGCAGGCTAAAGACGGCAAAACAGAACCTTTATCAATAGGCGGTTTTTTACCATTGAACGTAGTATATGGCTATAACCCATTGCCTGCCGTTTTAACACCCGATCAGCAAAAATATATAATGGGCGTACAGGGAAATATGTGGACAGAGTACGTTCCGACCGGACCAAAATTGGAATATATGCTTTTCCCAAGAGCCGCAGCTATTGCCGAAGTAGGATGGACCATGCAAGCTAATAAAGACTATAACAACTTTACTACAGCAAGACTGCCATTACTTTTACGCGACCTTGAAAAGTTTGGTATTAACTACCGCATTCCCGAAGCTGATGTTGTAATTGCTAATGATGCAACAAGTGGGAGAAAGAAAATAACCATAACCCCATTTGTGGCAGGCAGCAAGGTATATTACACGGTTGATGGCCATAAAACCGATAATAATTCTGGTTTATACAACGGCCCGATATTGGCGCCATTTAGCAATGGCAAGCAATTAACTTTAAAATACGTTATTGTAACCCCCGGAAACAGGACGAGCAATGAATATAGCGTTGATATAAAATAAGAAGTAAAAAATAAATTACAACCGTCATGTTATTTCGAGGCCCTTGCATGGGTTGTGCAATGGAGGGCCGAAGCAACCCCATCGCGTTCATAACCGTGCGACGGGGTTGCTTTGTCCCCCGGCGCTTAGCCCAATGCGCGCTCCTCGCAATGACACGGCGGTTAGTTTTTTTTAATAGTAGAGCCAATGTTGATCTTTAGCATAAAACGGATAAGTTTTTTAACTATCTGCTGTTGTTTGGTATTAAATGCCACGGCGCAAAATTTAGATGGCATCCGGGCATTAGTTAACCGCCGTTTCCCTGCTTTAACCGGCAAAGTTGTTTTCGAAACAATGCCCGGCGAAAGTATGCGCGACACCGCTGTTTACTATACACGGGGGGATAAACTGTTTATTAAGGCCGGTACACCCAGCGCTGCTTCATTTGCGCTTAATGAGTATTTAAAAAAGTACTGTAACACTAGCCTGTCGCACACCGGCGATCATATTCAAATTCCGGGGCTATTGCCCCAAACCAATAAGGTTGTGCCTGTATCGGCTGCTTTCCCCATTCGGTATGCGTTAAATTATTGTACCTATAATTATACCATGAGTTTTTGGGGTTGGAAAGAGTGGGGTAGGGAACTGGACTGGATGGCGTTAAATGGCGTAAACCTGATGCTGGCGCCAATAGGGAACGAAATTATCTGGCAAAAAACATTAAAGGATTTTGGTTTTAACAATGAAGAGATAAAGCAATATATACCCGGCCCGGCCTTTAATGCCTGGTGGATGATGGGTAATCTGCAAGGCTGGGGCGGCCCGGTGTCTGACGCTATGCTTGCCCATTGGAGCGATCTGCAAAAAAAGATGCTGACGCGGATGCGCGAGTTGGGCATACAGCCGGTAATGCAGGGCTTTTGGGGAATGGTGCCGTCAACCTTAAAAGATCATTACCCACAGGCCAAAATTATTGACCAGGGCAAATGGGTGGCAAGTTTTCAGCGGCCGTCGTTATTGGCGCCGCAAGATCCGTTATTCAGCAAAATGTCGGCGGTGTATTATAAATATATGAAGCAGTTATATGGTTCGGATATGAAATACTTTGGCGGCGACCTTTTTCATGAAGGTGGCAGGACCGGTGGGATTGATGTTACCGAAACCGGCAAGCTGATACAGGCTGATATGCAAAAGAATTTCCCCGGCTCAACCTGGGTGTTGCAGGGCTGGCAGGATAACCCCAAAGAAGCTATGCTAAAAGGGCTCGACCCATCGCATACCCTTGTTTTGGATCTGTTGGGCGACAGGGGCGAAAACTGGGAAAAACGAAATGGCTATGATCATTTTCCATGGGTTTGGTGTACCATAACCAACTTTGGCGGCAAACCTATATTGGAGGGCAAACTATTACGCGTTATAACCGAACCTAAACGGGCAGCCCGCACCGCGGCTGGTTCAACACTCAAAGGGGTAGGCATCATCCCTGAAGGGATAGAAAACAATGCCATTATTTACCAATGGATTTTAGCTTCAGCATGGCAAAAACAAAGTATCCCGGTACAAGAGAATTTGAGCGATTACGTCAGGTCGCGTTACGGTAAAAATGATAAGGATATTAATGAAGGCTGGCAGTATTTACTGCAATCGGTCTATATCAGCCATTCAGCGCCTAATGCCGGTGGTTATGAATCTATTTTATGCTCCAGGCCGGATACCAACGTTACCCAATCAATTTCATGCTGCGGGCCCGAGGCATTGCCTTATGACCCCGAAATATTAACGCAGGCGGCCCTGCATTTTTCAAAGCCTGCCAAAGCATTTAAAAACGTGGCCACTTACCAATATGATTTGGTAGATATATGGCGGCAAGTTATTGCTTTAAAAGCCCGCGAAGATTATGATGGCTTTATGCTGGCCTATAAGCGAAAAGATAAAGCGGCGTTCCTGAAATATAAAACTCTTTTTATCGGTTTGTTAAACTTGCAGGATAAGTGGACTGGAACCAATACGGCCTTTAGGGTTGGTACATGGATCAACACCGCTAAAGATATGCTGCCGGGCGAAGATGATAAGCGTTTAAGTGAATGGAACGCCCGTACCCAAATTACCTATTGGGGCAGCAACGACCCAACTACCATGTTACATGAATATGCCTATAAAGAATGGGCTGGTATTATTAAAGATCTTTATTTACCCCGCTGGATGAAGTTTTTTGAATATGCCGAAGGCAGGATAGATGGAAAACGTGTTGCATATCCTGATTTTTTCGGGATGGAAAAACATTGGGCCGAACAAAGAAACCTTTATACCTCAACTCCCGAATATAATAGTGTTGAGCTGCTGCCCGAAGTTATAAAACAGGTTATGCCGTCAAACAAAGCCAATGATGGCAAATCAACCGATTTTTTTAAACGGGAAAAGTAAAACGGTAGAATTCAAATTGTCGCGATTTGCCATACTAAAATTCTGTATTAGGTAGGACTAATAGCTTGCCGAATTTGGCTAAAGCCCTTTGTTTAATTGTACTTCTTTAACCGTTGGCTAAAGCCAAACGGCAATGATAAAAAATTCATTGCCGTCACATTTATGTGACGGGTGAAGATGCCAAAAGAGATAGGGGCTTTAGCCAAATAAACTTAGTAACAAATGAATTGCAGCCAAATAAGCGGTATAAGGAGAGATCCTAAAGATCCTTGAATTATTTATTGCTGGTTATTACTATCTCTTTTTTGTCAATGACGTGCGCTTACAACGATGTTATTTTAACTCGCCAATTTCCTCATCCGAAAGTACCTTATTCCATATTTGCAATTCATCAATTTTCCCGTTGAAGCCACCTACGATCTGCAACGGGAAAAACAAAGTTTCTGATCTGAGTTTTTTGGTTTTGGCTGCATCATTGAATTGGATGGAATCAGCATATAATTTCTTCTTTAATTTGCCATCTACATAAAGGCTTGTTCCTTTATTGGTACCGGCAATTATTAGATGCGTCCAGGTGTTTTGAGGGACAGTATAATCAAAATCAAAATTATACCCTTCTCTTGAAAAACCTAATTTACCCGTATTGCCTTGTTTTAGTTTCACCGTTGAATTGGGCGATCTGAAAATAATAGCGTCAGCAGTATTATTAACAGCAGGGTTTATCCAAAAGGAAATGGTATAGTCATAACCAACTTCTACATAAGGTAATTTGGCAAAACTATTTTTACCTGTAAACAACAGCGCTTTGCCTTTAATTCCTTTTGCTAATGTGGCTTGGTGCAGCCTTACCTTATTGCTTTTTTTATCAAAACTAAACGACGCCACCAGCGGCTGATCTGTTTTTCCTATCTTCCCCCGTATGTTTAATGAAGGCCCCTCACTAATTTTTTTGCTCAGCCCGTTAAAATCATCAAATTTCATTGCCGTACCACTTCCGGCCCACATTTTTTGAGATAATACCTGCATTGCCGGGAACACGCGATCATGTACATCTTTTTCGCTAATGCCATTGCCTACAATATCATTCCATACGGCAAAAGAGCCGCCTATTATCATTGGGTCGCCAACCCGGAAGGTTATATTACCTATCATTGAAGGTGTCCACTTGTTGTAAATGTTTTTAATGTCTAAATAATCATAATAATAGCCGGCAGCTGGTACAATATACAGCCAGCCATCGGGGGTACTTATTTGTTTATAACCCAATTTTTTCATTTTAACCGGGTCGGCATAACCATTGTACCAGGCATTCATGGTTACATCCTTTACGGTTACGGGCGTAGTGCCCGCCGCATGTGTCAATGCGCCCCAAACCCGTACATCTTTGCCGAAGCCTTGTACGTATTTTATAAAATGATCTGTAAAAGCACGAAAAGCCTCTGCATCCTTCTTGTTATATTCATCAGTCCCGATATGAATTTCTTTCCCGGTAAATACAGGATGGTTGCCTGATAAATATTCTTTAAACACGTTTTCAATAACCGTATAGGTAAGCGGGTTATGCAGGTCGAGATGATCCATGCCATATACTTTACTGCCAATTTCGGGGACGGCTTTTGTAAAAGCTAACGCATGAGCCGGTACATCTATTTCGGGGGTAATGCGTACCGCATATTGGTCGGCCAATTGTTGTAATGCTATAAATTCTTTCTTGGTATAAGAACCGTCTTTAGCTGTAAGCGCGGGATAAGTGCTATTTTCTAAACGAAATGCCGAATAAGTGCTGTCCCATTTACCGCCGAAATAATTTTTGAAGCCATTGTCGCTTAAATGAATTTGAAAATCATTCATTTTATAATAGGACATGAATTTTACATAATCGCGCAGAAATTGCAGGCTGAAAAACTTGCGCCCATCGTCAAGTACAAAACCACGTACTTTAAATTCGGGGTAATCGCGCGCGGTGCCTTTGGGTATTGTTTTACCCTGTTCGAGCAATTGCAGCAAAGTTCGCGTGCCCCAAAATAACCCCTGGTAATTCAGGGCACTTATTGTCACGAAATTTTGAACGTTAAAATAATAACCTTCTTCGCCAATAGAAGTGTCTTTTTCATTCAACGTCAAATAGACATCGCCTTTTTTAGGTTTGTTTGTGGTTATAATTAAACCAAAGCCGGTTTGTTCTTTTAATTCTTTTTGTAAGATAGTGGCCGCTTTTTGCGCTTGTTTGTCGCGGGCATTTATAACTATTTTTGAAGAACGTGTTAAAATAAAATCTCCCTTCAGCCCATGCCACTCGCGCAAAGAAGGTATAACAAAGGGTTGAGCATTTGCGCCACTATCTATATATCTCCCCGGAACAAGAACCTGTTTTGAAACATCATATTTCAAGGTATCGTTGTTATTATTTACCAGTTGAAAATACAAGGTCACATTTTTTGCAGTGAGCGGTTTAATAATTCTCCCGGTACTATCAATTATGGGGTTATAGTCACTCCCCTTTAGTATTAAATGGAAGCCATCGGGGGCTGTTGGGTAAGCAATTTTTTTATCAGCAAACTTTATGACAGGCACAACCGGTAAAGATTGTACAAGAGGATTATTGTTTTGCGCATAAACAAATGCCTTTGTAATTATTACCAGGGCAATTGTTAATATAACTTTCTGCATGTTAATTAGTTGGATATAGCTTAAGTTGGATACACGGATTGATTACGTTTTTAGTACCTGCCAATTTATTCGATCACATACCAGGTATAACCCTCTGGTTTAATATTGATAGTGAGTTCAACTTCATGGTTTTGGTCGAGTCTTTTTTCAATGTAAGCACCATCTTTTTCCCTTATTTTTGCATGGCCGGTAAGGCCTGTATAGTATAAAGGCACTTTAATAGTCCGCGTCAGCGTTTCTTTAAGCGGGTTATAGATCATTAAAAACCCTTTTGTTTTCAGTTGCGGGTTTACGTGCAATATGCCGTCCCAATCCCTGCCATCGGCGCGTCGCAGGTGAATGATGTCGCTGTTTAAAATATCGCGGTATTTTTTGTACCAGCTGATAACATTGGTTACGGTTTGTTTGGTCGTTTCGGTATCATACAGTCTTGGCCCCCGGTAACAAGCCTGTACACCCGCGCCATAATATTGCATCATCAATTGCTCATAATCTTTTAAGTGGTCCGATAGCGGCTCCAATACAGCCTCCGGTCCGCCACCCTGATAGGCAGTGAGCGGTACAAAGCCCCAGCCCATGCTTGGTGTTTTTTCCCAGGTGCCGTCAAAAATATTTTGCCGGTTTATGATTTTCTGATCATCGCGCGGCAGGCTAAAATCCGTTTCGCGATAGCCTATGGCTATTTTATTGGTGCCATCCAGAAAATACCAATCCGGCGCGTTAATATAAACGCCTCGTGCATTAAGCCAATGATAAAGGTCTTTTTGAATTTCCATTTGCCGCCATTGCGAATCGTCCAGCCCTTTATGGCCGGGATGTGTTGTTGACGCGCATACATCGCCGGGGTACGGGCCGTCGTTCTCCCATATATCAAAGCCTGTTTGAGCGAAAAACTGCTTTATCTTATCGTGATAAGCTAAGCCCCATTTGCTGCCAAAGCAAGGTGCGTTGCCAAAAAACGCGCCGCCGGGCTTACCTGTTACCGGGCTTATCACATCATCATCGGGGCTTATCTTTCGCGAACTGAATAAGGAGTAGCCGCCAATACGGATGTTTTTGCTATGCGCGTAATCGGCCAATGCTTTCCATCGTTTTAGGTTGACCGCAGTAGAATCTTCCATATTTAAATGGCTGCCGAAGCTTAAAATAACGGCTTCATACCCGGTAGCGGCACATTGATCAATTGCCGAGCATACCTGCGCATCGTTACGGCTCACCAGGTGCATAAATATCGGATTTTCGGTAACCCAGGGTGAAATAGCACGGTACATTTTGCGGATAGCCATTCCCCTTCTTTCGCGGTCATAAGTATCCATCAATAGCTCATTTGTACGAACTGAAGTAAATGTTTCACCGGGTTGCAGTTCAATTCCCGGCGCTTTGTCCGGGTAAACCTCCAATAAACACGGTGTTTTCAAGTCATAGTTTACCTGCGAGGTATAGCTTTTATCAACATTCCAGTGCGTGGTTTGGTCGCTGATATCATAACGCATTGCATTGTTAAACGCGTAGTTGGTTTCTACATAAATGCCATGCTGTACCTTCATTTTATTTACGTCGCCAACAACCGCGCTTTCTTCTTCAACCATTCCCAGTACCTCGCTTTTTACCCTGTTTAGTTTTACCTGCACCGACCCCGCATTTTCTATCGTCAGCCATTTGGCTATCAGCGGTAGCCCATCATACAAGGCATAACTTACTTTAACTATTACGCCTTTCAATTCGGGGTTGTTGTTTTTATAGGTAAAGGTTAAAGCCTGCCCGGTAGCATTTTTGGTAGCTGTTGCCCACCACGAACCGGGTTTCCAGCTAATAAATGGGTGCAGGTTACTTATGGTATGATCGGTACATATAAAATCATTGTCTCCCGGTTTAAAATTCTCAAGCCATTCTGGTTTTAAATAGGCTTTTTCTTTTTGCCCGTACAAACCGCCAACGTTATAAACTTTGCCATTGATGGTAAGTTGCGCTTCGGGTTCAATATCCCTTAATAATTGCTGCCCTGTGCTCATATTCTGGTAATCAACGCAGGTAACATTTGGTTTAATGCGGAATACCCTTTTTACCAGCCCGTTGTATAGGATAATGTTTTTATGGTCGGCACTGTAAAATATATTGGCTTTGATATTTACGGGTTTTATCAGCCAGTCGGTAGCGGTTAAATTATCGTAGTTTTTATTCCAGGCAGCAATGTTGGTGCCCTGCGAAAAGGTAAACTCTGCGGTTAGAAAAAGGCATAATGTCAACAGGGCACTTATTGTATTGTATGATTTGTTTTTCGTGGTAGCAAATAGGCTCATAATGCAGGTTGATATTTGGAATGTTTTTCAAAATCAACAGCAATTTAGCGATCGTAAATCCATATCATGAAAGTAATGGTACGCAAATTCAGCGCAAACGTTTGATAACCTTTAGCGAGCGTTTAAATTGATATATTTCAGACCTGTTTGAGTGATAAAATAGTCCGGCTATTTAAATTCCCTCTTAGTCAAACGATTGCGCTGATATTTAATTCTTCATAATTAGGATGTAGGTATTTTCATGACTACTTTACGTTTGTAATTTAGCACACCTGTTTGTCGATGAGGTTTTTTAAGCATGAAATATAGAGGGTATAGTTTAAGTAATATCCATGAAGCTACATCGCCTGTTATCACATCGCGAAAAATATGCTGTGCTATCTGCCTGTTTTTTTTGTTTTGCGCGACGCCGCTCCATGCGCAGGTGATCAAAGTTTTTGTATCCCCCGCAGGTAATGATCAAAATGCCGGAACTTTTACTAAACCATTTAAATCATTAGCGGAGGCATTATACTCCACACAAAAATATGCGGGTAAAAATGTGCGTGTTGAATTACGTGGGGGTACTTATTACTTAGCCCAAACTATTGCGCTTAGTGCCGGAAGTAATATGCCGGCCCGGTTAGTAATTACAGTATATCACCATGAAAAAGTATGGATAAGCGCCGGTAGAAGATTGTTTTTGAATTGGAAACCTTATCGTGATGGCATTTACCGGGCGGCGGTACCCACCGGTATTTCTTTCGAAAGATTGTTTATTAATGGCAATGCGCAAATTTTGGCACGCTACCCAAATTATGATTCAACAGCCAGGGTATATCATGGTACTTCGGCGGATGCTATTGCGCCCGAAAGGATTAAGCGATGGAAAAACCCGGCAGGAGGGTATGTACACGCCCTGCATTCGGGCGAATGGGGGAGTTTTGACTACCTGATTAATGGTGTTGATGATAACGGCAATCTGCAAATGGAAGGCGGCTGGCAAAATAACCGCCCCGCCGCTATGCATAAACAGTTCCGTTTTGTAGAAAATATTTTTGAAGAACTGGACGCGCCGGGCGAATGGTACTTAGACAAGGTACATCACCTGTTATATTATTATCCGCCAAAAGGCATCGATATTTCAAAGGCGCTGGTTGAGGTTTCGCACCTCAAAGAAGCGATTGTGTTAAAAGGGAGTCATGATCATCCCGTTCGCAATGTTCAGTTAAGTGAGCTCAATTTTGTAAACACCGAACGCAGTTTTATGGAAACCAAAGAACCCCTGGTACGCAGCGACTGGACCATTTACCGGGGCGGTGCTGTGTTGTTTGATGGTACAGCGGATTGCAGTATAAAAGATTGCAGCTTTACCGGTTTGGGCGGCAATGCCATCATGGTAAGCAATTATAATAAGCATGATACTATTGGTGGTTCACTTTTTGCAAATTTGGGTGCAAGCGCGGTATGTTTTATCGGTGATCCGAAAGCGGTTCGTTCACCATTATTTAAATATGGAGCAGTTAATCCGTATGAATTATTAGACAAAGCACCGGGGCCGCTTACCAATAATTACCCGCAGGATTGTTTGGTGACTGATAACCTAATGCATGATGTGGGCGATATTGAAAAGCAGGCTACAGGGGTGGAGATCGACATGTCATCATCTATTACCGTAAGCCATAATACCATTTACAACACACCGCGCGCCGGGATCAATATTGGTGATGGCTGCTGGGGCGGCCATGTGCTGGAATATAATGATGTGTTTAACACCGTACTGGAAACTGGCGACCATGGGGCATTTAACTCGTGGGGAAGGGACAGGTACTGGAGCGCCAACCGAAAGTATATGGATAGCCTGGTAGCCGTTCACCCGGAGCTGATACTGCTTGATGTACAAAAGCAAAATGTGATACATGATAACCGCTTCCGTTGTGACCATGGCTGGGACATTGACCTTGACGACGGCTCAACCAATTACCATATCTATAACAACGTTTGCTTAAACGGAGGTATTAAGCTGCGCGAGGGCTTTTACCGCACGGTGGAGAACAATATTATAATCAATAACTCTTTTCATCCGCATGTATGGTTTAAAAATAGCGGCGACGTGTTTGAGCATAATGTTGTATCCAAAAAGTATTTCCCTATCGGGATAAAATATTGGGGTAAAGAGATCGACTATAATATATTCCCGGATACCGCGGCTTTAAATGCCGCGCAAAAAAACGGAACGGACAGGCA